>ERZ780139.3453-NODE-3453-length-10451-cov-4.727972_pt1 | contig 10451 bp, 10 predicted proteins | sample MGYA00511476_ERZ780139 | MGnify/ENA primary metagenome ERZ780139 (study PRJEB29588, sample SAMEA2158190) | human gut metagenome | biome: human gut; feature: human-associated habitat; material: faeces | place: Denmark | collected 2008/2010 ... | reverse complement strand
TCGCGATGCCCTCGGCAACCGCATCGGTTACCGCTTGGGCGTCGAATACCGCACCCTCTGCCACGAGATACCTTTCTTATCAACCGTTTGTTTTACGCATAAAACGCGCAATTCCAACGTTTTTACGACTTCACATTCTTTCAACATGACTCGACATAGCCAAGCTCAGCAGCATCACCGCCGCGCTGGTGCCGAGATTGAGCGATTCCGCCTTGCCGTAGATGGGAATCGACACGATTCTGTCGACGCGTTCCAACACATCCTGGGTCAGCCCGCGCGCCTCGTTGCCGAACAGCACCGTCTTGGCCTGTGCAAGCGACTGCGGCACGGCAAGCACGTCCGTAAGCGGTTCCGGCGGCCGTGCGTCGGTACCATACACGTCGGCGGCGTACACGGCGAGTCCGCGTTCCGCACACCAATCGAAATACTCGTCCGTGCCCATGGAGACGACCGGCAGATGGAACAGCGAGCCGGCAGTGGAACGAATCACCTTCGGGTTGAAGATGTCCACGCAGTCGTCCACCAGCACCACGCCCGCGCAACCGGCCGCATCCGCGGAACGAATCACGGTGCCGGCGTTGCCCGGATCGCGCACCTGCCAGAACGCGGCGACCATCGTACGTTCGTCGAAATCGCCATCAATGACGGCGGAATCGAGGAAAGCGCGCATGTCGGCGACGGCGAGCACTCCCTGCGCGTCGGAGCTCATGTGCTGCATGACGGAATGCGTCACCTTGTGCACGTAAGCGCCGGCCTGCATGGCCTTGCCGGCCATCTGCGCCACGGTGGGCGTGATGAAAGCCGCGTCCGGTTCGGCGGAGACGACCTCCACATACAGATCCTCGACGATGTCGGGATGCCAGGAGAGCAGTTCACGTACCGACTGCGGTCCTTCCACCATGAACCTGCCGGACCGCTTGCGGCCTTTCCTGTCGGCAAGTTCGGAGACCCTGCGGACGCGTTCGGCCCTTGGGTTTGCAATGACTTCGGATTTCATAGGCATACGCGTTAGCCTAACACCTTCGAAGCGGTTGGCGACGCGGCCATGTCATGTTTCGAGGCGTCCAGAAAACATCCAGCCGCATCCCAGCGCGAACAAAGCGTCTTTCTGTTGTATGCCAGATACAACTTTTACCATCAGCATAAACGCCGATCGCGAGCGGCGCGGAACCATCAATCGCTCATATCTATCGAAACACATAAGGAAACAGCCATGTTCGTCGTCAAAAACGCATGGAAAAGCGTCACCCGCAACAAGGGACGCAATATGCTCATCATCGTCATCGTGACCATCATCGCCGCTGCCGCCACAATCGGCCTATCCATCCGGCAGGCGGCTGCCACCGCAAGAAGCAGCGGATTAGATAACACCACCGCCACCGCGCAGATCAGCCTTGATCGCGGCAAACTCATTTCCGAATCGCGCGAGCAGTCCAAGTCGGATTCCGATTCGTCCGATGCTTCCGCCAAACCTGACTTCGACGCCATGCGTTCCGCTTTGGCCGACAAGCAGTTTTCGCTTGCCGACTATCAGAAGTACGCGAAGGCTTCATCCGCGGTGAAATCCACTATTATATGGAGACCACGGGGTTGGCGGCGACCGACGATTTCCAGCCGGTCACCGATTCGTCCGGTTCGGATTCCTCCAGCTCGTCCGGCTCGTCCAATATGAAGGATTCGTCTGATACCGCCGGTACGGATAACGGCACCCGTCAGGATGAACAGTCCGGTGGCCCCGACGGACAAATGGGCGACGTCGCGGGCAGCAAAGACGGCGCGGGCATGGTCAGCGGCGATTTCTCCCTAATCGGCTTCTCCAGCGACGAGGCCGTCGCCAACGCCTCCAATGGCAGCTTCACGATGGTGAAGGGCAAGGTGTTCGGCTATGACGCGAGCAGTGATGGCGATGCCATCATCTCCAAATCGCTCACCGACCGTTCCTGACAATCCAATCGCACGTTTTTCCTGGAAAGGACCTCCCATGACAACGAATTCCGCGAATACCGCCAATACGGCAATCGCAAAAGAAGCCGTCGAGACCAACGGCGCACAATCGCAGCAGACCGACCCGCCTACGCTGCAGCTGGATAACGTCAGTTATGCCTACACCAAAGGCGGCAAACGCGTGCTGAAAAACATCAGCCACGATTTCCAAGCCAGCAAAGTGCATGCCATCACAGGACCGTCCGGAGCAGGCAAAACCACGCTGCTATCACTGATCTCGGGACTGGCGAATCCCACGGAAGGGATGGTGCTGGTCGACGGCACCGACCTGTCGGAACGAGACCGATACCGTTTTCGCAGCCATGACATCGGCGTGATCTTCCAAAGCTTCAACCTGCTGCCGAACCTTACGGTCGCGGAGAACATCATCCTGTCGATGGACGCGTCCGGCAAAACGTTCGACAAGTCGAAGAGGACGATTGTCGAGGAACTGCTCGAACAGGTGCATTTGCCGAAGGAATACGCGAACGAACGTATCCTGCACCTGTCCGGCGGCGAACAGCAGCGTGTGGCGATCGCCCGCGCGCTAAGCTACGGCCCTTCCATCATCGTCGCTGACGAGCCGACCGGCAATCTCGACCTGGCCACCCAGAACGACATCATGGGTATTTTCCGAACGTTGGCGCATGATGGGCATCGTTGCGTCATCATCGTCACGCACAGTCCGGAAGTGGCGAAGACGTCCGACGAGGTGTTCGAGCTGGCTCCCATCAGGCGTCGCAGATAAGCGTCGGCAGCTTCTCGAAAAGAAATACGGCATGCGTCCCCATGCAACGGACACGCATGCCGTATTTTTTTCCTGTTTCGGTTGGACGGTGGCGTTATGATTAGGCGCGTCGAAGTACAGGGGTGCCGAATACGGCTGAGACGGGCGACCGCCCGGACCCTTGACCTGATCAAGGTAATGCTTGCGTAGGAACAGTACCGGCAAAACGCGTCGCGTCCCGTAGAGACGATCTCCGTTGTATTTCGGCTTGTGCACATACCCAATGGAAGTCGAGAAGGGACACCATGGCCAACGAAAAGCCATCGACGCAGACGCAGCCGCACGGCGATGCCGCAACCAGAAAGAAAACCGAAACGAGCGTGGCGGAAGCCGGTTCGTCAGCCGAAAAGAAGGTCACGCCGAAGAACGCCCTGCTGGGATTGCAGCATGTGCTCGTATCAAACGTGTGGCTTGATCCGGTGTTCGTGGCGGGCGCCATCGGTCTGCCGTTGGCATTGTCGTCGAACATGGTGAACGCCATTTTCATCGTCTCCGGCCTGGTCACGCTTATCCAGGCCACGAAACTGGCGCGCCTGCCCATCGTTCAGGGTCCTTCCGCGGCGTTCGACGCGCTGATGATCGCCGCCGGCACCGCCGGATCACTTGCCGCGGCCGGCACGTCCATCTTCATCAGCTCGCTGATTTTCCTGGTGCTGTGCCTGACGCGTGTGATCGAGAAGCTGCGGTTCCTGTTCGCCCCGATCGTATCGGGCGTGATCATCTTCCTCGTCGGCGTCTCCCTGTCGGGATTCACATTGAGCGAGTTCCTTGGCGGCGCGCCGGGAGACAAGGGCTTCGCCGATCCGAAGACGCTGGCCGTCTCCATCATCACCTGCGTGCTGGTGGTGGTGCTTTCCCAGTTCGGCAAGGGCATGGTGAAGGCGCTGTCGTATCTGATCGCACTGGTCGTGGGCACCGCGTTGTCTCTGGCGTTCGGCATGGCCGACTTCTCCGCGGTGGCCTCCAAGCCGTGGCTCGGCCTGCCCAAGTTCATGCCGTATGGCGGTTTCGATTTCAACGCGGCGATTTTCGTACCGTTCTTCATCGCCTATCTGGTGGCCATCATGGAAGCCCTCGGCGTGTATCAGGCGGCCACGGAGATCCAAGGCACGAAGCTCCAGGACCGCCAGGTGCGTTACGGTCTTGCCGGAGAGGCCGCCGGTTCGGCGATCTCCTCGCTGATCGGCGGTTTCACCACCACCGCGTATCCGCAGAATGTCGCGTTGCTCAAAGTCACCGACGAAGGCAAGACCCGCACCCGCGTGCCGGTGATTATCGCAGGCGTGGTGTTCGTGGTGCTCGGTTTCATTCCGAAGGCGGGCGCAGTGCTGTCGCTCATCCCATCCCCCGTGATCGGCGGCATCTTCCTGCCGGCCGCCGCAAGCCTCATCAGCACCGGCTTCAACACGCTGCGCAAGGTGGAAAGCGACGACCGCACCCAAGTGGTGATCGGCCTTTCCCTGCTGCTTGGCATCGCCCTGCCGAACGCGTTGAGCGGTCTTGAAGGAGGAGCGCACGTGTTCTTCTCGAATTCGATTCTGGTCGGCGCGTTCAGCGTCGTGATTCTCAAGGCCCTCATCATCGACCTGCCGAACTTTATCGCACGACACGCAGACGAGCGGACGAAACAAGCGGAATAATCGAAAGCATCCGAATAATCCGACAACCATACGACGGAAAGGACATGGCATGAGCATGGGGCAATCGCAGGAATCCACGAACATCGACGAGACGAAGGAAACCATCAAACGGGAGGTGCTCGACTTCATCGCACAATACGGCTGCGGCAAGGCGCCCGATGAGGCGTTCGACACGCTGGCGAAGCATATCTTCGCCTTTCAATTCGAGCACAACCTCCCATACCGCGCCTACTGCATGTCCAAACGCGTGACGCCGCAGACGCTCGCCAACTGGATGCAGATTCCCCCCATGCCGGTGGACGGCTTCAAAATGCTGACGCTCACCTCCGTGCCCGAACAGGATTGCGAAGCGGTGTTCACCACCAGCGGTACCACGCATCCCGGTCAACGCGGGCGCAACTTCCACCCCGACCTGCAGGTGTGGGACGAGTCGATGATCGTGCCGTTCAGGCATTTCATCATGCCCGACCGCGAGCGCATCCGCATCGCGGTCCTCTCCCCCGCATGGGACATGAACGAGCATTCGTCGCTGTCCCGATATCTGACCCGCGCCGTGGAGCAGTGCGGCGCCGAAGGCAGCGGCTTCTTCTTCCATGAGGATGGCCTTGATTTCACGGGCGTCGAGCGCTTCCTCGACGAGGCCGCGGCCGACGGCGAACCGGTGATGCTTATGGGCGCCTCCTCCGCCTACCTGTATCTGCTGGATTATCTGGACAAGCAGGGCAAGACCTACGCTCTGGCCGCCGATTCCCGCGTGTTCGATACGGGCGGTTTCAAAAGCACGCGCACCGACATGACGGTCGACGACCTGTATGCGGCGTTCGAACGAGTGTTCGGCGTGAAGCGCTCGCATTGCGTGAACATGTATGGCATGACGGAGTTGAGTTCGCAGATCTACGATCAGAACATCCTGTCCTATTACACGGATGGTTCGTCGAATTATCTCAAAGCCACGCCGTCGTGGGTGCGTTCGGTGTTCCTCGATCCGGCTTCGCTTACGCCGGTCGCCGATGGCGAGCAGGGTGTGATCGCGCATTACGATTTGGCGAATTGGAATTCCTGCCTGGCGATTTTAACGGAAGATCTGGGAGTGAGATCTTCTTATGGTTACACACTCAACGGCCGAGCGAAAGGCGCCGAGGCGCGTGGCTGTTCGATCACCGTCGACGAGGTGATGGCGGCCAACGCATGAGCATCGTCGACGTTTTTTACGCACCGCGCGGATTCGCGTTCGACGATTTCGATACGCATGATGTTTCATTGCCCGGCGGCGATACGGTGACGCTGCGTTTCCCGCGGCTTGATGCCGGTATGGTGCATACGCTGGCTGATTCCGTACGGCAGCATCGCGATACGGCGCTAGCACGGTATTCCACGGATAGAATCGTCGATGTCATCGCGCGGGCCGCCGAGTTGTGGACGGATCCGCAATATCCGGAACGTCGGCTTGCGGAGCGGCTCATTCCCGCGGTCACCGGCTATGACGCGTCCATGGTACGTATCGAATTGAAGCGGTACATGCGCATGTTCCGTCGGCGTGAGCTGCTGCGTTTCGTGGATGACGAGTTGAATTGCCCGCAGATGCTTGACGAGTATCGCCCGAACCGTTCGGGCGGATACACGCGGCTGTACGGTCCGGAATTGTCGTTCCACGTGTTTTCCAGCAATGTGCCGGGCATTCCCGTGTGGAGCATGACGATGGGTCTGCTGACGAAAAGCGCGATTCTCGGCAAATCGTCGTTCGACGAGCCGCTGATGCCGGTGCTGTTCGCCCGTTCCCTGGCAAGCGTCGACCCCGATATGGCGGACGCTTTGGCGATTATGCCTTGGCGTGGCGGCACCGTGGATTTGGAGGATGCCGCGATTGGCGAGGCGGATGCGGTGGTCGCGTACGGTTCGTCGCACACCACCGAGGCGATTCGCCCGCGCGTACGTGCCGGAAAGCCTTTCCTCAGCTACGGCGCGAAAATCGGCTTCTCGCTGATCGGCCGCGAGGCGCTTCGCGCCGACCTGTATGCCGGCACCGTGCATCGTATGGCGATCGACGTGGCCACATACGACCAGCAAAGCTGTCTGGCGCCGCAAACCATGTTCGTGGAACGTGGCGGCGCGATGTCTCCGGCGCAGGTCGCCGAACTGCTTGCCAGCGAATTGGACGGGCAGCAGCGCAAATATCCCCGTTCCACACCGTCCGAAGAGGAGTCCATGGCGATTCAGCGGTTGCGTTCCACCGCGCAGATGAAAGCGCTGATGCTGAGCGCCGGCCCGATGGCCGCCGCGGCCGGCAACGCGGATGATGCGCCGTCCGACGACCCGTTCGTGGTGCAGTCGCGTTCGGGCACCGACTGGACGGTGCTGTACTATCCGTCCATCGGCATGGCCGACTCGCTGTCCACACCACTGAACCGCACCGTCAACATCGTGGCGGTGGACCATGTCGAGGACCCGCTGCCCACGCTGCGCCCTTACGCGCAATGGTTGCAGACCTGCGGTGTGGCGCTCGCTCCGGACCGGCTGTTCGACGTGGCGCAACGCGTCGGCGAGACCGGCATCGACCGCATCTGCCCGGTAGGCGAGATGAATCGCGCGAAATCCGGCTGGCATCACGACGGCGGCTTCAATCTGCTTGATCTGGTGCATGCCGTCGATATCGAACGTAACACCGATATGTACTGTGATGGTTTCGATATGGATGTCGAATAATCACATTCAAGCAATCCCACGAAATACGTATACCCAAAAACGAAAGGAATTTCCATGCAGCAGTCCGATTCTCTGCCGTTGAAGGGACGTGTCGCATTGGTGACTGGCGCGAGCCGCGGCATCGGCGCGGCGATCGCGTTACGTCTGACTCGCGCCGGCGCATGCGTGGCTATTAACTACGTCAGCGATGACGAGCGTGCGAAGCGGTGTGCGCAACGCATTATGGACGATTGTGAGGCGGCCGGTCGTGTGATCACCTGCAAGGCCGATGTCACCGACGCCGGACAGGTGCACGACATGGTATCCACGGTGGTCGCAACGTTCGGCGGATTGGACATTCTCGTCAATAACGCATTCGCCCGTTATTCGTTCGACCCACGCAATCGCAAGACCTTCGGTACCATCGGATGGTCCGATTACGCGGCACAGCTAGAAGGATGCCTCAAAGGCGCATACAACACCTGCGAAGCAGCGCTGCCGCAGATGAGGCGTCAGACCGGAGGACGCGTTATCAACATCTCTAGTAACCTCGTCGACTCCCCGATTGTGCCGTATCATGACTACACCGCTGCGAAAGGTGCGTTGGTAGGTTTCACCAGATCATTGGCGCAGGAGGCTGGGGCATGGGGCGTGACCGTGAACGCCATCGCGGCCGGGCTCACCGTTGGCACCGAATCGAGCCGTGCCACCACCGAGGATGTACGCGAGCGTATCATCGCATCCACCCCGTTGGGCAGACTCGCCACCGCCGATGATATCGCCGGAGCCGTGGCTATGCTGGCCAGCGATGACGCATCATTCATCACTGGCCAGACACTGCACGTCGACGGGGGCTTGGTGATGCGTTAAAGCGTGGTTTTGACTTTGGTTTGTGGCGCCAGCATATTCGTCGGCAAAGAAGGATGGTTATGAATATCACCGTGTATCTCGGTGCGCATGAGGGAAACGATCCCATATACAAGAAAGCCGTTGAGGAATTGGGCATATGGATTGCGGACAATGGCAACAGGCTGGTGTATGGCGGCTCCGATGAAGGATTGATGGCCGTGATCGCCGACACCGTACTCGCCCATGACGGCGACGTGACCGGTATCGAGGCGCAGATGTTTGTGGACAGAGGCGTTGCACACCATAACCTAACCCAACTGGTTGTCGTGCCGAATATCGTGGAACGCCGGACCCGCATGATTGAGCTTGGCGACGTGTTCATCGCTTTCCCTGGCGGCACGGGAACGTTGGAGGAAATCAGTGAGGTGGTGTCGAAAATTTGTCTTGACCAACTGACCCAACCCTGCATCTTCTATAATCTCAACGGCTTTTATGATGATATGAAGGCATTCCTACAGCACATGATCGATGCGGGCTTCTCCACCGCAGAACGTCAGCATGGTATCTATTTCGCGTCTAATCTGACCGAAATCGAACGCGTCATTGCAGCGCATAACGCATAGGAATCGGCAAACGTCAGACCACCGGCAGAACAGCGTGCAGAATCGTCATGAACGTCAGCCCGATAACGGCCGTGACGGTCAACGAGAAGCCTGCGAGTTTGGCGTTACCGGTCAGCGAATCAGTGAATTTTGTGGAGAAAATCGTTACCGGTGCGAATGCGGCCAGTACCATGATTTCTCGGACACGTTCATCCAACGGCAACAGGAACCATGCGGACAATGCGATGATGATGCTGAACAGGAATCGCCATGCGATAACTTTGCCTAGTTCCGAACGATCCTTATGACTGTCAGGGATCTCCATCATCAGGCCGATCATGGCCATTGCTGCGAAAGCGTTGGCGTTGGCGAACGGAGTGATGAGCGTGACGATCCAATGCGGCACACTCCATCCGGCGAACATGATCACCAGCATGAGCATATAGCAGTCGAACGAAATGGACGAGTAGAAATCGTGCGCGATATTCTTGATCTTCAGGCTCAATGGCAGGTTTTTGGTGGGGCTTCCCAAGTGCAGCAGCGAGCGGGTAATGGTCAGGGATGCGGCAGTGGCGATGATGGCGTTGCCTATATCGAGCATAATGACCGGCAGACCTGCGCTCGGTCCCATGAAGGTCTGCACCACCGGCAGACAAAACGCGCCGATATTCAATCCCGACGCGTTGAGCATTTGATAGGCACGGTAGCGTGGCTCGTCGCCACGTGAGCCGAAATACACGACGAACAGCGGAATAAGGCAGGCGAACAAGCCGAACACGACCAGCCACAACAGGTTCATCGGATGCTTATTCGTAGCGAAACTCATGATGATGGCGCATGGCAGGGTGAGGTTGAACACCAGCCCCTGCACCACTTTGTAGGATTTGTCAGAGAAGATATGGATGCGCTTAAGTAGATAGACACTGATGATGACGAGCAGCAATGACCCAGCTTGGAACAACATACGGCCGAGTATAGGAGCATCGCCGACGCATCATGGAACCACCCGACACAATGTGACCGTACGACGCACAAAGATACTTGCATGTCCATGCCGCACGCCTCGAACTAAACGACTAGCTTAAAGCTTTACCGGAGAATCCCGAATAAACGCCGCGAGATAACGTATGACTCCCACACGAACCGTGACGGTTCGTATGGGAGTCATACGTTCAAAGCCACCGCATAAGTGACCTATAAGTGGCCTAAGCTATTCTGTCGAAATAAAAACGTAGTCGGCAGTAGGACTCAAGGGCGATGCGGCCGACCACCGTGCCGCGGCGGCACGGTGGTCGGAACCGGATGACGTACGCTAGTTACTCTCGGAGTCCGGAAACACGTCCCGCGTTCCTAAACTCCGAGACGAATGTCTCCTCCGTGATAATTTCGGTGACCAGTGCGGAAATCAGTTTGTACAACGTGTTCTCCGCAGGATCCGCGTCATCGTCGATGGCCAGATTGATTCCCTCCTTGTCCAGGAGGGCGAGGGATACCGACATCGCGGTGCGCTTGTTGCCATCCGCGAACGAGTGGTCCTTTGCAAGATGGAAGACGAAATGCGCCACCTGTCCGAACAGATCGGGAAGTAGCCCCGACCTCCAACGCACTTCGTTGGAAAACCGCCGTTTTTGGCTATTTTCCAACGAAATCGGCTCGTTTCGAGGATGAAACCGGAAGCCGTTTTCCTGCTATATCCGGCTATCTCCGACAGACGTAAGTACACCAATAAGTACACCTGGCGGATGGCCGCATAGCGAAACGGCATGGACGAAACGGAACACATGCCGAGATACACGCTGACGTTGGTCGACTCGACCGGCGCCATGGAACCGCTGATACTCATGGACGACGACCTGAAGTCAATCGCCGCGAAGCTGGAAGGGAGGGTGTCGGCCAAGACGCGCGGGC
>ERZ780139.3442-NODE-3442-length-10473-cov-3.394893_pt1 | contig 10473 bp, 15 predicted proteins | sample MGYA00511476_ERZ780139 | MGnify/ENA primary metagenome ERZ780139 (study PRJEB29588, sample SAMEA2158190) | human gut metagenome | biome: human gut; feature: human-associated habitat; material: faeces | place: Denmark | collected 2008/2010 ... | reverse complement strand
CATCATGGCATAGAGTTTGCGCAGACAGGTAAAGATGCTGGCCGGGTATTCTTCGTCGATATTCCACTCGGTGCAGTCCACGCCATTGTCGTACAGGTTTTTGGCGTGGGCGCAGGTCGCGTTATCCGGGAAGAAATGCACGTGTGCGTTCTCCGCCAGGATAGGCAGGGCCGACGAGTTGGCGCGCCCCACCCACCATGATTCCATCATGGCGACCAGCTGTTCGCGTTCCTGCTCATCCATGATGGTGAATGGTTCCAGCCCGGCGTTGAGCATGATTCGTTCGATATTGTGCGCGTCTGGCAGATACTCTTCGAACATTGGGCATCCGTTTGCCACCGAATAGCACATGCGGTCGTACCATGTCAGGGCGCGTTGCAGCATGCCGGGCTTGCGATTGTTGCTATGATCCCCGACCAGTTTCAAAGGAACGCCGATGACCGCGAACTGCTTGCATACCTTCTGGCTACGGTAGTACTGCGCCTGGTATCGTCCGAGGTCGGTGTCCCTCATGCTGGCCGGCGGACTGTATCGGACGGGCATGGATCCGGTAAGCAGATGGAATTCGCGATATTCGCTTTGAAGCATGTAACGGTAGCGCATGCCGGCAACCGTGACCTGATTGGCGAGGCCGTCGAAGAACGCCATCAGCTGTTGCGCGGCATCGTTGCGTTTCCGGTCGTTGGCTCCATCCAGCAATGCAGTGCTCCAGGGGATGCGCGCGTACAGCCATACGGTGCGATCCGGCGTGGCAGAACGGAGTAGCCCGTATTCGCTGGCCGGGCTTATAAAGCTTTCTGGACGGTAGAAGTTTCCTCGTGGCATATATTCCACGATAGATTTTGATGTTGTTATTAACCGATGTTCTATTGAAAATAACCGTTTTTTCGGTTGGTGGCGATATCCAACACCGGTTTGTCAAGGGTTCGCCCGCCTCTAAGGCGGGTGGTGAATTGACATAATCCTATGCTATACTGGCATTCAGTCGTACCTATCAGAAGCGAGGTGTTTGCAGTGAAACTAGAATCAAATCATCATTCGGTGTTCCTCATGCATTATCATCTCGTGCTCGTCGTGAAATACCGTCGCAAAGTATTCGATGACGAGATATCGAACCGGGCTAGGGAGATTTTCGAGTACATCGCCCCGAAGTACGGCATCACGTTGGAGGAATGGAATCATGACGTGGACCACGTGCATGTGTTGTTCCGCGCCCAACCGAAAAGCGAACTGTCGAAGTTCATCAACGCTTACAAGAGCGCCAGCAGCCGCCTGTTGAAACAGGAGTATCCGCAAATCAGACAAAAACTCTGGAAAGAGTATTTCTGGAGCCGTAGCTTCTGCCTGCTCACAACTGGCGGCGCTCCTATTGAAGTGATACGGAAGTACATTGAGAACCAAGGTGAGAAAGGGGTGGAATAAGCATGAGAACCCATACGGCGGTCAGATTCCGCGCCTATCCCACCGAAGAACAGGCACGTCAAATCGACCGGACGATAGGCTGCGCGAGACTCGTGTACAACCTCATGCTAGAGACGCGCATCGCGCACTACCAGACCACTTGGGAGTCATGCTATCCCACCCCAGCCTTGTACAAGGACACGTATCCGTTCCTGCGCGAAGTGGATAGCTTCGCTCTTTGCAACGCGCAACTCGCATTGGAGAAGGCGTACAAGAGGTTCTTCGAGGACAGGAAAACAGGTTTTCCGAAGTACAAGTCGAAACGTCGGGGCAGGAAGACATACACGACGAATCTGTCCCACGGCAACATCGAATTGGATGACAAGGCAAGGAGGTTGAAACTACCCAAGCTCGGATGGTTGGCGGTCCGCCAACACAAGCGTATCCCCGACGATTGGAAACTGAAATCCGTCACCGTGGAGCATTACCCTTCCGGAAGATACACCGCGACAATCCTTTTCGAGTACGAGACCCAAATACCCGAAAAAGTGAAGCCGGTGAAGCCTGTCGGATTGGACTACGCGTCTCACGGCCTGTATGTTTCCAGTGACGGGGAGCACGCCGAATATCCGGGATACTATCGGAAAATGCAGGACAAGCTCGCCAGAGAGCAATGCAGGCTTTCCCATATGGTCAAAGGTTCCGCCAACTGGCATAAACAGTGCAAGCGGGTCGCCCGACTGTATGAGAAGACCGCCAATCAAAGACGCGACTACCAGCATAAGAAAGCCAACAGGATTGTCGCATCATACGATATGGTCGGCGTGGAGGCTCTGAGCATGAAAAGCATGATGAAGAAACCCGAGCCGAAACCAGACCACGAACGTCAGGGACATTATCTTCCCAATGGCCGCAAAGCCAGAAAAGGTTTGGCTAAAAGCACGTCGGACAACGGGTACGGCATGTTCTGCACCATGTTGGAATACAAGCTCGCCCGTCAAGGCAAACAGTTGGTTCATGTGGACAAATGGTATCCGTCCAGCCAACTATGCCACGACTGCGGTTGCAAGAATCCTCTGGTCAAGGATTTAAGCGTCCGCGAATGGGCGTGCCCATCATGTGGAGTGTTGCATGACCGTGACGTGAACGCCGCCCGGAATATTCGGGATGAGGCAATGAGAATCATCGAGTAGCACGACTCATAAATCGTGCGAACCACAGGGCATGTGGGGATAGCCTGTCGATACTGAACCCACTGGGGTTCTTGAGCAGGAAGCCCCCGCCTCTACAGGCGGGGGAGAATGTCACAAAAATATCCCGACCGCAATGGTCGGGATATTAGGAAAGGTTGCCGGTTAGTCGTCCACGCCGACGCAGTCCTGGTTGACTAGTTCACGCACGTGATCGACGGCCCGCTGCAGTTCCGGTGTCATGTCGAAGTCATCGGTACGGTAGAAGGCCGAGTTGCCGTTGGATTTACGACTGGCGCTGACCGCGACGTTGGTCACCGTCATCTCACCCTTGTCATCACGGTCCAAGTGGACGAACAACGTCCTTGCCGTCAGCTCGCGACGTCCCCCCACATATTTCAGTGTCCCTTGGACGGTGATGTTTGGTTCCAACTGGTATGCCACGTCCGCCGTGTATCGGATGCTTGGGATGCTGGATATGATTTTCGACATGATTAACCCTCGTTCCGGGTGATGTACATGCAATTCATGTGAGTGGTTTTCAGGATTTCGCGCAGGGGGGTTTCTTTGACGACGCCTCCGCCCTTATACGCCTGGATGCTGTAGTCGTCGATGGGGAACTTGGTTTTTATTTTCGACACGTGCTCGAGTTTCACCCAGCATCGCGCTTCGGGGATGGTGAGGCTTGGCGGCGCTGTGAACCCGTCATAGTCATTCATGCCGTAAGCGTAATATGCGCCTGAATCATGAATGTCGGCCTCAATGTAAGTGTCATCCGTCATCCATAAGAACGCTTTTTTACATGTGTTGACGGTCAAATCGGACACGTTGAACTTGAGAGGGAACAGCACTTTCCCGTCGGATTTCTCGGCATGCTCCTCTATGTAATCCAGAATGGTTTTATCCAGATCCCAGTTATACCGGCAGGTGATTCCGTCGGCGAGTTTGACCGATTGCCGTCCTGGATAGGATGACTGTTTCTTGTAGCGCACGAAGAGCGCTCGTCGATCGTATAGTGTTGCCATAAGTCTTCCTTTTATGCAGATGTTTTCAGTATAACAGCCACGACAGAGGTTAAATAGGGCGGATTATGAACGTGGCTGCATTTGTTTCCATCTCATCCGCCAGCGATATCTTTTTGGCGTTGTAGCCCAATCTCTCGAACTTGTCCGGATCGAAATCTCCCAATTGCTGCACATTGTCCAACGCCAACCAGTAGTTGGCAGGCGTTCTTCCCCATGGGAATGGTGCCTGATAGTGGGATTTCGGATTCCAGGTTTTTGGATTGTATGCCTCTCCGAAATTGGTCACCGTTCCAACGAGTTTGATTGCGCTTTGGGGTGACCAGAGCAGCAAATAATTAAAGCCTATTTTGTTTCGCAATGATTTAAAGTTGCCGACGAACAGCAGTCTTCCCTCGTGCTCGGCGGCATGACGGAGGAATTCTTCGATGGTGGTTTGCGGGCTAAAATAGGAGATTCGCCCTCGTGGGGCGTGGCCTATTCGTAGCATCAAGGTAAGTCCGTCTATCTTGAGGGGTTCAGTTTGCGATGTCATGGAATAATCTTACCACATGTGAATATATTCAGTATGTCAGGTAAGTGTCTTCAGTTCGTACACAACCAATACGGGAGTCTCACGAACCCGACCGAAAAGCTCATGACCACGCTTCGACCGCTCGATCGCACGCATCACCACCTCCGGAGCGGAACGGATATCCAATCGATCTTTCCCGACCCTATCCGCCCACAAATTCTGTATCACCGTCAACTCGACACGATTAACACTGAGAATCTGCAAAGACTGCCGCTCGACCCGATGCAATCGTACATATTCAGCGGCCACATCAGCCAACCCGACACCCAACTAATTCTTCCTTTCTCGACGAAACGCATATACCAAAGAGGGGACCATGGACGCGGCCGCAAAAACAAGCGAAGACACCGCCAAGATGAGCCTCCACATCAAAGGCACCCCAACCGCAAGCCAGGAAACCAACTGCATCCCCAACAACCAGAACACCGCGAAAACCAGCATTCCCAGCACGAGCGCCCAGCTCAAACGTCGTTCCTTCCGACGCTTTCTCGCTATTTCGCGCCGCGACGGTTCGACGGTACTGCCACTGATTCGAGCCGGTTCCAGAATGATCGTCGTAGTCGCCCCGATGGTTTCGCCGGCGCTGTTTTCCTTACTCACTCGGGCTCCTTTTCTGGATTCTGGATTCTTTTCTGACGTTCGCATTCATGTCTCATTGACTTCCTCCCCGTCCTGAAGGGCGGGGATTCCTACACCGTTCGCCTTAATGAAGGCTTACGGTTCGGCGGGTTCCCGTTTCACAGGCGTCCGCGTTGCGGTCGGCTTGCGCCAACCCCCGTCTTACGTCGCCTCCACGGGCGTTTAACGACTCGGCGAGTCCCGCCGCGTCAAGGATATTCACGGCCGCGTTCCAGTCACGGTCGAGCAGGGCACCGCACTTAGGGCATTCCCAGATGCGCACGTCGAGCGGTTTCCGGCCATCGCGATACCCGCATACGGAGCAGATCTGGCTGCTGGGATACCACCGGTCGACGCGTTTGACGGTTCTGCCGTAGTGGACGCCCAATTGTTGGATGCGGTCGATGATACGCGTCCAGTTCGCATCCAACAGGCTCTTCGCCATGCAGGTGCGGGCAAGTCCTTTGACGTTCAGGGTCTCCAAGGCGACGGCTTGGTTCTCGCCCGCCACCTTGGATGCCAGCTTGTACGCCACGTCCCGGCGTTGGTTCCGTATCCGACCGTAGGTCTTGGCCTTCAGAAGTCGTGTCTTCGCATGGTTGTTCGAGCCTTTCGTTTCCCTTGCCAGTTGTTTGTCGAGTTTGCGCAGTCTGCGCATCTTGCGGTTCAGGGTGCGCGGGTGGGGTATCTTCTCGCGTGTGCCGTCCGTATAGACGATGCTCATGAGCGAGTCAAGCCCCATGTCGATGCCGCACGCCTCATGCAGCGGCTCGGGCGCGTCGGCCTTGTCATCGACTTGCACGGTGAAGCTCGCCTCGTAAGAGCCGTCCGCATGCCTCATGATGGTGACGGTGTTCGGCTTGGACGGCAGTTCGCGAGTCCAACGGAGCTTGACCCGCCCGATTTTCGGGAGCGTGAGGAACGCCCACTTGCATCCGTCCGCATGCCCGACCTTGAATCGCGCGGATTTGGTGAACTCGGCCGACTGTTCGCCGTCCCTGCGGCTCTTGTACCGGGGCAGCCCCGTGCGACGCTTCTTCCCGGTGCGGTGGTTGGTCACAATATGGGTTCTGCCGGCCTTGTAGAGGCGGAGGAAGTTCCGGTAGGCCATGTCCGCGTGACGTATCGACTGTTGCAAGGGTGTGGAGGACACGGCCAGAAGCCACTCCATGCCCGGATTGGTTTTCCATTGGGTGAACATGCCGCTCAACTGCGTGCAGGACTGCATCCTCCCATGCCGTCTCCTCATGAGTTCCCGCTGGTCGAGCGTCCAGTTGTACGCATACCGGCATGCGCTGTACAGGCATGACAATGCCTCGCGCTGCCCTTGCGTTGGGTAGGCGCGGTAGTTGTATCGCCTGTACATGCTCATACTTGGTATTATACTCGGTCTTATGAACGAAAACGATGATATCCGCAAAGGCAGGCATTGCGTTTACGACTTGCACGTCCACTTGGTATTCGTCACCAAATACCGGCACGACGTATTCACCAGCGAACACCTGACCGCACTGGAACACGTGTTCGCGGACGTATGCCGGTCATTCGACTGCCGGCTGGAAGAGTTCAACGGCGAAACCGACCACGTCCACCTGCTCATATCATTCCCGCCGACCGTAGAACTCAGCCGTCTGGTTAACAGTCTCAAAGGCGTGTCAAGCCGTATCATGCGCCGCGACTACCCGGAACTCGCCCGCCACTACTGGAGGGCGCAACGTCTCTGGTCCCCCAGCTATTATGCGGGCACCAACGGCGGTGCGCCATTGGACACGTTGAAACGGTACATCGAAAACCAGAACCGGCCCGAGTGATTCACCACCGCCCTGAAGGACGGTGTACCCTCACTCAAAAACGATGGCTAAAGCCAGGGGCTTTACGGCGCAAACCGGTAATGGTGGAGCTTTGCCGCATCTCGCAGGTTACCGTAGGGAATGAGTCGCACGTGTACTGTTAGTTTTTCGCATACTTCAAGGTCATGCCTTTCTGCTCTGGTGTTATGTGGATATATTCAGGTTAACAAGCAAAATATCAGGAAAGAATAGAATCCAGTATGCCCGGGATTAGGCTCCGAGGAAATACTCCTTGCACATAATCTGGTACAAGGCTTGCTCTTGCATTGCGTCGGAAAGAGCTCGATGCTGTTCCACGTCTGCCACGTGATAGCGTTTGATCAGATCCGCGACCTTGTGATGGCGAATTTCCGGATGGATGTCACGGCTCATTTCCAAGGTATCCAGGAATGGGTGGTCGAACAGGGGGCGATTCGGCCAGGTTTCCGCCGTGGCCCAGTCGAGGAATTTCAAATCGAACGTCGCGTTGTGTGCGAGGAAGGGCGTTTCGAATCCCAGCCACCGTTCGAACTCTTTCATCGCATGCTTGACAGTCGGTTTGCCGCTCACGTCGTAAGTGGTGATTCCCGTCAATTGCGTGATGTGTGGCGGGACAATCATTTGCGGGTTGATGAGTTGGCTGTAGGTGTCGACGATTCGTCCGTTCTTGACTTTCACGGCGCCGATTTCGATGAGTTTCGCGCCATCTTCCGGGTTGAGGCCGGTGGTTTCGGTGTCTACCACGACGTAGTCAAGCAATGGCGCCTCCAGCGGCGGGATGCGTCGTGGATCGTCGCTTCGGTATTTGTCCCAGTAGCTCATTGGGTGTTCCTGTGTTCTCTAAGATTATGTGGACATATTCAGTATAGCAGACAAATCGATGTCAGGCAGGAACCTTCCGACCGCGACCGTCGCCAAACAACGTGAAAAGCAGACTCGCGCGATTCGGGCCAACCTGTTTGTCGGACAACACGCATTCCATGCAAACCGGACCATACATGCTCGGCAGCAAACCCATCGTGCTTCCGCAAAGAAAGCATCCAGCGGGCTTGGTCAACACATCATCATTCAGCTCGACAATCAATTGTCCTGACCTTTCAACGATTCCTTAATCCGTTTTTCCTCTTCGTCCGCAGCCTTCTCGCTCAACTGTCGTACGGACGGAGGGCGTTTGTCCCGGATGGAATCAGGGGAATGAGAGTGGACGGCGCGCAACATCGCGGAGGCCATCTGCCGGTATTCGCATCTCAGCCAGACGGGAGTCTGCTGCCAGCAGCGGCCGACAGTCGCACTGTCCTCGACGAGATTCCACAGGCGCATTTGCTGGGCACGTAGCGCCATAGCCGCGGTCTCCACTTGCGTGTCCTCGGGCTGCCAGTCTTTTCGGTTAGGCATCAGCCGTAATCCCGTCTCCGAAACCATGCAGGGCATGTATCAGATTCTTGACGGAAAATGATTCCGCCTCGCGGTTGACGATTCGACGATTCAATCCGAGAACTACGTCTTCGACCTGTCTGCGGACATAAGGCTCCAACGGGGGGAGAGGGGGCGTTTTGCGGGTATCTGCAAGAAGGCCATAGTCTCTTTCCAGATCGGCAAGATTCATTCCATGCAATCGGATGCGACGGAGCAACGTGATCTCATCCGCATCCAGCAGACACGGCCAGGCTTCCGTTCCTGACTGGATATGACGTACTCCGTTCAGCAATCGTGCGGTCTCGGCCATGGATTTATTGCGTTTCGCGCTCTTCATGCCCGGCCAGTGCCGCAAAACGGACAGGTTCCCGCGAGCGTCATCCAAAGCCGTCTTGACGACATTGCTGGTGGTCAACCGATGGGCGAAAGGCTCGATGGCGCGAATGAAGCCGGCGTCCAGCAGAAAGCATTCGGTTGGCAATGTCAACGATTCCAACAGGCTACGATGGCCGTCGAGCAGTCCGTCGATATAAGAAAGAGGTGTGAGGATTCTGATATCGAGGTCACGCATGTTCTGAGTCGTTCGAGCTTCGCCGAGCAGTATCTCCCAAGGCTGCGGCATCGTGATGACGCAAAGCGAGGGCTTGTTGTCCTTCGCCGCTAAACCATGCGCGTAGTCTCCTTCTATCCATGCGGAAATGATGCGTTGCTGGGGGAATTGCTCCAGTGCTTTTTCGATGCTGTCGATGTTGTTCACGCCGTCAGTTCCATTCGCTTGGCAATCTCATTGCGCCATGTCTGCACCAGCAGTCGGATATGCCATCCCGTACCGAGGTCGGCATTTTCCAAGTCGAATGGATCCCAATTTTTCGCAACGATGCGAATGTCCCCTGATGTGCAATCATAGGAGTAGTCGATGGACGTGGTTCCGAGCTGAATTTTCGTCGTATAGTAGGTTTTCGGGTTATCCACGAAGACTTGGACGACACTCCCGGGCAGTTTTGTGTCTGTCTTGTTTTGGACGATTCCGGTGTTGTTCGGGTTTGGGATTTTATATGTGGCTTCGTGGACGATGGAGATCAGCGCGGAGAGGAACCTCTGTTTTAGGGAGAGGTTGTCGCAGTAGGCGCACTTGGTGATGGGCTTGCCGGATCTTTCGAGTCGCAGGCTTCCGCATTTTTCGCACTCGTATAGGGTGTAGGTCTTTCGTGCGTCTGTGATGTCTTGTATGGGTTGCATTTTCCTTTGGTTTCTCTTTCAATCTTTTATGTGGACATATTCAGTATAACATGTAAAATACAATATGGTTGTTATACTGAAGAAGTCCACATAAAAAGAGGAGGAGCGATGAAAACCACAGCTTCCATGCGCAAACGCATAAACTCGCTACTCGAGGAACTGGGAGAAGGATGGAGTGAAGGAAACCCATTCGAAGGCCGCAACGGGCACCCAACCATTCCGATGGCCTACCAAGGAAAGCTAGTAGGAAACCTCGCATTCCCCAACTACGGGACCCTGAGATATATATATGGGGTCCATGCGGGAGAATCCCGCACCTCTATCAGAAACCAGCCAAGCACATCGCCGACATGCTCCGCCGCGCCGCAGGAATCACACCAAACCAAAATACGCAGGAAACCGCAGGTGATTCCTCATCGAAGGCGGCGGCCTGATGGCAAGAATCAAAGAAACGTTTAACAGCCGCGCTTGGTTCATGATCGAATGCGACGACCCCAACTGCGAACAACGGTTCGATGACAGCCAATGGTATGCGGACGAGGACGATCTGTTGACCGACGCGAAGGACGAAGGCTGGCAAATCCTATACAAGGACGAGCATCCCGAATTGGAACGCGACATGCACTACTGTCCGGCGCACCGGCTGCCCGAATGCACGACCTGCACGAACATCATGATCGATCCGATCGGCTGGAAGGACGGGCAATGCCCCGAATGCATCAAGGAGGAGATCCCGAATGAACGGTCATGATTTCACGCTCGAACAGAACACCGAAGCGAGGATGATGCTGGCGGTCGCCCGCCGCGGGCTCGCCGGCGCCATCAACGACGCGGAGAACGGGATAGGCCATCTGTCCTGCGACGATCCGAAGATCATGGAACAGGTTCGCGCTCATTGGCGACGCCTGTACGACACGTACATGAACGCGGACGCGCTCCTCTCGGATCTGGAATCCTGCGCACGTCATCTCACGGATGGCGACAAGTGGGAGCCGAACCCGATCGCCGACGGCATGAAACCCATGGAGATGGCCAAAGGATGCGCCTGCTTCATCGCGGAGACCCCGGATGGGGGCCTCATCATCCCGTCGGAGCCGACGCCGGGCGAGAACACGGCGAAACGTCTCGCGAATGTTTTGCTTCAATGTTTGTTCGACAGGTTCGGCAGTGTTTTTCCGCAGTGT
>ERZ780139.3438-NODE-3438-length-10483-cov-6.772152_pt1 | contig 10483 bp, 10 predicted proteins | sample MGYA00511476_ERZ780139 | MGnify/ENA primary metagenome ERZ780139 (study PRJEB29588, sample SAMEA2158190) | human gut metagenome | biome: human gut; feature: human-associated habitat; material: faeces | place: Denmark | collected 2008/2010 ... | reverse complement strand
TATTTTCGCCTCGAACGGGTTTCAGGTTTTTCTGTTCGACGCGCTCCGGCCGACGCCGGAATTGAGCTTCGCCATCCGCGAACTGAAGTGTCATTCGGGCGTGGTCGTCACGGCCTCGCACAACCCCAAGGAGTACAACGGTTACAAGGCCTACTGGACCGACGGGGCGCAGGTCACCGAGCCGCACGACAAGAACATCATCGCCGAGGTTGCGAAGATCACCGACGTGGATATGATCGAGACGGGCAAAAATCCCGAAAATATCACCATCCTCGACGAGAAGTTCGATGAAATCTATTTAAATAAGGTGCACGAACTCTCGCTTTCGCCCGAAAGCGTGAAGAAGCACCACGACATGAAGATCGTCTATTCGCCGATGCACGGCGCGGGCGTGCGGCTGGTTCCGGCTTCGTTGAAGAAGTTCGGCTTCACGAACGTGATTCTGGTGAAGGAGCAGGCCGTCATCGACGGCAACGCCGCCCGCCGCGCCCGCGTCAGCGAGCTGAGCGGCAATCTGTCAACGCTCTCCACGACGAAGGTCGCCCTGCAGAACGCCACGACGCTGCTGACTGCGCGGCAGGAGGTCGAGACTGCGCTGAACGACGGTATGCAGCCGCTGCAGCAGACGCTGAACGACACTGCCGCCGCCCTGCGCGACCAGCTGCTCGGCAAGTGAGTTTGCCGCGAAGCTAGCGCTTAGCGTGTAAAGAAACCCGGTCCGATTGGGCCGGGTTTCTTGTGTTTTTGGAGTTATCCGCCAATGACTCCCCTCAGTCTCGCTACGCGAGCCGGCTCCCCTCCCTGAGGGGAGCTGTCGGCGATAGCCGGCCGAGGGGAGCGCCAGCTATCATGGGCACCATGATGCGAATAGGACTGACCGGCGGCATCGCCGCGGGCAAAAGTACGGTGGCGGCGCAACTCAAGCAACTCGGCGCGTTGCATATCGACTACGATGCGCTGGCGCATCAGATCGTCGAACCCGGGGGAGTGGCGCTGCCACAGATCGTCGCCGAGTTCGGTCCTGATGCATTGCTCGCCGATGGCACTATGAACCGGCCATGGATTGCCGATCATGTCTTCGGCGCGAACGCCGCGCCGGGCGCACGTGAACGGCTCGACGCCATCGAGCACCCATTGATCTATGCCGAGGCGGCGCGACTGGAGCATGAGCACCCCGAGGCAGCCATCATCATTCACGACATTCCACTGCTCGCCGAGGTCATTGACGATATTCCATTCGCCTTTGACCATATCGTCACGGTCGAAGCTCCCGTGTGCATGCGGCTCGACCGTATGGTCGAGGAACGCGGCATGAGCCTGGAACAGGCCGAGGCCCGCATCCGCCACCAATCCAGTGAGGAGGAGCGGCGGGCCATAGCCGATATCGTCATCGACTCCACCCATCCATTGCCCGAGATGCTGGCCCAAGTGGGTGAGATATACGCAGGATGGTGCGCAGGTCGCTAAGATGAGGCCCTATGGGATTCAATATCGAGCGCGCGGACAAGCCTTTCGTCGTCAAATCGCCATATAAGCCATCCGGCGACCAGCCGCAGGCCATCGCCGAACTGGCCGAACAGATCGGCATGGACGCTTCCGCGCTGGAAGCGACCGTGACCCGCTACAACGAGCTTTGCGAAAAGGGTGAGGATGAAGACTTCGGCAAGCCCGCCGAGTACATGATTCCGGTCGAGGGCGAAACCTACTACGCCTTCTACATGACGCCCGGCTCCTCCGTCACCTTCGGCGGTCTCCAGATCGACACCGACGCGCACGTGCTGGATACCAACGACCAGCCGATTTCCGGTCTGTATGCCGCGGGCGAAGTCGCCTTCACCGGCCTGTTTGACGCGGAATATCCGTGCTGCGGCATGGCGATCGGTTCCGCCGTGTACTACGGCCGTGTTGCGGCAGCCAATGCCGTCGCGGGCAAGTAATTCTTCCCCCGCTTTTCGGGAGGTCTCTGACGAGGCCTCCTTTTTTGATTTTCTGGGAAATTGCATAAAGTTTGCCCGCATGTATCGAGCTTTGGAACTTTACAGACCGTGGCGAAAAACAGGCGTGCTCAGCCTGCTTTTTATTATGTTTCCATCGGCTTGACAGTTCCCCTGCGCCGGGTTTACAATAAGAATGGTTTATTTTCGTTTTTGAAAAGGAGCTTTCATGAAAAAATCCACGGTTCAATACATTCTGGCGCTTGTTATCTGCTTCGCCGTCGGGTGCGGCATCGCGCTGGGGCTGAATGCTTACGACAAGAATGCCGAGCGCATCACCCCGCTTTCCGGCGGACAAACCATCGTTTTTTCGGCCTACGGCTTCACGCTGACCGTGCCGGATGACTTCGCCATGAACGATTATACCACCAACAACGCGGCCGAAGGCGGCAACGCACTCTTTGCCGGCTGCGCCTACGGCGAAATCGGCGAACTGTATATTTTCTGCTATACCAACGATTCCGGCGACGAACTCCGGCAGTACGGCGAGCAGGAAGTCGTCACCTATTATATGAACGCTGGGGCGACCAACGTTCGCATGCGCACGCTCGGCGGCCGCCGCTTCATCTGCTATCGCGCGACCGTCAACGGGCAGGACGGCGAAGAAACCTGGGATACCTACGAAACCTGGAACGAGGACATTCAGATTTCCTTTGAAACCCGTATGAATCCCGACGACGTTCTGCCGATTCTGGCTACCATCACCTTTACCTCCATCGCACAAACGAACTGACAAGGAGCATATTACATGGCTTTCGCACATCTTCACCTGCATACCGAATACAGCCTGCTGGACGGTGCAAACCGCATCGGCCCACTGCTCGACCGCGTTAAAGAGCTGGGCATGGACGCCTGCGCCATCACCGACCACGGCGTGATGTACGGCGCGATCGATTTTTACCGCGCGTGCAAGGCGGAGGGCGTCAAGCCCATCATCGGCTGTGAGGTGTACGTCGCCCCGCGCACGCGCTTTGACAAGCAGCACGAATTCGACAGCGAGGCCCGCCATCTCGTGCTGCTGTGCGAGAATGAGGAGGGCTATCGGAATCTTTCCTACCTCGTCTCAATGGCGCACGTCGAGGGCTTTTACATCAAGCCGCGCATCGACCTGGATCTTCTGCGCGAGCACTCCAAGGGCCTCATCGCGCTCTCGGCGTGTCTCGCCGGTGAGATCCCGAGAAGGCTCCGCAATGGCGACTACAACGGTGCCAAGGAATATGCCTTAACACTATCTGAAATCTTTGGCCCCGAGCACTTTTATCTTGAATTGCAGGACCACGGCATCCGCGATCAGGCCATCGTCAACAAGGGCATCCTGCGCCTGCACGAGGAGACGGGGCTCCCGCTCGTCGTGACGAACGACGCGCACTATCTTCGAAAAGAAGATGCCTACGCGCACGATGTTTTGCTCTGCATCCAGACGGGCAAGACCGTGGACGACGAAAACCGCATGCGCTATGAGCCGCAGCGCTTCTACCTTCGTTCGACCGAGGAGATGGCGGCGCTGTTTCCCGACTATCCCGAGGCGATCGAGAACACCGGCAAGATCGCCGAGCGCTGCAATTTGGAGTTTACGTTCGGCAAGTACCACCTGCCGGAATTCAAGGTGCCGGAGGGCTACACCTCGCTCACATACTTCAAAAAGCTCTGCGCAGACGGCTTCGCCCAGCGCTATGGCGAAGGGACGGACAAGCAGCGCGCGCAGCTCGAATACGAGCAGAACATGATCGAGCGCATGGGCTTTGTCGACTACTTTTTGATCGTCTCCGACTTTGTGCGCTACGCCAAGAGCGTCGGTATCCCCGTCGGTCCGGGCCGCGGCAGCGCGGCGGGCAGCATCGTTTCGTACTGCCTGTCGATCACAGACATCGAGCCGATGAAATACGGCCTGTTCTTCGAGCGCTTTTTGAACCCCGAGCGCGTGTCGATGCCTGATATCGACATGGACTTCGGCGATACGCGCCGCGGCGAGGTCGTGGACTACGTCCGCCGCAAATATGGCGACGATCACGTCGCCCAGATCGTCACGTTCGGCACGATGGCCGCGCGCGGCGTTATCCGCGATGTGGGACGCGCACTCAATATGAGCTATGCCGACTGCGACGTCATCGCCAAGCTCGTCCCCGCAGGGCCGCACGTCACGCTCGACGACGCACTGCGCATCTCGCGCGAGCTGCGCGAAAAGTACGAGGGCGACGAGCAGGTGAAAAAGCTCATCGACACGGCACGCGCCCTTGAAGGCATGCCGCGCCACGCCTCGACGCACGCCGCCGGCGTGGTTATCACGAAGCGCCCCGTCGTCGACTATGTCCCGCTCGCGCGCAACGACGACACGATCGTCTGCCAGTACGTGATGACGACGCTCGAAGAGCTCGGCCTGCTCAAAATGGACTTCCTTGGCCTGCGCAACCTCACGATTCTGGATGACGCAGTCAAGACGATCCGTGAAAAGGATAAAAACTTTACTCTTGCCGGTATTCCTGAAAATGACGCCGCGACCTACGAAATGCTGGCCGCGGGGCGGACGTCGGGCGTCTTCCAGCTCGAATCGAGCGGCATGACGGGCGTGTGCGTCAGCCTGAAGCCGCAGAATATCGAAGACATCACGGCTTTGATTGCGCTCTACCGTCCGGGGCCGATGGAGTCCATTCCGAAATTCATTGCCTGCAAACACGACCCGAAAAAGGTCACATACCTCATTCCGCAGCTTGAGCCGATCCTGTCGATCACCTATGGCTGCATCGTGTATCAGGAGCAGGTCATCCAGATCTTCCAGCAGCTCGCGGGCTACTCGCTCGGCCAGGCAGACATGCTGCGCCGCGCGATGAGCAAGAAGAAGGTCAAGGACATCGAGCGCGAGCGCGAGGCGTTTCTGCACGGCGATCCCGCGCGCAATATCTCCGGCTGCGTGGCAAACGGCATTGACGAAAAGGCCGCGCAGGAGATCTACGAAGAGATCTACGCCTTTGCAAACTACGCCTTCAACAAGGCGCACGCCGCGGCCTATGCGGTCGTCGCGTATCAGACGGCATACTTCAAGTGCCACTATACGAAAGAATACATGGCGGCACTGCTCTCGAGCGTGCTCGACTCGTCCGACAAGGTGGGCGAGTACTTCAACGAGTGCCGCGAGTGCGGCATCAAGCTCCTGCCGCCGGACGTCAACCATTCCGCCGACCGCTTCACGGTCGAGCCCGAGGGCATCCGCTTCGGTCTCGTCGCCATCAAGAATATTGGCCGCGGGCTGATCCTGCGCATGATGCAGGAGCGCGAGCTCAATGGCCCGTTCGTCGACTTTCAGGATTTCTGCCGCCGCATGGACGGCATGGAGATCAATAAGCGTGCGGTCGAGAACCTGATCCGCGCAGGCGCGTTCGATTCGACGGGCGCGAAGCGCTCGCAGCTCATCGCTGTCTACGAAAAGGTGATGGACGGCATCGCCGAGGGCAACCGCACGAACGTGGAGGGGCAGATCGACTTTTTCGGCATGGGCGCGGAGACCGCGCAGCAGGCCGCGCTCGTCCTGCCCAACATTCCCGAGTTCACGCCGCAGGAGCTCATGGCGATGGAAAAGGCCACGACGGGTCTGTACCTCTCGGGCCATCCGATGGACGCCTACCGCTCGCTCGTCCGCTCGTCCGGTGCGGCCGCTATCGGCCGCGTGATGGAGGACTTTGCGCAGGAGGCGGGGCCGACGACGTTCTCCGACGGGCAGAAAATTTCACTCGCCGGTGTTGTGACCGCGAGCAAGACGAAGATGACGAAGAAAAATACCCTCATGGCTTACGTGACGCTCGAAGACGGCACGGGAGCCATCGAAATGCTCTGCTTCACGCGCGCGCTCGAGCAGTACGGAAGCTACTTACAGGAGGGACAGGTCATTTATGTCACGGGCACGCTGTCCGTGCGCGATGAAAAGGCACCGCAGCTCATGTGTGACTTTGCCCGTCCGCTGAATGCCAATTTTTCGACGGGAACGGTTGCGCCTGCGCAGGCGCAGCAGCAGCAGCGGACGGGGCAGACGCTCTATCTGCGCCTGCCGTCGGTTGACGGGCCGGAGATGGAGATCCTCCGCAAAATCCTCTATATGTTCGAGGGAAAAGAGAACAACGTCCGCATCCGCGTGCTTGATACCGGCAAGCTCATCGGCACGACCTGCGACCTGCACACCTCGCTTGTGTGCGACTTGGAAGAGCGCTTCGGCAAGGAAAACGTTGTGGTAAAGTGAAAATCTGCCCATCGCAACGCGAAGTTGCGCGATAGTTGGTGGAGGAAACCGCTGCTTTTCGCTATGATGAGCGTATCAAACGAAAAGGAGAACAACCATGAATCTCACCCTTATCATCCTGCCGATCATGCTCATTGTCTACGGCGCGATCATCTATCTTTTCGTGCTGCTCGTCAAGGCACTGCGAAAGTACATCAAGTCAAAAGACGTGCGCGAGGAGAAGAAGGCTGTCTGCCGCTCGCTCGGCGAGGCGCTCAAGGCGCACCGGACGGAAAAACAGATGACGCAGGAATTCGTTGCCGAGACGCTCGGCGTCAGCCGTCAGGCGGTCAGCAAGTGGGAGAACGGCACGTCCGACCCCAGCACGTCGAATCTCTGCGCGCTCGCGAAGCTCTACGGCATACCGGTCGAAGAACTGCTGCATGAGACGCAGGATGAGAAAAGCGAAGATTGAAGCAAAAAAGAGACAGCCGAACGGCTGTCTCTTTTTTGCATATTGATATGTATGTTATTTTCCCTCGTCGGGTTCGGAGAAGAGCGTGTTCAAAACGCCGGTGTAGAGCTGCTCGGGATTTTTCTGGAAGCGCTCGGCGAGATCCTTGGCCATGACCTCCTTGGGAACCATGAGTTCCATCTTCAAGATGGGCTGGCTCTCGTCGTCGTTGAACGCGAGGGTAACGGTATACGTTCCGTTGCGGCGCGGCTCAATGTCCGACTGGATCTGCGCGCGGCGCTTGAGCTTCTGGTTGAAGATCGTGATGTTCTTGTCGGCGCGCAGGCGCACAGAGTAGGGAAGGCTCGACTCGCAGATCGCGCCGTTGTGCAGGCCCTTTTCCGTGATGGCGTAGAGCCCGTCGTCCGAAAGCGTCAAATGCTGCGACTCGACCAAATTGCTCAGGCATTCGGAAAAGTCAAAAAAGTCGATGCCGTCGTCGCACATCGTCAGCTCTTGCATGGCCTCGAACGGGACCGGCTCGATGAGCCGGGCAGCAACATACAGAATGAGAAATTTGATCTCCAGTTTGTCCTGGATAAAACCGACGCGCCCCATAGCGCACCTCCTCGGGTGAATTTACAGCGATCATAACACAAAATGACTGCCAATACCACAAAAAGTTGTCGGTATCAGTCGGTCAAAAACTATATTTAGTATAGCACACCTTTTTTCGCTTGTATAGGTCTTTTTCAAAAACACTAAGAACGCGGCACACCCATTTTCGCGCGCGGCATAGACTGGGGTGAAAGAAAGGCGCGGTCGTGCCCGACTTTCCAGTACTTAAAATAGGAGGTATTCTTGCTTTATGGCTGATAAAGTAGCAGCAGGCCCCGTCGGCGGTGCGAACGGCGCGCGCGAGGCGGTCTGTATTCATACGAAAAAGATCTATTCATCCTGCCGCGACAAGGATTGCATTGAGGATTTGCGCTTTTACCCCACGGCCACGGCGCAGAGCGTTTTGAGCACGGCGCAGGGGCTACGCGGCGGCAGCGCCGAGCTCATCTACACGTTTGTCGACGTCGAGCCCGTGAACTTCAACCGCGGGTACTACACCGTCGACATGCACTTTTTCTACCGCATCACCTTACAGGCGCTCAACGGCAGCACGCGCTACACGGAGATCGAGGGTCTTGCAACCTTTGATAAGCGCGTCGTGCTCTTTGGCAGCGAGAGCGGCGCAAAGATCTACTCTTCCATCCCCGAGGCAAACGCTATCGACGCGCCGCTGAACCTGACGGCGAATCTCCCGACCGCGGTGGTTGAGGTCGTCGACCCGATGCTGCTGTGCGCGCACTTTGCCGACAACTGCAACTGCCGCTGCGGCTGTGACCGCGGTACGCTCGGCGGCGTGCCAGCTGGCATTCTGGCGGCGTTTGATGAGCCCATCATCTTCGACGAGTCCGCGATTCGCCGCGTGTGCATCTCGCTCGGCCAGTTTTCGACTGTGCGCTTAGAGCGCGACACGCAGCTTCTCATCCCCGTGTACGACTACTGCATTCCGTCCAACGAGTGCACGCTTGCCGGCGGCGACTGCAGCTGCGAGGACCCGTGCAAGGTCTTCGATGCGGTGGAGTTCCCGATGGACGATTTCTTCCCGCCCGCGGCAATGCCCAACGGTGGCTGCGGCTGCGCGTGCCCCTGCGGTAACCAGTAAAAAATCAAGCGCGAAAAAACGGGGAATTTCCCCGTTTTTTCTTTTGCCCGAAACGGGACAAACCGGCATAAGCGTGTCCACCGCCTCATAGATTGGACTAACACCAAAGAAGGGAAGTGGGAACGGTGGAACGTCTGGAACGGATCTATCGCTACGAACAATCGTGCGAGTTTTTACCGCACCGGCTGAAGAGCCTTGCGCTCTCGCTGCCGGACAAGCAGAAAGAGCGCGTCGAGGAGCTGCGCCTTCGCGTGATGCACCCGCTGACGGTGCTGACACTGGAGGGCGAGCTGAACGCCGCGCCGGACGGGCGTGCGTCGCTCGTGACGGCGGAAGACCTCGAACAGATGCTCGGCGCGGTGACGGAGTATTCGCGCTATGCCTGCATCGAAACACTGCGGCAGGGCTTTTTGCCGCTGCGGGGCGGGTTCCGCCTCGGCGTGTGCGGCAGCGCCGTCGTGCGCGACGGCGAGGTGAGCAATCTGAAGGACATTTCGTCGCTCGCGCTGCGCATCGTGTGCGAGCACATCGGGCTCGGGAGCGACATTGCGCCGCAGCTCTTCAGCGCTGACGGGCGGTTTTTGAGCACGCTCATTCTCTCGCCGCCCGGCGGCGGGAAAACGACGCTGCTGCGTGACCTCATCCGCGTGCTCTCGCTCGGGGACAGCGAACACCGCGCGCTGCGCGTGGCGGTCATCGACGAGCGCTGCGAGCTCGCCGTGTGCTGCAAGGGGCGAGCGCAGATGGAGCTCGGCAACCACACGGACGTGCTCTCGCTCTGCCCAAAGGCCGTCGGCATCCCGATGGTGCTGCGCGGCATGAACCCGCAGGTCATCGCGGTCGATGAGATCACGGCGGAGGAGGATATCCGCGCAATGTGCCTGGCCGCGAACTGCGGCGTCGGGCTGCTCGCGAGCATCCACGCCGCGAGCGTTGACGAGCTGCACCAGAAGCCACTCTGGCGGGAGCTTCTGCGCGCGAGGGTGTTTCGCCGCTGCATCGTCATCCGCTCGAACGGCGGTGCACGTTCTTACGAAGCGGGTGACCTGTCATGCTCCGACTGACGGGCAGCGCGCTGATCCTCGGCGCAATGCTGTGGCTGCAAAGGAGTTTCCATTTACGTACTTTACTGCGGCAAAGGACGCTCCGCGCGCTTTCCGGTGCGTTCCTCGCTCTTGAGAGCGCCGTCCGATTGACGCTGACGCCGCTGCCCGCGCTGCTGCGGCACTTGAGCTGCGAACCGGAAGCCGCGGGCTTCTTTGAAGGTGTGACCGCCAATCTTGCGCGCGGCGAACCGCTTGCCTCTGCATGGGAGCACGCCGCAAAGACTCTGCCCATCGCCGCGCGGGAGCGGGAGACTGTATCGGCGCTGGGACACGCGCTCGGCGGGGATGAGGAAAGCGTCTGCGCCGCGCTGACGCTCGCGGCAAGCGAGCTCTCGCGCCTTGAAGAGGAGCTGCGGCAAAGGGAGCGCGAAACGGGCCGCATCACGGCGGCGCTGTGCCTCGGAGGCGGGGCAATGCTCTGTATTCTGCTGCTATAACGTTATTGAAAAGGATATACGCTTTACATAAGGAAGACGTCTATGGATATTGACCTCGTGTTCAAGATTGCAGCGGTGGGCATCGTCGTCGCCGTGCTCAATCAGCTGCTCGTGCGCTCGGACCGTCCGGATCAGGCAATGCTCGTAAGCCTGGCCGGTCTCATCACGACGATGATGCTGCTCGTGCGGGAGATCAGCTCGCTCTTTGATCTCATCAAGAGCCTGTTTGGGTTTTAGGATGGAGCTGCTCATCAAGCTTGCGGCGCTGAGCCTGTGCGTGAGCGCCGTGACGGCGCTTCTCAAGAAGAGCGACGAAGCGCTCTCACTTCTCTTGCTGCTTGCGGCGGTACTTGTCGGCTGCGCGATGCTGCTGCCCGCGCTCTCCGACCTCTTTGACTTCTGCGAGCGGGTGCTGTTGCTCACGGATCTGCCGCTCACGCTGTTCGTGCCGGTCGTCAAGGTCACGGCCATCGCGCTCGTGGCGCGCTTTTCCTGTGCGCTGTGCGCGGATGCGGGGCAGAGCGCGCTGTCGAGTCTGCTCGCCGCGGCGGGGGCGCTGTGCGCGCTT
>ERZ780139.3436-NODE-3436-length-10487-cov-3.341258_pt1 | contig 10487 bp, 7 predicted proteins | sample MGYA00511476_ERZ780139 | MGnify/ENA primary metagenome ERZ780139 (study PRJEB29588, sample SAMEA2158190) | human gut metagenome | biome: human gut; feature: human-associated habitat; material: faeces | place: Denmark | collected 2008/2010 ... | reverse complement strand
TAACCCGATCATCGTCTTTCGCTGCATATTAAAAGTAGACTGGTTCTCCAGAGATACGCTAACGGGTGTTCCACTAGATATGATGCTCTCATTCAAGATCGTCACACGTCCTAAACTGTAATCTACCGTATAATCCACATTCTCTGTCAGTGTAGCTCCTCCTGCCGTGACACGTACAGACCCACGGGCCACGTTAGTAGCTCCCAAGTCGATCTCCGAACCCGACGAGGCTTTATACTCACCACTTAAAAGGAATTTATTTTTCTCGGCGATCTGGCGAGCAACAGTTAATGTCGAGTCATACAACTCTTGGAATACATATTTACTGGCATAGGCATTACCTACCTTTTCCCGTAATTTCGAGCCGAAAGGTTGTACACAAGGGAATATAATCTTACCGGTCTCCGCCTGTATCGTATAACCGTCAATAAAATCGAAGAAGCCATCCGGATTCGGATTGTCATAAGTATCCAAGCGATCCAGCCCTAATACCCGAATCAAGATTTGATTCGCACAATTACCTTCTGGAAGATAGTTTACATACGTACCGGTAGAATCGCTCTGATAGGTTACGTTCAATTTAAACTTTTCTTTCTGCACCGAATAAGCACCCAATGAGTATACGTTCTTCATCATCAAGTCCCAGAACATCATATCAGGCGACATCGTGATGCCCTTTAGCAACTTCACATAAATACAGTCACTCGTATTCTCTTTATTATCCGTAGAGAACTCACCGACTTGATAGGTCTTGCCATTATAGATAAAACTAAAAGCGACACCCAATACCTCATCAGCCTGTAACTGAGTCCTCAAAGAAATATAACCCAATTTCTTGTTTAATGTATACTCAGACGACTCTAGCAAACGGGCACTCTCGATTTTCTCAAAATCCCGTCCTCCCTCCATGGCACCTTTCAAAGCATCATTCACCATATTAATCTTACGGGCACCCGTAAATTGAGTGGTTAAAGTCGTATATAAATTGTTTGCGGAATTATTCGGACGCCTATCCGTTCCGGAAGGCATTACCAAGGCTGTATTACCGATATTACGAGATTCATTTTCTCCCAAATCAGTGAAAGCTACGATATTGCGGGACTGGTCATAATTACCTCGTTTATTGGTCACCCACACTTCTATCTTAGAGATCTCGATACCGGAGGTGACGGTAGGCAAAGACTCCATAAACTTATCGTAGTTATCATAGAAATAATGGCCCAAGAAGAAGTGACGGTTCTCGTCGTATTCATCCACCTTGATCTCGAAGGGCTTCGTCTGCACGCCCCCTTTTGAGCTAACCGTCTTGGATTCAGATTCCTGCTGGGCAAACAAGGCGTTCACTCGCAACTTACCAAATTGTAAATCCGCTTTCATACCGAATAAAGCCGCACCTCCATTAATCAAGGAGTTGCTGGTATTCATGCTCACGTTACCGGCTTCCAACGATTTGATAATCTCATCCTCCTCGCCCGTATACGCCAACTTCAATTTCTTGGAATCGAAATCAAAAGAGGTCTCGGTATTGTAATTCATTCCGAAATTCACCTTGCTACCCACCGAGGCTTGTACATTCAACTGCACACTCTCGTCAAAATTGAAGAAAGTACGTTTACGGGAACGCTCCGGAAGAGAAGGATCATTATTCTTATTCGTCTTCAATCCCATCGTGATCTCGGCCGAACCTTGTGTTCTTACACGTACTCCACCGGGGCCGAAGATACGTTCCGCCGCACCGATATTAAACTGCATATCGGTTAAGTTAAACTGTTTATTCGTAGCTTTTTGGAATTCTTCCTCGTTCTTTTGGCGGAAATAGGAACGAAGTGATTGTTGCATAGAATAATCTTGGTATTCCGCTGGGGTTAAACTCATCGGCGTACCAATCTCCATATCGCCTAATTTCGTACGAACAATATACGTATTCGTCTTTAAATCATACTCAATCGTAGTCTTGACATTCTCCGGATCACGCAAATCGGCAGGTGATTGTTTCACGATATCTTGATATTCCTCCGGTGTAGTTTTAGCTACCGGATAACGGGGAGGGATCGTATCCTCCGGAGCTTCCAGCAACTCCAATTCCGGCAAAGATGATGTATACGCAAGGTAATCAGCATTCAGCGAATACAAGCCGACACCAAACAATAATACAACGATCCATATGGAATATTTCAGTATTCGTTTTCTCATTTTCTCATTTAATTGTCAATTGTTAATCGTTAATCCTCAATTGTCAATTATCAAAGCATTCTAAGCGCAGTTTTAATTACTTGTTCCACAGCTAAAGTGGGCGAGCCTTTCAAAATAGCGGATACCGCTTTTTGCGAAGCCGCTTTCTGGAAACCCAACATAACCAATGCGGCTACGGCCTCCTCGGTTACCGCTCCATTAGAGACTGATGCCTCCGGCAAGTTTCCGGCCATACTCTCCATAGGTTTCACCTTATTTTTCAAATCTACCAAGATACGCTGGGCCGTCTTCAAACCAATCCCTTTCACGGCAGTCAATGCGGCCTCATTCTTCGAACCGATCACTTGAACCAATTCGGATGGCGGTAGAGAAGAAAGGATCATGCGTGCGGTATTCGGTCCCACGCCGGAAACGGAAGTAAGCAAAAGGAACAACTCCCTTTCGATTTTCTCGGCAAAGCCAAATAGTAAATGAGCATCTTCCCGGATTACCTCATATATATATATTTTTCCGGTAGTCTTACTCCCAAACGCACTATATGTATTCAAGGATATATTCAGCTCGTAGCCTATACCACCACACTCCAAAATCATACGTGTAGGTGTAAGTTCCACGATTTCACCCTTTATATATTCTATCATCTATATATCTTTTTAATATTCCGTACCTATTATAACGCAAAATTAATCAAAAACGTATATCGGGTTACCATTCTTTTCCCGGATAAGGAACCTTAAAGGTTTCAAAACAACCCCGATCCTGCAATGTCACATAACATTGACGATGATCAGGTCCTCCAAATGTTAAGTTAGACGGCTGCTTTCCTGTCAATTGAATCTCTTCAACTAAATCTCCTTGCGGATTTAACAAAGCTATAGTACCCTTATCATAACGGCAAATATAAAGATTTCCTTTCTCGTCACACTTCATACCATCCATACCGTACCCCTCAAAAGTATGAAATAGACGTTTATTCCTTAAAGTACCATCCGGGCATATATCATATACCCAGACTTTTAATTGAGCAGATTCATTAATGTACAAGCGTTTACCATCCTCACTCACAGCGATGCCATTAGTCGTTCCCATATTCGTCTCCAATAAGGAGACTTTCGCATCCGGGGTAATCAACCAAAGTTGGCCTTTTTGATTCGGCCAATCCGGGTCACTCGCATAGATATTTCCATTGGAGGCAAATACAATATCGTTTGGTTGATTCATCTTTGGCTCATGAGCGAATACGCTGATCTTCTTAGATTTCATATCCACTTTTAAGATATTATGCCCTGTATAATCCGCCACGTACATATTTCCGTCTTTCCCGAAGCGGATACTATTCCCGGTAGATCCTTCCGGCAAAACGAGAAAACAGCCATGGCTACCATCTGGGCGTACAATACCGATCGTCCCTTCTTTCTTATAATTTACGGCATATAAATTTCCTTCGCTATCTACAGCCGGACCTTCTATTCCGGAAGTAAATGTGTGCTCTGGCATCCAACCTGTTGCTTTCAATACATTCTGGGCATTTAAAGAAATCCCACAATACAGAATACCACACAGCAGACTAGCAATGACCTGTATACTTTTCATTTTCAATAATTTTACTGTTTCCAAAAACCGGGGACTAATATCGTTAATACCGTAAATATCTCCAGACGCCCTGTTAACATCAAAAAAGACAGAAACCATTTCGACACCGTGGGAACATCCGCAAAATTACTTACCGGACCAAGCGTTCCCAAGCCGGGCCCTACGTTACTTATAGCAGAAACAGCGGCACCAATCGCCTCCGAAAATCCCATCCCATCCAAAGATAAAGCCAAACAGCTCACCACGATTAACGTAATATAAGCGAACACAAAAGCTAACACACGATGTACGATATCACCAGATACGACATGCCCGTTCATTCGTACTGGAATCACCGCATGGGGATGTGTCTGTTTCTTAAATTCATTGGAGAGATTCTTCGTTAAAATAACGAAGCGTCCCATCTTCAAGCCACCGCAAGTAGATCCGGCGCATCCACAAATAAACATCAAGATCAATGCGATAAACCAGAAAAACGGTCCCCAAGGAATATAGTCATCCGTAGCGAATCCACACGTAGAAACCAAGGTCACCACTTGGAAAGCCGCCTTACGGAACGCATTCTCTACATCCGAGGCGAATCCAAGGTACAAGATCCACACCATGACAACGATAATAGCGCCTAAAACAAAAAAGAAAAACCAGCGAAACTCCTCATCTTTAATCAATTTCTTCACATTTCCATTAAAACAGAAATAAACCAATGTCATATTGGTAGCTCCGATAAACATGAAAATAGTTATTACATACTCTATATAAGAGGAATTCCAATAAGCGATACTTGCGTTTTTGGTTGAATATCCACCAGTAGATATAGCCGTGAACGCATGATTTACCGCATCATACAAATTCATCGGACCAGCCCATAAAAGGCCGACTAAAAAAAGTGTCAGAAAAACATACACCCCCCACAGGCGTTTAGCGACTTGCGTAATACGAGGACGAAAACGTTCATGGGTTATACCGGGCGTTTCGGCATCAAACATCTGCGAGGCACCACCCCCGAAAATAGGCATCAAAGCCACGGTGAATACGACCATACCGATACCTCCCTGCCACTGTGTAAGACTCCGCCAGAATAAGATACCTTTAGGCAACGCTTCTATATTCGTTAAAATAGTAGAGCCTGTAGTCGTAAATCCGGACATGGTCTCGAAAAAGGCATCGGTCACATTATCTATATATCCTCCTATATAGAATGGTAACATTCCAAATAAAGAGAATAAAATCCATGTCAATGTCACGATCAACATTCCTTCCCGCCGGCCGGCCGAGTGTTCATTCGCCTTAAAGCCCATAGAGTAGAACAAAAAACCGGTCCCGAATAAGATTCCGCTTGAAATAAGAAGCGGATATACATCACTCCCCCGATAAAGGAAGGCTACGACAGTAGCAGCCAGCATAAAAAAAGTCTCAAGGATGAACATCACCCCTAGCATCTTCACTATAAAACGTACGTTCAACATAACTATCAACTAGTTAAAGTAGTCCTCCAGCTTACGCATAGCCGTATCCAAGCAGAATACGACAACATGATCGTATGCCTGTATCTGAGTATCACCCTTGATCATCATAGGTTCACCGTCACGAATCAACCCACCGAGAGTCATATCTTTCGGCAGACGGAGATCCTTGACTTGTTTCTTGGTAATCTTTGAATCCGGTCGAGCCACCAACTCCGCTACATCCGCATTCGCAAAGGTCAAACATTTCACGTTAGAGACATCCGCATCCAGAAGAAATTGATAGATATGGCTGGCCGCTATCAGCTTTTTGTTGATAACCGAACCGATGTCCATACTTTCCGCCAATTGGATATAATCAATATTCTCAATCTTAGCGATTGTCTTAAACACACCTAAACGCTTAGCGGCCAGACATGCCAATATATTCGTGCTGGAATTTTCCGTCAAAGCTATAAAAGTCTGCGCATCCTTGATGCCTTCTTGCATCAACAAATCAGTATCACGGCCGTCTCCGTTTATAATCAAGACATTACTAGGAACAACCTCAGCGATTCGATGACTTTTCTCTTTATTAGCCTCAATTACTTTTACCCGGATGTTATTAGGTAAATATTGGCAAGCACGGATAGCGATACGGCTTCCTCCCATAATAATAACCTTCTTTACTTCCGGATCTTTCTTTCCGGCCAGTAAGCGTACATCCTCTATATGAGATCGGGTCGTCGTAAAGAACACGATGTCACCAGACTCTATCCGGTCCGTACCACGGGGGATTATCGTCTCGTTCTTTCGCTTAATAGCGACAATATGATATAGCTTCTGCTCATTTAGCAATTCGGCCAATACCCGGTTCACCAAACGGGAATTATCCCGAACTTTAACACCTATCAGAATTAAAGCTCCCCCAAACAGCTCCCAATATTGGCGTGTCCACGGACGGCGTACAGCTGTCACGATCTCCTTAGCCGCCAACATCTCAGGGTAAATCATCGAGTTGATTCCCAGTTTCTCGAACAGCTCTTTATTTTTGGGTAATAAATATTCGTAGTTATTGATTCGGGCCAACGTACGATGCGCTCCTAGATTATGAGCCAACATACAAGCCGTCACATTGGTAGTCTCCTCGGGAGTAACACTTACGAACAAGTCCGCTTTCTTGATCCCCGCCTCCTCCAAATCTCTAAGCGAGGTCGGATTCCCGACCATAGGGAGAATCTCCATGCTAGATTTTGAGAAATTCAGCCGTTCCTCATTCGGATCCATCAAAATGATGTCCTGATTCTCTTGAGATAACATTTTCGCTAAATGTGTACCTACTTCTCCCGCACCGGCTATGACAATTTTCATATTTTATTAATTGACAATAATCAATTCTCCTTTTTCAACTGTTTCGCGATGCTCTCGGCATCCATACCACATAATTGATACAGTTCCGGTATAGAACCATGCTCGATAAACGCATCCGGCACTCCGATACGCTTTACATGAGGCGTATAGCCATTGTCTGCCATAAACTCAAGGACAGCGCTACCAAAACCTCCTTTTATCACTCCATTCTCTACCGTAATAATACGGTTATATTTCTGCCCGATCTCATGCAACAGCTCCTCATCCAACGGTTTCAAGTAGATCATATCGTAATGGGCTATCGATACCCCCTCTTCTTTCACCATCTCGATGGCTTTGATCACCTCGTTTCCGATCGGTCCGATAGAAAGTACGGCGATATCATCCCCGTCACACAACTTTTTCCCTTTTCCTATAGGCAATACTTGCATCTCGTTACGCCAATCTTTCATCTCCCCCTTACCTCTAGGGTAACGAATTACGAACGGGCCATCAAAAGCGGCATAGCCTGTATACATCAAATTCCGTAAATCCAACTCATTCAATGGGGAAGCGATTACCAAATTCGGTATCGGACGAAGATATGCTAAATCAAACACGCCATGATGTGTAGCTCCATCCTCTCCCACTAATCCCGCACGATCCAGACAGATCACCATATGTAGTTTTTGCAAAGCTACATCATGGATAACCATATCATACGCACGCTGCATAAACGAGGAATACACGTTGCAGAAAGGTATCATTCCCTCCTTAGCTAATCCAGCAGAGAAAGTTACGGAATGTCCTTCCGCAATTCCCACGTCAAACGCACGATCCGGGAAGGCTTTCATCATATAAGTCATCGAGCAACCGGAAGGCATAGCCGGAGTTACGCCTACAATACGTTCATCATTCTCCGCAAGCTCTACCAATGTATGACCGAATACGTCTTGATATAATTGAGGCTCATCTAATTTACGAACGATAATACGCTGGCCGGTTTCCTTATTGAACTTTCCGGGAGCATGCCATTCCGTAGCGGACTCTTCCGCAGGTTTAAAGCCTTTTCCTTTTTTCGTTTTGATGTGCAACAGCTTAGGGCCTTGCATATCTTTTATATCATTCAATACCTTCACCAGATAATTTACATCATGCCCATCCACCGGACCAAAGTAACGGATGCTGAAGCCTTCAAATAAATTATGTTGCTGGGTAAGCAATGCTTTAAGGCTATTGTTAAAACGTAAGATGTTTTCCCTGCGATCGTTATTGATGAGCTTGATCTTCTTTAAGCCTCGATACACATCGTATCTCATTTTATTATAGGCTTGACTCGTCGTTATATCCACTAAATACTGGCTAAGACCACCTACGCTATGATCTATCGCCATATCGTTATCATTCAGGATAATTAACAAATTATTAGGGTTGGCAGACGCATTATTCAACCCCTCGAAGGCGAGTCCTCCGGTCATAGCGCCATCCCCGATCACGGCGATCACATGGCGATCCAGTTCCTTCTTCAAGGCCGAGGCTACCGACATACCCATCGCCGCAGAGATTGAATTTGAGGCGTGTCCGGCGATAAAAGCGTCATGGGCGCTCTCATTGGGATTCGGAAAGCCCTCGCTTTCCGCCGGATTAGGGAAGCCGCTAATTCCTTTAAACTTACGGAGCGTATGGAAAATATCTTTCCTTCCTGTAAGTATTTTATGTCCATAAGCTTGATGCCCGACATCCCAGACAATACGGTCATAGGGGGTATTGAATACATAATGAAGGGCGACTGTCAGCTCTACCGTACCAAGGCTTGCACCTAGGTGGCCGGGATTCTCAGACAAAACATCGATAATATATTGACGCAAATCGGCACATACCTGCTCCAACTTATCCTGTGACAAATGTCTCAAGTCTTCCGGAAAATGAATGCTATCCAATAGGTGTTCAACTTTGCTTTCAGCCATGTCTGCTAATTTTTCTGGCAAAAATACAGAATAAACGGCATATATAATAGTATTGTCCTGTCATTTCTTAGACAAGGGGGAAATCCATATTGATTTTAACAGCTAAATCCTATAAAATTTCATAGTTATGTTTTTTTCAAAACATAGTTATGAGTTGTGAATTTCATAACTATGAATTTTTCAAGTTATAATATAGTCATGAAATAACACCATTTGGAAATAAAAATAGCCCAACCACACCAAATTTGATCTCTTAAAAAGCACAATAAGTCTAATATTTCCAAACTATTACCTATACACCTAATAATCAACATACAATAAAATCGTATCTATCCAAGCTCCGATTAGTATCCATAGTATTTTGAATTTCTATTAATACTAATCGCTATTTCTATGGATAGTAAAGCAGGCTACAATGAAGCCTATTTTCAAGAAATATACAATAAACAGAATGGCTCCCGGCTGATTAATGATACGTTTAGTGGTAAAACATGTACATAGATACGTTTTCAAGTAAAGGTTCGTATATGGTACAGTTGTCCAAATAAAAAAGAGCTGTGCTTCCCATTTTACCGAGAAGCAACAGCTCTTTCTTCTTACAAAACCTCTTAATTTTTTATTCCAAGGTAAAGCTACCGGTCAAGTGTCCCAATCGATGTAACAACACAACCTGATACTGGCCATTTGCTTCTCCCGCTAAAGAGAAAGAATAAGTTCCACCTGCCTCTGAAGAAACAACATCTTCATAGACTTTCACTCCTTTATCATTCATGACACATACGGTCAAGTTTGATAAAGCATCTTCAAAGCTCAAGGAAAGGATGTCTCCTTCGATTGATGCAACTGGAGGACGGTTTGTGTTAACGGAACGATAATAATCCTCCTCATTCCATTGTCCTTCTGTAGGGATAGTATCCGCAAAAGAAAACTGAACTAAAAACAACATAACTGCTAAAACAGCAAATTTAAATGCATTTCTCATAACAAATGTGTATTAATTGTGAAACAAACATAGCATGATTAGTTAAAAAGCAAGGCATTACTAATTGCACAAATTATGCACAATCCTATTAAAAGTCACGTATAAACTTATCAAACTTCTCAGAAGAACCTTTCTCTGAGTGAATTTTATCATATAATCGTTTCCTTATCATTGAAACATTAGTTGGAGTTGTCACAATCAACATAGCAATAGTAACAGGAGGAACATTTGCTTTAATTAAACAGCTAACCCGCAATTCTGTCATCGTTAATCTAGGAGCGACACCCATTAAACGATGAGTAAAATTGTCATATGTATTATCTATAGCCTTAAACAACTCATCCCAATCCTCTTCTTTAGGCCTCCATTCTTCTTTAAGGTGGAATCTATAATAAATATCCGACATACAAAATTCCTCAATCAGAAGCTGCTTTTCCGTTTTAACGCATTTTAAAGTCTGATTTTCAGCTTCTAATTTTAATTTTTGCAAAGCCATAAGTTCTTTATCTTTTTCAGTATAGGCCATGGAAGACTCTTCCAGTTGCTTTTCCAAGCACTGGATCATCTTTTCATTATGCTCAAGACGTATTTGATCTTCGTCTCTCTTCTTCTTTAGAGCAAATAGTCTTTCTCGTTGCTCACACAGTTTCATCTTTTTTCTTTTCAGAGAAAAATATACACATATTGCCCCCATTACAACACAAATCAGACAAATTCCACCAAACAAACACATATATAAATATCTTATCTTCATTTTATCAAGCAAAATCTTCGCTTTCAAAAATTTTGATTCAGCTTGATGATAATCATATAAACTCTCCATTTTACGAATTGACTCAGTCTGCTTAATCAAATTAATAGAATCTCTCAATTCTTCATATTGTATCTGATTGATAGCATAATACTTCCAATGCTTTTTTTCTAATTCTAATTGCGCCAAATAGTAAAAAGCACCCGCAC
>ERZ780139.3432-NODE-3432-length-10495-cov-3.823659_pt1 | contig 10495 bp, 12 predicted proteins | sample MGYA00511476_ERZ780139 | MGnify/ENA primary metagenome ERZ780139 (study PRJEB29588, sample SAMEA2158190) | human gut metagenome | biome: human gut; feature: human-associated habitat; material: faeces | place: Denmark | collected 2008/2010 ... | reverse complement strand
CGCCGAATATGAAGCCGGTCATGCCGGAACCGCCGAAACAGGAAAACACCGCGCGGCCACCCGCAACGCAGACGGTGGAAAAGCCGGAGACTGCACCAACGTCAGTCAGCAACGTCATTCCGATCTCCGCAGAGAGCAAGCAGCCGGGCGACTCCAAAGCAGCGGACGATGAACCGATTGAGTTTAATTCGCCGCGTGAAAATTTGTATTCGCTGAAAGTCACGTTAGGTGGAGATCGACTGCGCAGATACTTCCCGGACGTTACAATGCCTGCCTTGGCAATTACTGAGAGTATCTATTCTGCGTTGGAGGAACGCCGACAGCGCGAAGCACGGATGAAGCAAAAAACGGAAATTCTGCATCCGAGCAAACCCATCCCAACACGCTGATATGCACCACAAATCATTACTGCACCGCCTGGTGGTGCCGCCCTGACAATTATATTTAGGAGGATTCACACATGAATTACCACCCCAAGCACAAATCCAACTCGCGCACCGCCGTCTGGATCGGTGCTGGCGTTCTCGCCGCCGTTGCCATCGGCGCGATCATTTTCATCATCGTTACGCTCCGCTCTCCCATGACAAAGGAAGAAGCCCGCGCCAAAGCCGGAATCGTTTATGATTCTTCCGCCACTGAGGGCGGTTGGGATAACCTTTCGCCGGAGGAGATCGAAGCACGTCTGAACGAAAAAGTAGCCGAGGGCATGATTAACATTTCGGCCAACACTGCCCCAATCTTTGAGGACGGTTCTTCGGAGGGAAACTTGATGCTGGTCAACGAGAGCATCAATAATTATCCACAAAAGGTCCAGATTGTCCGCAATGACACGGGCGAACAGATTTACGAATCCGGCGCTATCGCCGTCGGCAGCAAAATCGAACGCGCGAAGCTGGATGTTGTTCTCCCCGCTGGTACATACGAATGTACCGCGTATTTTCACAACTTGGACCCCGAAACCGGTGAAATCATCGGCACGGCCGGGGCAATCATCAACATTACCATCAAAAACTGATTATCAAAAATAAGGAGATTTTAACTATGAAAAACACCAAGAAGATTATTTCCCTCGTTCTCGCAATTTGTATGCTCGCATCCCTCGCCATTTCCGCTTCCGCTGCCAACACCGTGGACGCTTCTGGCGGCACTGGCACTTCGTCTGTTACCCTGTCCAGCACCGCGGACGGCAGCATCGGCGGCGATCCCGCGCCCACTGCCATGTCTGTCACCATCCCCACCGGGTTGCCGATGGCAATGTCGCAGAGCGGCGATGTGACCACCGCAGACAACTGCCAGATCGTCAACCATTCCTACGGCGCAGTTCGTGTCCGCAGCGTGAGCATTTCCGCCGTGGACGGCTGGAAGCTGACCGCCTTTGGCGATAAGAGCAGCCTTGCACACGAAAAGGTGGATTCTGACAAGCTCGGCTTCGCGCTCTCCATTGGCGGCGGCGCACAGGTACAGACCGACGCTTCCGATGCCGCTTCTCAGGCACTCTTGACCGCGCCCATGACCGGCTGCTATCTGTCCGGCGTCGGTGACGCAAGCGGTAATGCGGTAGATGTTGCCTATGCCGCGATTGTCACACCGCTGTCGCAGGCGGTCACGAACGCAACCGTTGCAAACGTTGTGTTTGTGGTCGAGTGGGATACCTGATCTATCGGATTTTTGAAAGGAGCTTTTGAATGATGGCTATGAAACGGAATTGCAGCAAACTCATTTCTCTCTGCCTCGCGCTTTGCATGATGCTGTCGCTGGCGGTCTGCGCCAGCGCAGCGGAGATCGACACCTCCGCCGGCACAACGCCGGTGAGCCTGACCACCACGAACGGCGGCATTGGCGGCGGTGACGACGGCGATATTACGCCGACCAAGCTGAATGTTACCGTTCCCACCACGCTGCCCCTCGCCATGTCCGACGAGGGTACGGTTGTCACCGCGACGGACTGCAAGATCACAAACTTCTCCTATGGCGCGGTGCGCGTGAAATCCGTCACGATCTCGGCGGCGGCAAACTGGCATCTTACCAAGTTCGGTGACAAATCTCTGCTGGCGGCTGAAAAGGTAGACTCCAACAAGCTCGGTTTTGCACTCGCCATTGGCGGCGGCAAGCAGGTTCAGACCGCGACCAACGAGCAGACGCAGGCGCTCATCACCGCGCCGGTGGACGGCTGCTACATGACGGGTGTTGGCGATCTGACCGGCAATACGGCAAAGATCGACTATGCTGCCATCGTCACGCCGCTTTCCAACACGATGAAGAATGCGACGGTTGCAAACGTCGTGTTTGTGATCGAGTGGGATACCGTGGCGTAATTTCTGCAAGTACACGCGGCGGGCGACAAATACCGCCCGCCGCAGAAAGGAGCTTTTATGAAACGAAACAGAATCCCGGCATTGCTGCTGGCAATGCTTTTGGCGCTCTCGCTCAGCGTAAGCGCCTTTGCCGCAGGTTCGACCACGGCGACCGTGCCGGTCACGCTGACCGTGGACAATCAGTACCGGGCGGTCAATGTCACCGTGCCGTCCTCGCTGCCGGTCTACGTTACCAACGGCACGGTCATCACAGCGGAAAATGCCAAGCTCACAAACAATTCCAAGACCGGCGCGGTGCAGGTGACGGCGATCTCCGTGACGGATGGGGCGTACAAGGTCGGCAGCTATGACAGCTTCTCCGGCAGCAAGACGATTGCGCTCAAAATCAACTCCTGCGTCACAAAGGGCGCGGGTAAGATGAGCATTACCAAGGATGCGTTCCCCAAGATCGGCGCGGCACAGAATCTTCCGCTGACCTACTTTGCCAAGGTATCCGGCGACGCGCCGAACAGCAAGGACGTGCAGGCGGCAAATGTAGTCTTTACCATCTCCATCGTCGGATAAGGAGGCTGCCATGACGCATTTCAAGGCAAGAAACCTGACAGCTCTGCTGCTGGTGCTGATCCTGCTGGTATCCATGTTCAGCACCACCGCACTGGCGGCAGAGGATGAATACATCACGGATTTTGAAGCAGAATCGGAAATCATCATCGAGGAAGAACCCACCGAAGAACTCCCGGAAGCAGAAGAATCCAGCGAAGAAGTTTCAGAAATTGAAGAATCCTCGGAAGTTTCAGACGCACCCACCTCCGGCACGATTCCGGGCAGCAATATCCAGTGGGAGCTGACGGATGACGGAACGCTGCTCATCTCCGGCAGCGGCGGCTGCGCTGCCTTTTCCAGTGCGGCAGATCAGCCGTGGGCGGCGGTGCGGGAACAGATCACGTCGGTCTTTTTTGAAGATCCCAGCCTGCTCTCCATCTATGACCTTGCCTATTGGTTTGATGGCTGCGTTTCGCTTGCAACGGCAGAAATCCCCTACACCACGCCGGTTATTGGTACGCACGCCTTTTATGGCTGCGTATCGCTGACGACCATTATGACGTACTATGGAGATTCTGTTCTGACGGAGATCGGCACGGATGCGTTTTATCTGCCGTATGACAGCGGCAGCACGCTCTATATCGGCTATCTGATCGGCTACCCGGAATCCACGGTTCCGCTGCACACCTATGACTGGACCGGCTCAAACCGCTCGTCACTGTACTTTATGGACGTGTATAGCACCAACGCGCTAACCTCCGTTGTGGGCGCTTGCCCATCCTGCGGAAAGCAGTCTTTGCAGGGAACTTATGTTGCGCAGTCGCACACTTCCAGAGGTCATGCCGAATATTACGAGTGTTACTTATGTCATTACACAAAATATTTAGGCAGTTATGTGTATAAAAATCATGGCTCTGGCTCTTACGGCTCGTGGACTTGCCCCTCCTGCGGCAGCCATTCGTGGGTGCTGGATTACGAAAGTGACGCGACCTGCACACGCAACGGTTATCGGGAGTATAGCTGTGATTGTGGACAGTCCAAGCGTGAAACAGTCTACGCAACCGGTCACAATTACAGTTACGGCTCTTGGGAGCAGTATTCGTCCAGCCAGCACCGACGTGAGAATTACTGCCGGTACTGCGGCGCAACGGACTATGACTATGCTTCGCACAGTTACAGCTATGGAAGCTGGAGCAGCGCGGGCAGCAGCCAGCATAGCCGCTCCATGACGTGCCGGTATTGCGGGTACAGTGATACACAGTATGCCAGCCACAGTCTGAGTTACGGAAGCTGGAGCAGCTATTCGGACACGCAGCATCGCAGAACCGGGAGCTGTACGACTTGCTCATATAGCACGACGGACTACGGCGCGCATACGTTCAGCTACGGCAGTTGGACGGATCATTCCTCCACGCAGCACCGGCGTACCAAACGCTGCACAAGCTGCGCATACAGCGGCTATGACTATGCCGATCATGTTGACAGCAACGGCGATGGCGTGTGTGATGGCTGCGGGCGTGAAATGAGCCGCTTTTCCGTCACCGTTCCGGCAAGCCTGACGGTCACGGTGTCGGAGCATGGCGTTGTCTACACGGCAACTGGCGCGGGGATCGTCAACAATTCCAGCAGCGCGGTGCAGGTGTCCGGCGTGACGCTGCGCGCGGAAAATGGCTGGACAATCGTGCCGTATGCAACAAATATGGCTGAGCAAAAGGTTGACTCCAAGCGTATTGGCTTTGCGCTGGGTGGGATACAGACTGCCGCCACTGGCAAGAGCGAACTGCTCACCGCCTCGTCCATGACAATAAGCGCCGGTGCAACGCTGCCGCTATCGTATGACGCGGTTGTTTCCGCCAGCTCTGCGGCGATCAACGAACAGGTATTGACCATCGTATTTGTGGTCGGGTGGGCGTAATGCCCACCTGCCATCATCGGGAGGTGATCTGATTGCAGGAGGAAGTGGAACACAAAACAATTTCTCTTATGATTTCCGCGACAAAGCTCTCCGGACGGGTTCTGAAAGCAGCAATTACCAAGCTCTTGGCGCAGTTGCAGGCAGAAAAGCAGCACCGGCAGCAAAAAGGGCCCGTGGTGCATCATGGAAAGCAGACGGTCAAGCAGCTCACTGGACAGGATCAAGGCAGCAGCACGATGGAAACAACAAATCTTCGCGTCCGTTCCTTTGATCGGGTTGCGCGGAAATACGGTGTGGATTATGCCATTCACCGGGATAAAAGCGTATCGCCGCCGAAATATGTGATTTTCTTCAAAGGCCGTGACAGCGAAGCCATCAACGCAGCATTCACCGAGTATTCTGCCGGTCAGATTCAGCGTGAATCCAAGCCGCGTACCTCCGTCCTGGCGCGCTTGCAGCAGTTCAAGGCGCTTGTTCAGAGCATCGGTAAAGAGCGCGTGCGGGAAAAGCAGCAGGAGCAAACGAGATGAATATGCGGCTAAAAAAGTGGATTCTCCCGAATCTTCCCTACGTCGGGATCGCACTGTTTGCGACAAAGCTTGGTCAGGCCATACGCATTGCGCCCGGCGCGGATTTTTCCGGCAAGGTGCTGCACATGATGGATGGACTGCACGCTGCGTTTTCCACGGCTGTGCCCAGTTTCCATCCGCTCGATCTCTGCGTTGGAGTTCTGGTCGCGGCTGCAATTCGGCTGACTGTCTACGTCAAGGGCAAAAATGCGAAGAAATTTCGCAAAAATACCGAGTACGGTTCTGCCCGCTGGGGAACGCATGAGGACATTGCGCCCTACATTGACGCGGACGCAAGAAACAATGTCATTCTGACGCAGACGGAGAAATTGACGATGAACAACCGCCCGAAAGACCCGAAAACAGCGCGCAATAAAAACGTGCTGGTGATCGGCGGCTCCGGCAGCGGCAAGACGCGCTTCTGGCTGAAACCGAATCTCATGCAGTGCAATTCCAAAACGTATCCCTGTTCCTTTGTTGTCACAGACCCCAAGGGCAGCGTTGTGGTTGAATGCGGCAAGATGCTCCGGCGATTTGGCTACCGCATCAAAATATTCAATACGATCAACTTCAAAAAGTCGATGCACTACAATCCATTTGCCTATATTCACTCGGAAAAGGACATTTTGAAGCTGGTGACGTGCCTCATTTCCAACACCAAAGGCGACGGAAAAACCGGCGATGAGTTCTGGCAGAAAGCCGAAACGCTTCTCTACTGCGCCCTCATTGGATACATCCACTATGAAGCGCCGGTAGAAGAACAGAACTTCGCTACGCTCATTGAAATGCTGAACTCAATGGAGGTGCGGGAGGACGATGAGGAATTTGAAAATGCGGTTGATCTGATGTTCAAGGAGCTGGCAAAAGAAAAGCCGGATCACTTCGCCGTGCGTCAATATGCCAAATATCGCTTGGCGGCGGGCAAAACTCTCAAAAGTATTTTGGTGAGCTGCGGCGCACGCCTCGCGCCCTTTGACATTGAGGAGCTGCGTGAGGTGACTGCCTACGATGAACTGGAGTTGGACACGCTGGGCGACCGAAAAACGGCGCTGTTTCTCATTATGAGCGACACCGATGCCTCGTTCAATTTCCTGATCTCCATGATTTACAGCCAGCTATTTAATCTCCTTTGTGAGAAAGCCGACGATGTGTACGGTGGACGCTTGCCGGTCCATGTGCGCTGCCTGATTGATGAGGCAGCCAACATCGGGCAGATCCCGCAGCTTGAAAAGCTGGTTGCAACGATCCGCTCCCGTGAGATTTCCGCCTGCCTTATTTTGCAGGCGCAAAGCCAGCTCAAGGCGTTGTATAAGGACAATGCGGACACCATCATTGGCAACATGGACTCGCGGCTATTCCTCGGCGGCTCGGAGCCGACGACACTCAAGGAGCTGTCTACGGCGCTTGGGAAAGAAACGATTGACACGTTCAACACCGGCGAGAGTCGAGGGCGTGAAACGTCACATTCGCTCAATTACCAGAAACTCGGCAAGGAGCTTGCCAGCGTGGATGAGCTGGCAGTTCTGGATGGCGGCAAGTGCATCCTCCAGCTTCGCGGCGTGCGCCCGTTCCTGTCTGAGAAATATGACATCACCAAGCATCCGAATTACAAATACCTCTCGGATGCCGACCGGCGCAACACGTTTGATATTGAAAAGTTTCTATCCACCAAGCTCAAAGTGAAGCCGGAGGAAACGTATGACAGTTATGAGGCAGCCGTAACAGAAGAATTATCTTCTGTTTGATCGTTGCATCATTCCTATCCACGAAGCTGCGGCATCCGGCAGCTTTTTCATATATACAAGACACCAACAACAAAACGGCCACTTCTGAAATTGAATTTGAAAGGAGTATCGGAGAATGGGAGTGTGGTCTGGACGTGTTCTTCCGTTCCCGGCAAGTTATATATGGAGTTTTTCAATTCCGCAGTCGATGTCCTTCAGACGCTCGTTACGGCGCTTGGCGGTGGTCTTGGCATTTGGGGCGTCATCAATCTTTTGGAAGGCTACGGCAATGATAATCCGGGCGCAAATGCTCATGGTTGGTAAAGAAGCAACAATAAATTAGATATGACAGTACCCCTGCTATTCCGTATAATTTGGGGAACACTCCATGTTTCTGCATTTACAGAAATTGAAAATCAAACACGGTCACGCTATAATATATTTTGTTGATGTTATCTTCAAATATTTTTTGTAACAAAATGTTACTTGCCTACTCTTATTGCTGAAAGGAGGTGTGCATAATTGAATACCCCTAATTTTAGTGACATATATACCTTATATTTTGAAGATGTATATAAATATCTGTTAGCTCTTTGCCACGATGAAGAACTTGCAGAAGAATTAGCGCAAGATACTTTTTTTAAGGCTATGAAAAGCTATGAGAACTTTCGAGGTGACTGTAAAATAACGACTTGGCTGTGCCAAATTGCGAAGCATTCATTTTTCTTGTATGAGAAGCACAGGAAAAGAAATATCGACCTTAATTCTGTAGAGAATGAAATAGTTGATACTAATTCCATAGAGATTTTGTTAGGACAAAGAGAGCAGGCGTTTGGAATACATAAACTGCTACACAATTTACCAGAGCCATATAAGGAAGTCTTTTCTTTACGGGTGTTAGGAGAATTAAGTTATCAGGATATAGCAAAACTTTTTGGTAAAACAGAAAGTTGGGCAAGAGTAACCTTTCATAGAGCTAAATTAAAAATCATTGAACAAGTAAAGGAGGAAAGTTATGAGTAAAATTTCATGCGACATCATTCAAGATATGTTGCCGCTGTATTATGATGAAGTTTGTTCAGCAGACAGCAGAAAAATGATTGAGGAGCATTTGCAGGAATGTGAAAAGTGTTCCAATATTTTTCAGAAGCTAAAAACAGAATGTGTGGTTGATACAAAGGAAAATGCTGAAAGCATACAAAGCAGTGTCATGGGGAAGATGGCACATTCATGGAAACGTTCACTATTAAGGTCATTTATCATAGGAATTGTAATAACGACTATCGTCCTTACAGCGATATTTGGAACATATTATGCCTTGTTTATAAGACAAAATAGCATGGTAAGCCCAGAGCAAATTTCAATCTCGGCATATTCACTGACCGATGAACAGATTACTTTTAGATTAGAACTACTTGACGGATACTGTGGAGGAACAATTAAGACTTACACAGACGAAAATAGAAACTTGTATATTTCTGTATTAAGAACGGTTATCAAAGAAGAATTATCCGATGGAGAAACCGAAATAATGAATTATGGGTTTAACCATGAAAAAAAGGACTACATTGCTGTATATTATGGTACACCTAATAATTGTGAGCTTATTTGGAAGAAAGGCGATTTATTACCTACTGCACCAAAAGATATTTTCGAGTAAAGCTGCATAAAATTTGAGGGTAGCTATCTTTGTGTGAGGTAGCTACTCTTTATACTTTAGAGCTTAAAAAACTGCAAATCATGTGTAACATTCTGTGATGGTGCTGCTCTTATGGGTGAAAGGAGGAAAACACTATACTATACTTATCAACTTGCAAAAAGAAGGGATTTAATATTATGATGAAACAGAAAAAAATAATTGTTCCTATTCTCACTCTTGCCGTAATGCTTTTGATGGTTGGTGGCGTATATGCTGTTTTTTCTTCAACTCAACCTGAAAAAAGCAAAGCTGAAAATGTTCGGGATACCACTGACCAAGACTATGAAAAAGGGCTTACGGAAGAACAAAAGGCATTTAATGAACTAATCAACAAACAGATTTACGAAGAAACTGCTAATAACTTAGAACAGTATGAGCAATACGGTTTAACCTATAATTCTGACGAAAACCAGCTGTTTTTTAATGGTAAGTCAGTCTGCTATTTTGCTGATAACCGGGCTACCGATGGAACTTTTGAAGGAACTGAGGTACACTCTGCAAACGGTGATATTGGCATTATTACAGAAAGAGATAGAAATGGAAATATAACTGGTCTAAAACAGATGGAAATCCCAGAATTAACAGATTTTCTTGAAAAGTCGTGGAAAGAAAAATAATTTCTTTAGGTAAGTGATTAAAACACAAATAGCAAACCCAGCCGGAGCAGTCAACGGTCAAGATGAACGGGCTAAAGCCCGCCGTTGACAGCCCCGCCCGGTTTCGCAAATGGGTAATCAAGGGGCGACAGCAAAAAGTGCTGCCGCCCTTTGTCATCATAAAAAGCAACTATCAACCAGCCACAACTCTTTGCGGAGGGAAGGGGGGATTTCCTATGACTTGCACAGAAGAATACAAAGAGCATATCGAGTACACATTCCACGCTTTTTGTAAAATTGTTATCCGCAATGCCAGCTACACAGCGCTGCGGACATGGAGCAGGAAACACAAAAGAGAAATATCCCTTGACTACATCACAGATGAAAAGCACTATCCTTTAGGCACGACAGATGAATATTTCAAAGCCCCGGAGCCGGACGAGGAATACATCGTCCATCTTTGCGGCGATACCGTTATCCTAAGCAATGGGCTGCTGGTACAAGCCCTCTCCCGTCTGCCAGCGCAGAAGCAGGAAATGCTCTATCTGTCCTTTTTTAAGCGTATGCCGCAGCATGAAATCGGCAGACGGTACGGACGCAGCCGCAGTGCAGCGGGCTACCATATCCGAAAAGCCATACAGCAGCTTTACGAGGAAATGGAGGGACTGGCGCATGAGGAATAACGAGCTTCTCCCCTATGACACAATCGTACAGGCTACCAGCGGCGAGCCGGAAGCGGTCAACACCGTATTGCAGTATTATGGGCGGCGAATACGCTATGCTTCCCGTATCAGCGGACAAGCTGACAAGGAAGCCGAGGACTTCATCACGGAAACGCTGCTGAAAGCGTTATTTAAGTTTCGCTTTAGCCGAGTATCCCCGCCCGATACAACTGAATAACCGCCGCCCATTACAGCGGCACATACAAGCAGTAAATCTGAAAAAGGTTTGCTGCTTTTTTTGCGCCCATTTCTCCTAAAGTGTGCGGCATTGAAAAAGGTTTGCCGTTCCGTTTGGCAAAATTGCAAGTTGTCCGTAGTAGGACATAACAGGAGAAATTGAGCAAAAAGTACGCCGAGCCGGAGCGTGCTTTTCTTAGAGCAAGATTCTACCACGGTGCCAAAATCCGCATAT
>ERZ780139.3415-NODE-3415-length-10556-cov-3.119417_pt1 | contig 10556 bp, 7 predicted proteins | sample MGYA00511476_ERZ780139 | MGnify/ENA primary metagenome ERZ780139 (study PRJEB29588, sample SAMEA2158190) | human gut metagenome | biome: human gut; feature: human-associated habitat; material: faeces | place: Denmark | collected 2008/2010 ... | reverse complement strand
TGCTCCGTGAAGAAGTTCCTTGGCGTCATATCGGTAACCTGCGAATATTATCCTGTCCTCACAGCCGAGCTCTTTTACAAGTGATCTGCACTTGTCCATATTTTTACCTGTACCGCATATCAGCATATACACGCCTTTATTGGCGGCGACTGCGGTTATCGAGCACTCTACATTTTTATTTTCATTTATTTCCGAATTTGACATTACAAGAAAAGCGTCATTCGGTATCCCGAACTCTTTGCGAATACTCTCTTTTGTGCGGGAAGAATTTCTCACACGACTTAAGTCAATTCCGATACCGGGTATTTTATAGGCGTCGCATTTTTTGTTACGGCACATTTTCTTTGCCGCCAGATAGTCTTCCTCATTTATCGTAATTATTCCGTCAGTATACCTTATAAGCGCCTTCTCTGCGGCATAGTAAAGCCTGCTTATCTTTGGAGCGCCTTTATAGAAATGGAACCCATGCGCCGTATACAGTACGGTTGTGCCTTGCTTTTTCCTTGCCGTCCTGAACGCATAGCGTGCAATTGCCGCCGCAACCGGTGTATGACAATGAACAAGCTCATACTCGTTTTCTTCTATCAGCTTGCGCAATTCCTTATACAAGCGATAGTTCTGCGTCGCAAAAGGAGAACGATAAAAAGGCACTATGTAGTATTTATCACAATACGGAACATTTTTAGGTTCATCCGGTTCAAAGTCATCTCCGGCACAGACATGGACTTTATATCCGTGATCTTTAAACCATTTCATATACGGCAAATGGAACTGAAGAATATGCTTTTTAGTCACCGATGCAACAAACAGCACGGTTTTACTCATATACACAGCCCCCTTTTGCAAATCGTATACTTCAATCAATTATACATACTATTTTGATTTTACTATATTGACGTGAAAAAGTCAATACAAAACGGGCAAAGAGGGGAATTTTTTCTAAAATAAGCCATCTTTCTTTATCAGAAAGACGGCTTTTCATAAGCGGCAACACTCAGAATTTGAATTTGTCCAGTTCAGGCTTAAGCCTCTCAATAACATTCTGCGATGTTTCGGGATAACAGTCAAACGGGAACTCAATGCCCATATCGTCATATTTCGTCTTGCACAGCTTTCTGAACGGGAGAAGCTCCGCAAAAGTGACATTTTCGTGCTTATTTGCTATATCATTAAGCCTTTTGATATTCGTATCATCGTCATTTACGCCGCATACCGTCACCTGTCTTATCCACGTTTCAACGTTCATTTCGGTCAGCTTGTCAAGAAATTTCAGCGGTGCGTCAAGGCAGCATCCGATATGCTTCCTGTAGTCCTCGTCATTTGTCATCTTTATGTCAAGCATACAAAGGTCGGTGACCTTGAGAAGCTCCGTAACGTCATCGTTCATTATACAGCCCGATGTATCAAGGCAGGTGTTTATCCCCTGCCTTTTGCATTCCTTAAAAAGCTCGGTTACGAATTTTGCCTGCATAAGCGGCTCTCCGCCCGATACCGTGACACCGCCGTCCTTACCGAAATAATTACGGCATCTCAGCACCTTTTGCATTACATCTTTGACGGTGGCTGTTTTTCCGCCGTTTGCATCTCTCGTTTCGGGATTGTGACAATATCCGCAGCGAAGAGGACAACCCTGCAGGAACAATACAAACCGCACTCCCGGACCGTCAAGCGTGCCGAGCGTCTGTATTGCGCTGTATCTGCACTCCATATTACATTACCGTGTGGAACGTTCTGCTGATAACCTCTCTCTGCTGTTCCTTTGTCAGCTTGTGGAAGTTGACAGCGTAGCCTGATACACGGATAGTAAGATTAGGATATGCCTCAGGATTCTCATAAGCCTCAATAAGCGTTTCCTTATTAAGAACATTTACGTTGAGGTGATGTGCGTAATTTGAGAAGTAACCGTCAAGCACCGTTACAAGATTTGCCACTCTCTGCTCGTCCGTCTTTCCGAGCGCATCCGGAACTATAGAGAATGTATTTGAAATACCGTCACGGCAGTAATCGTACTGGAGCTTTGAAACCGAGTTCAGCGATGCGATAGCGCCGTTTGTTTCACGGTTGTGCATCGGGTTTGCGCCGGGTGCAAAAGGCTCGCCCTTCTTTCTGCCGTCGGGGGTTGAGCCCGTTTTCTTTCCGTATACCACGTTTGATGTGATCGTAAGCGCCGAAAGGGTATGACGAGCGTTTCTGTAGGTCGGATTCTTACGAAGCTCGGTGGACACTCTCTGGATTATGTTCTGAGCTATTTTATCTACTCTGTTGTCATCATTGCCGAACTTCGGGAAGTCGCCCTTTGTGTCAAAGTCAATTATATAACCGTTTTCGTCACGGATAGGCTTTACATCGGCATATTTTATGGCACTGAGCGAGTCAGCCATTACAGACAGTCCCGCAATGCCGAATGCCATCATTCTGTCAACGTCTGTATCGTGCAGAGCCATCTGCGTCTTTTCGTAAGCGTACTTGTCGTGCATATAGTGGATAACGTTCATTGTATTCACATACAGCTTGCAAAGCCATTCACGGTAAACGTCAAGTCTGCCTCTTACCTCGTAATAGTCAAGCTTGTCGCCCTGTAAAGGCTCCATCTGAGGACCTATCTTCATTCCCGTAACATTATCGTAGCCGCCGTTTATAGCGAGGAGCAACAGTTTAGGCAGGTTGAATCTTGCACCGAAGAACTGCATCTGCTTGCCGACCTTCATAGCCGATACACAGCAGGCGATAGCGTAATCATCGCCGTATTCCATACGCATAAGGTCGTCATTCTCGTACTGGATTGAATCTGTGTCGATAGACAGCTTTGCGCAGAACTTCTTGAAAGGTTCAGGCAGTCTTTCCGACCACAGGATAGTAAGGTTGGGTTCGGGTGAAGAACCGAGGTTATAAAGGGTGTTCAGCATTCTGTAGCTGCCCTTTGTGACAAGAGGAACACCGCTGTTGTTCACGCCGCCGACGCTCTCTGTTATCCACATCGGGTCGCCGCCGAAAAGCTCGTTATATTCGGGAGTACGCAGATGTCTTGCACTGCGGAGCTTCATTACAAAGTCGTCTATAAGCTCCTGAGCCTGCTCTTCTGTAAGAATGCCTCTTTTCATATCACGCTCAACGTAAATATCAAAGAAGGTCGATGTTCTGCCGAGCGACATTGCCGCACCGTTCTGCTCCTTGATGGATGCAAGATAAGCAAAGTATGTCCACTGGATAGCTTCTCTCGTATTCTTTGCGGGCATACTGATGTCATAGCCGTACATAGCCGCCATTTCCTTCATCTTCTTCAGGAAGCTAATCTGCTGGAAAAGCTCCTCGGAAAGACGGATCGTATCTACGTCCATTATATTTTCGCCGACCTTTTTCTTGTCAAGCTGTTTCTGCTCTATAAGATAGTCGACACCGTAAAGCGCTACCCTGCGGTAGTCGCCGATTATTCTTCCTCTGCCGTATGCGTCGGGCAGACCTGTTATAATGCCTATATGACGTGCGAGCTTCATCTCATCTGTATAAACTCTGAACACGCCGTCATTATGTGTTGTACGGTACTCGAAGTGTTCTTCAACGCTCTGCGACAGCTTGTAGCCATAAGCCTCGCACGCACCTCTAGCCATTCTGATACCGCCGAAAGGATTTACGCCTCTGCGAAGCGGAGCGTCTGTCTGATAGCCAACGATAAGCTCGTTTTCCTTGTCAAGATATGCCGCAGGATAGTTACAAAGAGATGATACCACCTCAGTGTTTATATCCAGTACGCCGCCGTTTTCACGTTCTTTTTTGAAAAGCTCGCCAAGCTTTGCATTAAGCGCTTTTGTGCGCTCGGTAGGACCGCATAAAAATTCCGGACCGCCTGAGTACGGTGTGAAGTTTGTCATTATAAAGTCACGGGTATTGATACCCTCCTGCCATTCACCGGGCTTGAATCCGTCCCAGTAATCCTTGAAGCGAACGCTGAGATTGGTTGTGTTTTCCATAGTTTTACCTTTCCTTCCTGCGGATTGACCGCAATGCACGTTTGCTGCTTTTCATCGGAATATTTTTCCGTTACAAAACAAAAAGCAGCCCTATTCGGACTGCCCAGACGGTCGGCATAAGGTGTCCGCTTGATTAGGCGGGCAGGCTATTACCGCACCCGTGTTGATTCACGGTTATCCGTCAGCGGTAACTACCATTTCCTATGGCTTGAGTATAGCACAGCTATATACTTTTGTCAATAGCGGAAATGTAAAATTTATATGACAGTTTTTGCCGTAACGCATGGCATAATTGTCTGCTGTTATGCCGCATACAAAAATCCGCCCCGGACAATACGCACTGGAGCGGAAAATATTCTGCTTATCGCTTACTTGCAGAGATCCTTCTTTTCGATAAGCGTCACGCCGTTGTCGATAAGCACCTTTGATGCCTTTTCAACATCTTCAACACGGATAACAATATCCGCTCTGCCTGCCACCTTACCCATTACCGAGTACATATATTCAACGTTTATTCCGCAGGCGTTTATCTTGCCCATAACGTTATATAACGCTCCCGAAACATCGGGGATAGTGAATGCGATGACCTTTGTAACAGCCGCTGTACAGCCGTCTGCCTTAAGTGCTTCGATAGCCTTGTCAGTATCGTCAACTATCATACGCAGAATGCCAAAGTCAGCCGTATCTGCGATAGTCATTGCTCTTATGTCGATGCCCGCCTTATTAAGTACCTCCATGATACCTGCGAGTCTGCCTGTCTTGTTTTCAACGAAAACCGAAATCTGATCAATATACATACTGTACCTCCTCTGAATTATTTCTTTTCAAACTTGTTCTTTATAGCCCTGTTATCCTGAACTCTTACAGCCTTGCCCATTGAGCGTGCAAGCGTCTTCGGTTCAAGCAGTTTTACGTTTATACCTACGCCGATAGCAGAATCTATCGCCGTCTTTACCCTTTTTGTGTAGTTTTCAAGCGTCTTTACACCGTCGCCGAACATATCGGGACGTGTTTCAAGCTGAATTTCAAGTGTATCAAGATTATTCACTCTGTCAACGACCAGCATGTAGTTGGTAGCCTTTTCGTCAACCGACAGCAGTGCCGATTCGATCTGTGACGGGAATACGTTGACGCCTCTGATGATAAGCATATCGTCTGTTCTGCCCTGGGGTTTCAGCATCCTTACATGGGTTCTTCCGCACTCACACTTATCGTAAACAAGAGTAGCTATATCTCTTGTCCTGTATCTTATCAGCGGTAACGCTTCCTTAGTTATGCAGGTGAATACAAGCTCGCCCTGCTGACCTGCTGGCAATACCTCAAGCGTATCGGGGTCGATTACCTCTGCTATGAAATGATCCTCGCAGATGTGCATACCGCATTTATACTGACATTCGGCAGACACGCTGGGACCCATTACTTCCGACAGTCCATAGATATCGTAGGCATTGATTCCGAGTCCGTCCTCAATCTGCTTTCTCATCTCGTCTGTCCACGGCTCTGCGCCGAACAGACCTGCCTTAAGATTGAAGTCCTCCTTCTTGAAGCCCTTTTCGTGCATAAGCTCTATAAGGCTTATAGCGTATGAAGGGGTCATGCAGATTATAGAAGTACCGAAATCCCTGAACATTTCAAGCTGACGCAGGCTGTTTCCTGCCGATGCGGGAATAACGGTAGCACCGAGCTTTTCTGTACCGTAGTGCATACCAAGACCGCCTGTGAACAATCCGTAGCCGTAGCAGACCTGAACATAATCGTCCTTTGTTCCGCCGATATTGGTAAGCGCTCTTGCGGCGCATTCAGCCCACACGTCAATATCGTGAGCCGTATAGCCGACAACCGTCTGCTTACCTGTTGTTCCCGATGAAGCGTGTATTCTTACGACCTCGGAGCTGGGTACGGCAAACATACCGTAAGGATAGTTGTTTCTCAGATCCTGCTTCGTTGTGAACGGAAGCTTTGTTAAGTCTGCTATCGACTTTATATCCTCGGGTCTTACCCCTGCCTCGTCCATCTTCTTACGGTAAGGCGCAACATTTTCATATACACGTCTTATTGTGCGTGAAAGTCTGTAGGATTGTAACGCCTCTATCTCGCTTCTCGGCGCACATTCAATTTCTTTGTTCCAGTAATTCATTTGTCTGCTCCTGTTTTATGTAATATGCAATTTTAAGACAGCAAAACGTTATTCTGCTGTTTATACTATTGATTTTATCACAATTGCATATCAAAGTCAATTAAATATCGTGCTTTTTGTGCATAGTTCATCAAAACGCAGTTTATACCTATGCACTTTGACAAATATCAGAGCAGGCAGGGCTAAGGTTTGTTTAAGGTTGCAGATGTATCATATTAAAAACGGAGATGCTGCTATTGCAAACCTGCGTTTCAAAGGATATAATAAATGTGACGGAAGAACAGAAACGGAGAATATACATTGTACAGAAAAAGACGATACAGGCGCAAAAGCTCAAAGCCGCAAAAGCTCGCCCTTATAGGAATTGCGGCGGCGATCACGATCGGTGCGTTTTTGACCTTATTGAATATCGAAAAGCAAATTGACGCAGACAGCTCTTCATCGGTGCAGGAGAGCAAAAGCTCTTCCTCCGAAGCTGAAGCAATACCCGTTACCGACACGGCAGGGCCCGAAAAAATAGCCCTTGTCAGCGGAGAAGTAACTACAGACGACGGCGTAAAACTCCCCGATGAAATAAGGCAATTACTGCTTGATTACACCTCGGATAAGTACGAGTACACGGGCGAGCTTGAATATAAATCGCTGTCGCAGTATTTCAACACCGACAATACATACGGCGAGCTGTACGCAGGTTTCTGCAACACATCATTGCAATACCTGATATACGAAAGACAGAGCCGCAGTGCCGATTTAAGCTATGATGAAGCCCCCTTTGCGATAAACGTTGAAAGCGCAGCGGTAAAGAAAGGCATTTACACAATTAATTACACGATAAGCGAAAAGGTTTCGTTTGCAATATGCGATACCCCAGCTATGTCCTGCGGCATGGAAGTTGAAGCGCAGGTTTCAAAGGGCACGGACGGAAAATACAAGTTCGACATTCTTGCGGAAGACACAGATGTAAATCTGCTTATCGAAGAGCGTGTAATGAATTATCTCGGTTACAACTTTGATGAATATTATCTGAAAGATATGAAGATACCCGACAATACCGACTGTGATAAAATGTATTCGGGCATTCTGAAAACGCTCAAATCCGAGGCAGGAACCAACATTGCCGAGCAGGAACAGATGCTTTCAGACTATAACGCAAGCCCCGACAGCTTCAAAACCACAAAAACCGCAAAGCACAAATATGACCGTGACAAAGCCGTTGCTTATTCATATAAATGGGTCGACAGCGAAAAGGTAATAAGAAACCCTGCTTACAGCGACTATGCGGTATACGGCGGCAACTGCCAGAACTATGTTTCGCAGGCGCTTTTCGCATCCGGAATACCGATGGACTGGAGCGGCGACCAGCAGTGGAAATGGTTTGACGACGAAGGCGACCTTTCCGAATCCCCGACAGGCAGGTCAGGCTCGTGGTCGGGCACAGAATATTTTTACGAATACTGCAACAAAAATACGGGCAAGGGCATCGTAGCCGAAACAGACGGTAATATTTTCTCCGCACAGCCAGGTGATGTGATTCAGTATGTAGTTGACGGCTGGGCGCACCACAGCGTAATAGTAACAAAGGTAATATATGATGACAACGGCAACGTTGTCGATCTTCTCATCAACAGCAACACCACCGACAGAGTGGACTACCCGATGAGCGCATACGGCTATACCGACATAAGGCTGATCAGGATCATCGGCTATAACGACAAATAAGCAAATAGTCAGAATGCTTAAAATTAACATTTTCTATTGATAATTTTCGGTTTTCTCTCCAATTGACCTGAAACTGCAATTATGTTAGAATATTATTGTAAATTAAATATTGGTCTAATTGGAAACGCACATCCTCCGGATGATAACGAACAACACAATAAATCGTTATTATCAGGAGGATTTTTTATGCCCAAAAACTTATTTCAGGAAATAGCATTCACAATCATTATGGTGTTCTTTATGGTGTACGCCATGATATGCTACAACATAGCGCTGAACATCGGCGGTATGACAAACGAGGTCTTTCTGCTTGCTTTCAGGGAGCTTGCAATAATGGGACCGATCGCTTTTGTGCTTGACTTTTTCATAGTCGGCAAGATAGCCAAATACAAGACTTTCAGAATAGTGGATCCCGAACGCGACAATCCATTCTTCATAGTTCTCGGAATATCGGTTATATCCGTTATCTTCATGTGTCCGCTTATGAGCCTTGCCGCTACTCTGCTGTTCAAAAATGCAGGCAGTGAAATAATAGCCGTATGGTTACAGACAACAGCTATAAACTTCCCTATGGCTCTGTGCTGGCAGCTCTTTTTTGCAGGACCTGGCGAGCGCCAGGGCAAATGCCGAAAATCAGGTGCCGTACATGGCAGTACAGAAATATCGACAGGCAATGAATATAAAAAGCGATGACGAGGGCGTGTATAAAGAATATCTGGAGCAGACCAGATTGCTTGGCGACTCATTTTATGATGCCGCACTCAAAAGTTATGTTGTCCGTTTTCCTCAGTCTGCAGAGGCGTATGAGAGATTGTGCTCATATTATTATGACAATGAAGAATATCAGAATGTGATAAATCTTGCAAATACCGCAAAAGATGCCGGTGCAGCAACAGAAAAAGTAAGAAATTATTACATTGAATGTATTTATAAGTATAAATACGTCAAGATGAACCTGGAGGGCGCTACAACATTCCTGGGAAATTATGCAATGGTAAAAAGCGACGGACAATATGGCTATATAACTGACAGCGGCAGTTATCTTATAGCGCCTGCGTTTGAAGACGCTAATGTGTTTATCAGTTCAAGTACGGCTGTAAATGACGGCACCGAGTGGTATATTATCAATACCGACGGTTTTAAAATTGCCCGTCCGTCTGAAAAAGTTGAAAAGCTGTCTTTTTCAAGCGACGGGAAAATAAGAGTCGCAAAAAACGGTAAGTATGGCTATACAGATGCGGCTTTTGATATTGCGGATACTTTGCCGTATGATTACGCTACAAATTTTAAAAACGGTGTTGCGGCAGTGAAAAAAGGTGATAAATGGGCACTTATAGATAGTGGCGAAAACATGATCACTGATTATGTATATGAGGATATTCTGCTTGACGAGTACGAAACGTGCATTGATAACGGGGTAATATTTGCTAAGACAGGCGGGAAGTATTATATGACTGATAAAACCGGTTCTCAGATATCATCTCAGGGTTTTGATAATGCCTATCCGTTCGCAGGTACAGAACCTGCCGCAGTGTGCATAGGCGGAAAATGGGGATTTGCCGATGCAAACGGCAATATAGTTATCGAACCGGCGTATACGGCGGCAAAATCATTCTCAATAGGTCTTGCACCTGTTCAGGAAAACGGAAAATGGGTTTACATAAATTCTAACAAAGATATCCGTGTAAATGAGCAGTTTGATGATGCATTACCGTTTGCCAGTAACGGCATAGCTGCCGTGAAAGAAAACGGTGTGTGGAATTATATAAAATTATTATGCTATTATTGATGGAGGAATAACAATGAATTTTGAATACGAAAACCAAGGTCATATAACATATCTGTCGTATTCGGTATCCCAGAATGAAATTATTGATACGATGTGTCTCGGCATGATTACAAATAATAGGATAAATGGTCTTGCGGCATGTGTTTATACGCAGAGCAATATGGAAAAGTACATAAAATATAATGTATCAGCAAAGATTCCGGTTAATCAGTTCTTTTCAGGAGCAGTATCAAAAAAAAGGCTGCTGACGGTATTTGACGGCATAGCCGCCGCAATGATAGCTGCTGAGGATTATATGATAGCGATCGAATCACTGGTACTTGATCTTAATTATATTTTTATTGATGTATCAACGTGTGAAGTTTCCCTCATATGTTTGCCCGTACAGAGAGAAAATGCGGAACCGTTTGATGTGAATGCGTTCTTCAAGAACATAATGTTCAGCACACACTTTGATCAGACCGAAAACGGTGATTACATTGCCAAGATTATTAATTTTCTAAACGCATATCCGGTATTCTCCATCAGCGATTTTAAAATGCTGATAGATGAAATCAAGGGCAATATGTCTTTATCGGCACCTGAAAATATAAACAACACTGTTGTTCCGGCTCCCATGCCAATACCCGCACCTATGCCGACTCCTATACCTACACCTATGTCGGTACCTAATCCTATACCTGTGCAGACGCCTAAGCCGGCATCTGCACCTATAGCGGCGGCTAATCCTGTGCCTGCGCCTATGCCGATGCCTAATCCTGTGCCTGCGCCCATGCCTAAGCCTGGATCTATGCCTAAGCCTGGATCTATGCCCATGCCTGGATCTATGCCTATGCCTGGATCTGCGCCTATGTCCCAACCGCCTTTATCTCGTCCCGCTATGCCACAGCCTCCCATGCCTCAACAGCCGATGCCGCAGGCGCAGCAGAAGAAAAAAGGCGGG
>ERZ780139.3410-NODE-3410-length-10581-cov-2.755748_pt1 | contig 10581 bp, 7 predicted proteins | sample MGYA00511476_ERZ780139 | MGnify/ENA primary metagenome ERZ780139 (study PRJEB29588, sample SAMEA2158190) | human gut metagenome | biome: human gut; feature: human-associated habitat; material: faeces | place: Denmark | collected 2008/2010 ... | reverse complement strand
ACGAAGAGCTGAATGACTGCAAGAACGATAATGTAAGACTTGTCTACAGAGTAAAGGACAACGGTATAGGTATGAGCGATGAATACATGAAAATCATGTACGATTCATTCACAAGAGCAGAGCGCAGTACAATAAGCAAGATACAGGGATCGGGTCTCGGACTGGCTATAGTAAAGCAGCTTACCGATATGATGCACGGAACGATAGAGTGTCAGAGTACCGAAGGCATAGGCACCGAATTTATCGTCAGAATAGAATTTCCGATATCACGGGATACGACAAATAAGAACGACATTTCTGGAATTCAGGCGGAATATACAAAGAGTGAATTTGAAGGTATGCGTGTACTCATAGCAGAGGATAACGATCTTAATTATGAGATCATCGAAACAATGCTTGACGAGTACGGAATTATCTGTGACCGTGCCGCAAATGGCAGTGAATGTGTAAAAATAGTCACATCGTCCGATGATAATTATTACAGTGCGATACTTATGGATATACAGATGCCGGTAATGAACGGCAGAGAAGCGGCAAAACTGATAAGACAGAGCGCTGTTCCCTATGTCCGCAATATCCGGATAGTTGCGGTTACCGCAGACGCTTTTGCCGAGGATATACAGGCTTGTAAAGATGCAGGTATGAATGACCACATTTCTAAACCCATAAATATAAACAATGTGCTTAAGATTTTAAGACAGATCAGGAATAAGAAGCAAAAATAGAAAATACGCATTAAAAGTAACGACTGCGGCATTTACAGCAGTGGATATTCGCCGGACCGGGCGAGCTTATCGACAACGGATGTAACGACAATACGGCAAACCGTGGGGCTGGTTTTCAATAAACAAGAACAGCGATGGTTACGAATATGCGGTAGAATTAATATGCTTCTTTGCAACCGAAAAACAGATAAGCACAATAGCCTCATCAAGGGTATGTCCTCTGTCGCAAACAATAGCGTCTATGAGCGTTACGACGCATCGAAGAATGATAATAACGCTCAGCTCAGTAAAGCATAATCTGTTATGCTTAAAATACATATCGGAATTGCACATTTTTTTGATTGACATTTTAACTGATGTATAGTATAATATAAACGTTTTAAGAAAGAGCAACGAATATTGAGAAAGGAAACAGAAATGAAGAAGTTAACAGCATTATTATTAAGCGCAGTAATATGCGTTTTTATAGTCGGTTGCAGCAGTGAACCTGCGCAGGAAAGCAGTAAACAGCAGACATCTGCGGATACAACAAGTTCTGCGGTTGAAGTTCCGGCTCCCGAAGGTTTTAAGATAGAAGGCACAAAGCTTATAGACGGCTATGGCGAAGAGTTTGTGATGCGTGGTGTAAACCATGCCTATACATGGTTCAAGAACGATACAGATAATGCCATAGAGGGCATTAAATATATAGGTTCAAATACGGTACGTCTTGTATTGTCCGATGGCGATCAGTGGGACAAGGTAACAAGAGCGGAGCTTAAGAGCCTTATCAGAAAATGTAAGAAAAATCAGCTTGTAGCAGTGCTTGAGATACATGACGGCGCAGGCAAGGACGATGTTTCATATCTTAACAATGCAGTAGATTACTGGATAAGTATGAAGGATCTGCTGAATGAAAACAAGGCATATGTTCTTGTAAACATAGCAAACGAATGGTACGGAACATACGATAAGCTCGAAACATGGCGTGACGCCTATATCGATGCTGTAAAGAAGCTGAGAGATGCAGGCATTGAGAATACTCTCGTAGTTGACAGTGCAGGCTGGGGACAGTGTGCGGACAGTGTTCTGAATTATGGTGAGGAAATCCTGAAAGCCGATAAGGACGCAAACACAATGTTTGCGGTGCATATGTATGGTGCTGCCGGCAAGAACGAGAAGATAATCAAGAACACTATCGATACGGCTCAGAGCAAGAATCTTCGCCTGCTTATAGGTGAATTCGGCTGGAATCATACAGACGGCAAGGTTGACTATGAAACGATAATGCAGTACTCGACAGAGAAGAACGTCGGATATCTTGCATGGTCTTGGAAGGGCAACGGCGATGATGTAAACTATCTTGACATTTCGCGTGACTGGGCAGGCGTTGACCTTACAACCGAATGGGGTAAGCCGCTTGTTGAGGGTGAGTACGGCATAAAGAAAACTTCAAAGGTATGCTCTGTCTATACAAAGTACGCAACCGATGATACAGGCAGTACAGATGAAGCTACAGACCCTGTAGAGTAATCCGAAAATAAGAATATTCTGACCGGCGCACCGCAAAGTGCGCCGGTTGTTGCATTTTATGTGCTTTTTGTAGTATAATCGGTATTGTGAAAATCATATTGCAGACAGGTGATCAGTAAAAGCAAAATTAACGATAAACGGAAAACGCATTATTACGGAGAATTACATATGAACAGTATAAAAGTAGCATTGTTACAGCTTATGCCGGAAGAAAATTTACAGGGAAATATTGAAAAGGGAATACGGGCAATAGAAAAATCTGCTATGATGGGTGCGGATATTGCACTTTTTCCTGAAATGTGGAGCTGTGGATACGATTTTCCGCAGGACAAGAATGTTCTGCGAAAACTTGCTGTGAGCCGTGACAGTGGTTATACGGAAGCGTTCAGAAAAGCGGCAGTCGATAATGATATAGCAGTAGCAGTGACATATCTTGCGGAAAACGGTGACAAAGCGCCTTTCAATACAGTAACGCTGTTTAACAGGCACGGAGCGGAAATGTTTACCTATCACAAGGTGCATACCTGCGACTTTGGATATGAAAAGGTGCTGTCGCACGGAGATGAGTTTTTCACGGCTGAGCTTGACACAAAGAGCGGAAAAGTGAAGGTCGGGGCGATGATATGCTATGACAGGGAATTTCCCGAAAGCGCAAGGATACTTATGCTCGAAGGTGCGGAGCTTATACTTGTGCCGAATGCCTGTCCTATGGAAATAAACCGTATATCACAGCTCAGGGTAAGAGCGTATGAGAATATGACGGGAATTGCTACGGTAAATTATCCTTATGGCAAGCCGGACTGCAACGGTCATTCTACCGCTTTTGACGGCATAGCCTACAGGGTAGACGGAAGCGGCGGAAGAGATACTCTGGTGATAGAAGCAGGTGAGCGGGAGGGCATATACATTGCCGATTTTCCTATTGACGATATGCGGGAGTACCGCCGCAGAGAAGTACACGGCAACGCATTCCGCCGCCCGGAGCTTTACAGCCGACTTACCGATATGACGGTGGCCGAGCCGTTTATAAGAGAGGAGAAAAATCCGTGACAGCAGGCGCTAACCGCAGTGTAACCCACACTGTAACAGTCGGTGACAGGAAGATCGTCTATGAGCTTACCCGCAAGAAAGTGAAAAACATAAACCTAAGGATAAAGCCTGACGGCTCGGTACACGTTTCGGCGTCTAACGCCGTGACAATTGCCGTTATCGAGCGCTTTATGAAGAAAAAGTCAGATTTTATCCTGTCGGCGATCGATAAGTACAGTGAGCGCGGTGTCAAGGGCAAAATGCAGTTTGTGGGCGGAGAAAAGCTACCGATACTCGGGAGAGAACGCACGCTGTATGTGCTTAAGGCAACACGAAATTCCGTTACCGATAAGGACGGAAACATAACGCTGTCGGTTACGGATACAGATGACTATGAGCTTAAGTACAAGGTATATGTCACCTGGCTCAAGGCACAGTGCCTTGAGATAATAACACTGCTGTGCAAGGCGGCATACGACGAATATTACGGAATGCTCGGCATTTCGTTTCCTGTGATAAAGGTAAAAGATATGAGTTCAAGATGGGGAAGCTGTATACCGTCAAAGGGAATACTTACATTCAATGTTCACCTGATGGAATATCCGTTTGCCGCCGCAGAATATGTAGTCGCACACGAATTTACGCACTTCTTGCAGGCAAATCACAGTGCACGGTTTTATGCAGAGTTGGCAAAATTCATGCCCGATTACCGTGAAAGGGAAAAATTGCTGAAAGGCTGAATTACTGCGTATAGCTGTGATACAATCCGATCCGATTTAAGAAATATATAAACAGAGCCCGGGGATCTCTCCCCGGGCTCTGTCTGTCGAAAAACCTCTATCATTATCAAAAAATGGGGTTGAGGGGCGGTAGCCCCAGTAATATAGCCCCGGCACGGATGCCGGGCGTGTATGCCCAAATGCTCTATGCAAGGACGCATACAAGTGGTCGAACAAAGTCGGTGCAGGACGCACCGACAATAAACGACCACGATTGCACAGATGCAAAGCCAACCAAGCATACACAGCCTTTCACCGGGGAAAGGGGTTTGGGGATAGGGATTGAGGACAAGCACTTTTGTTGAAAAAACATACTTTTTCTACAATCTGAGCTCCCTTTACACAAGGGAGCTATAACTTAGTGCTTGACAAAGCGTGTTTTCCTTTTTTGAATGATATTAGGTTTCGTAAAGGCTTTTGGTTAAGCGCGGCATAACAATTTGTATATAGCATTCCGTATTCTACAAATTGTAAAACTCATTCAATATCTGCCTTGCGCTGTAACCACGTTCCGACAATTTAAGTGCCGAATATACGCTCATTCCGCTGTTACAGCCGTCACCTCTTGTCGTAAAGCTGTACAGTCTTTGCGTATAGCTTATATCAAACGACGGAGAACGGATATCAAACAGACTGCGGAATTCTTCACACGACATTCTTATACCGCATACGCTAAGTCCCAGCACATTCCCGTCACCGTCACGGTTTATATTACTTATCCACTTTGATTCATCGGGTGGAATAATAAGAGATGGATACGCAGTCAGCATTATTTCCGCTATGCCGTCCGCTGTCAGCTGACAACTTCCGATATAATAATCCGCAGTCTTATCCTTTTCGCAGTACAGCTTTTTCACATACGGGTTTTTGCAGTCACCGGGCGATATCATAGTTCCCGATGAAATACGGCAGACGGGCAGAAAAACAGCTTTACCGTCTACGGTGAAGTTCTGCGATAATGCATATTCTGCTGACTTTTCCGCATATTTTCTGTAGATCGAAAGCTCTGCGCCGAAATGCGCAAACCCCTCCCTTTCGTCCATATAATCAAGCCGGGGATATCCGCTGTCAGGCGCTTTGCCCGTTTTAAGCAGATATCTTGCCGAACAGTCAAGCGCCATTGCTACTGCATTTATCCCCTCGGTATCATTATTATCCGGCGGACTGTCAAGCGTTTTCAGCTCACTCAGCACACAACCGGCAAGAAATTCCTTATACGCATATTCCGTGTTACAATATATTACCGTCTGCGGTCTTATCTGCTCTGTCCTTGCCGAAAAACACAATAGTATGACCACAGGCATGACGGCTACCAGCACAAGCCCGGCTATAAGCAGATACAGATATTTCTTTTTCATTGCGCCGATTTTTCCTTTCTTGACTTATCAGAACAAATAGAGTATAATAATAGGGAATAGACGCTTCGGTAAACCGGTTCGTCCGTAATTCATTATATTCACCGTTTTTACGGTATAGAATATGCGAGGCTATTATAAACGTATAAAGAAAGGAATAAATATATGAACGAGCGATTTCAGAAGCTTTGCCGCGACTACAAAATCCAGACGGCAATAGACCCGAGATTATATGACAAATATAACGTAAAGAGAGGACTTCGTAACAACGACGGAAGCGGTGTTGTTGTCGGTCTTACAAACATATGCTGTGTACACGGCTATGTTATCGACGAGGGCGAAAAGCGCCCCGCTCCCGGTCAGCTGATATACAGGGGATATGATATCTGCGACCTTGTAAGCGGCGTTGAAAAGGACGGAAGATACGGCTTTGAAGAAACAGCCTACCTCCTTCTTTTCGGAAACCTGCCCGACAAGGAACACCTTGAGGACTTCAAGAAGATAGTAACACACTACCGCACTCTCCCCCCCTACTTCGCAGAGGACGTACTTATGCGTTGCCCGTCATCAAACATAATGAACAAGATGGCTCAGTCGGTACTCGCACTTTACACATATGATAAAGAGCCTGAGAACAAGAGCATGGAAAGCGAGATGCTCAAGGCTATCTCGGTTATCGCAAGACTGCCCGCAATAATGGTAGGCGCTTATCAGGTAATGCGCCGTTATCTCTATAACTCAAGTATGGTAATGCACCCGATAAACCTTGACGAGAGCCTTGCGGAAAGCATTCTGTCCACACTGCGTGACAACCGTGAGTACACAAAGGAGGAGGCAAAGCTTCTCGACCTTTGTCTTATGCTCCATGCAGAGCATGGCGGCGGTAACAACTCGACATTTACCTGCCGTTGCGTAACCTCGACAGGTACAGACGCTTATGCGGCTTACGCTTCCGCTATCTCGGCGCTTAAGGGTCCCCGTCACGGCGGCGCAAATATTAAAGTCATGGAAATGCTTAACTGTATTGAAAACGGCGTAAAGAACTGGGAAAACGAAGGTGAAGTTGCAGACTTCCTCACAAAGATATTAAACAAGGAAGAAAACGACCACAGCGGTCTTATCTACGGTATGGGTCACGCTGTATACACCCTGTCAGACCCAAGAGCCGTACAGCTCAAGAAATCCGCTCTCAAGCTTGCAAAGGGCACAGAGATGGAAGCCGAGTTCAGACTGCTCGATACTATCGAGCGTCTTACTCCCCAGCTGTTTGCAAAGAACAAGGGCGATGTAAAGACAATGTGTGCAAATGTTGATATGTACTCAGGTCTTGTTTACAAGTTCCTCGGCATACCCGTTGAAATGTACACCGCACTGTTTGCCTGTGCAAGAATGCCCGGCTGGTGCGCTCACAGAATGGAAGAAATAGAAAACGGCAAGCGTATCATGCGTCCTGCCTACAGAACGCTTATCAAGAACAGGGATTATATTGCTCTTGACCAGCGCTGATTATAAAAGAACAATTGAAAGGCGCAACAATGAAAGGCATACTTTCCGATAAAAAGGCAATATCGGCAGGAATTATATCCGCCGTTGTACTTACCGTACTGAGAATAATCCAGCTCAATACAGGTACAGAATATCCGTCCAATCTCTATGCGGCGGGAAGCGAGATTCTTAACACAGTATACCATATACTGCTTATAGCATCGGCTGTGGCTGTCAGCATTCTCGCTTTCTTCGACATCAAAAGTTCTCAGCCCAAAACAGCCGCAGAGCTTTCAGCGAAAAGCTGTACTGCCGTGGGTATTGTAATGATACTCGCAGGTGCGGCATGGATACTGCCCGTTATAAACGACTTTTCCGCAGGAACAGTCGGAATATACACGATAACATCGCTTGCGGGCTGTATAGCGTATCTTGCAGGCGGTATGACGATAATGTCGTCGTCAAAGATAGTCCCTGCGCAGTGCGTAAGCGCAGTGTTCATAATCATCAACTATCTGATAGTAGCCGTAAAATTCTATCTCGGCAGTCCGATAATAACCGGTATGCCGCAGAAGCTTATGCTTATGCTGTTCTATATCCTGACTATACTGTTCTGGATAAATATGGGCAGATTTATGTGCGGCGGCGAAAAGAAATTCACAAGAACCGCGCTTATAGCTTCGGGATATTTCAGCGGAGCGTGCTCTGCCGCTTATCTTATAAGCTGTTTTGCGCTTGCGGTAACAGATTCCGAAAAGTGGACGCAGCTTATTGACGCACCCGACCTTGAACTTATAATCACCGCTTTTGTACCCGCAGTGCTTGCAGGTATAGTACAGTTCTCAAAAAAGGCGGTTCCCGCAATCACAGACGACGCTTCCGTTCCGAAGCAGGACGGTGTTTCCGCATCGGAAGAAACCGCCGCCGAAAGCGATACACAGGACGCCGAGTAAGCGTCCGAGGAGAAAAAATGAAAAACATCACTATACTACGTCTTAATAAAATACTCAGAAAAACAGCAGGGCTTACTGCGCTGGTGTGCTTTATTTCTGCACTCTGCGGCTGTTCCGGCTACGCTTCTGCCTGTGCCTGCTGTGCTTCGGATACATCTTCTTTTTTCTTTTTAGATACAAGGGACTGCGAAGCGCCCGCAGAAGCCTTCCGGATTATGTTAAAAACCGGAGATATACAAAACGCCCAAATCTTTTTTGCATTCCGATTGTTTCAGAGGAGACAATCAAGTTAGTTATCCACTAAAAATTTATGCAATGAAGAAAAAACCTAAACATTCTATGGAGAAAGCCTTCTGGCTGAAAAATCTATTTCTGATAGCATGTTTGCTCTTTACGGCAACTCCCGGTTTCTCTCAAAACAAGACAGTGACCGGTACGGTGACCGACGACATGGGGCCGGTAATTGGCGCCACAGTAACGGTGCAAGGCACTTCAATAGGTGCAACGACCGATTTGGATGGTAAATTTACATTGACCAAGTATTCCATCCAAGTCCCGCCCGAAGCCACTTTGGAGTTTTCCTACGTAGGCATGGTAAAGCAAGCCGTCAAAGTAGGCAACCGGAGTGTTATCGACGTGCAGATGAACGACGATTCACAGATGCTTGCCGAAACGGTCGTCATCGGGTACGGCAGCGCCAAGAAACGCGACCTCACCGGGTCTATCACCAACATAAAAGGCGATGAGATTGCCAACAAACCCGTAGTCAACCCCGTAGCCGCCCTGCAGGGAAAGATAGCCGGCGTACAGGTTATCAATTCCGGCAAGGCAGGAGCAGACCCTGAAATACGCGTGCGCGGTACAAACTCCATTAACGGCTACAAACCGCTGTATGTAGTAGACGGCCTGTTCAATGACAATATCAACTTCCTCAATCCGCAGGACATCGAGTCCATGGAAATCCTGAAAGACCCGTCGTCCCTCGCCATCTTCGGCGTGCGCGGCGCCAACGGTGTCATCATCATCACCACCAAGAAAGCCAAAGAAGGACAGACGCGCATCAATATCAACGGCTCGTTCGGCTTCAAGCGTGTAACGGACAAGATTGCAATGGTCGACGCCGCCGGGTTCAAGGAACTCTACAACGAACAGTTGAGAAATGAAGGCAATCCCGAATTTGATTTCACCCCGTGGACGGGCAATACCGACTGGCAGGATGAAATCTTCCAGACCGGATTCATCACCAACAACAATGTCAGCATTACGGGCGCTTCCGCCAGGCACAGCTTCTACCTCGGCGCCGGTTATGCCTACGAGCAAGGCAATATCAAGCACGAGAAGTATAGCAAGGTCACACTGAACATAAGCAACGACTATAAAGTTACGGATAACTTCAAAGTAGGCTTCCAGTTCAACGGCGCACGCATACTGCCCGCCGATACAAAAAGTGTGGCAACAGCTCTCCGCGCAGCCCCGGTAGCCCCCGTATACAATGCCGAATACGGCTTGTACACCACCCTGCCCGGCTTCCAGAAAGCGCAGATGAACAACCCTATGGTGGATGTGGACTTGAAAGCCAATACCACCCGTGCGGAAAACTACCGCGCATCGGGCAATGTATACGGCCAATGGGACTTCCTGAAAAACTTCCAGTTCAAAGTAATGTACTCCATGGACTATGCTTCCAACAGCAGCCGCACCTACACGCCTGTTATCAACGTATTCGACAGCAGCGTGGAAGGCAACGTCGTGACCCTCGGCAACGGTAAGACCGGCGTGAAACAGTCCAAGGAAACCGAAGCCAAAGTACAAAGCGACTACCTGCTGACCTACACCAATACCTGGGGCGACCACAGCCTGACCGCCACCGCCGGCTTCACCACCTATTACAACAAGCTGGAGATGCTGGGCGGAGAACGTACGCAGGGCGTAGGTCTGGTTATCCCCGATAATCCCGACAAGTGGTACATCAGCATCGGCGATGCGGCAACAGCCACCAACGAGAGCAAGCAATGGGAGCGCAGTACCGTATCCATGCTGGGACGTGTGCTCTATAACTACAAAGGCAGATACCTGTTCAACGGTTCGTTCCGCCGCGACGGTTCCTCCGCATTCTCCTACACCGGAAACCAGTGGCAGAATTTCTATTCCGTCGGCGCAGGCTGGCTGATGTCCGAAGAGGAGTTCATGAAAGACATCACCTGGCTGGATATGTTGAAGCTGAAAGGCTCGTGGGGTACGCTCGGCAATCAGAATCTGGACAAGGCCTATCCTGCCGAACCGTTGCTCACCAACGCCTATTCCGCCGTATTCGGCAAGCCGTCCGCCATCTATCCGGGCTACCAGTTGTCCTACCTGCCCAATCCCCGTCTCCGCTGGGAAAAGGTGGAAGCCTGGGAAGCGGGTGCAGAAGCCAACTTCTTCCGCAACCGCCTGCACTTCGAGGGTGTATATTACAAGAAAACCACCAAAGACCTGCTGGCGGAAGTTCCGGGCATCTCCGGCACAGTGCCGGGCATCGGCAACCTCGGTTCCATAGAGAACAAAGGCGTGGAACTCGCCATCGACTGGCGCGACCGGATTGGCGACTGGGGCTATAGCGCAGGCTTCAACCTCACTACCATCAAGAACAAGGTATTGAGCCTTGTACAGGAGGGTTACTCGATTATCGCAGGCGACAAGAGCCAGAGTTACACAATGGCAGGCTATCCCATCGGTTACTTCTACGGTTACAAGGTAGGCG
>ERZ780139.3409-NODE-3409-length-10586-cov-3.574684_pt1 | contig 10586 bp, 9 predicted proteins | sample MGYA00511476_ERZ780139 | MGnify/ENA primary metagenome ERZ780139 (study PRJEB29588, sample SAMEA2158190) | human gut metagenome | biome: human gut; feature: human-associated habitat; material: faeces | place: Denmark | collected 2008/2010 ... | reverse complement strand
AACGGTCTTTTTCCTGCCGCTCGCGGTGGCAGTGGTGCATACAATGGTAGCGTTTCCATTGACCAGGCGTATCATGGCAATGCTGAATTTCCCGGACAGCAATCTGTTCCTGGCTGCAACAGCGATTACGATTGCGGCGTTTGCCGTGGTTTACCTGATCGTCTATGTGCTGACGGCGCGGGCGTATTACAAAATTGTGGAATAAAAAGATGTACTTTTTTCAAAACATCAGCGCGGCTTTGAAAAAAACTTAACAAAAAACGATGAGAAAAAGACATCCGGCGCAGACGGAAAATCTGTGGAGGATGTCTTTTTTGTTGTTCTATTTATAAATGCCGTTGACGGTAACTTTGAAAAGAGCTTCCTTTCCGTTGAGTTCGTCTTTTCCATAGTCTTCCGGGAAAGTGACGGTTACATCTACGCTGTCGCCCGGGTGATGACCGATGAGCTGTTCTTCAAAGTCATCGATGTAAGTGTGGGAACCGATCACAAGATCAGCGCCGCTGCCGTTTGTGTTTCCTCCCTGGAATTCCACGCCGTCAATGGAGCCGACATAGTCGATATTGACGGTATCACCGTCCTCGATGGTAAGGGAAGTGTCGGTCTGCAAAGAGGCAGAAGCCGAAGTGGAGGCTGATGAGGCGGATGCGGCCGATGAGGCTGTGGAGGTATCCTCCGAGGCACTTTTGACAGAGAGTCGTTTGGAATCGAGTACGCTGGCAATAATAAGGCCGACGATCACAACGATAATCAGAGCCGGTCCGGCCCAGCTCCAGATCTTTTTGTAATGCGCTACTTTCGCTTCGTGCTCCCGCTCTTTGGCACGCCGTTCCTTGGCAGCTTTTCTGTTTTCTTTGTTCATAAAAAGGATCTCCTTTGCGCTTTTACGACTGCAATCGTATTTTATAATATCAAGTATATCATAAAAATATGGTAAAAGTGTGAAAAAAATAACACGATCCAACATTGTCAATGCTCAAAAATGACGATATAATGAGTGCAAGTGAGCCAACTGAAAATTTATTTTCAGTTGGCGAACGACGAATGTCGCTTACGCGATAGCGTAAGATTGAGTGCAAGTGAGTCAAACGAAAATTTATTTTCAGTTGGCGAACGACGAATGTCGCTTACGCGGCAGCGTAAGATTGAGTGCAAGTGAGAAAACGCGGCGAGTAAGGGAGTGGATAAAATGGATGACTGGAGTAGTTTCAGAACGACGACATCCGAACAGCAGCGTCTCCGGGCTGCACTTTCCGGCTTTTGTGAATCGCAGGATCTTCCGGAAGAACAGCGAGCCGCATATACCGCATACCTGCGGAAACGCATCCGTTCCGCTGTAGAAACGCTGATCCGTGAAGATAACTTTTCACGGCTGGAAACGCTTCTGCAGACCGGATGGCTGTCCGATGCAGACCGAAAACGTTTTCTCAACCTTGCCGCCGACCAGCAGAAATGGCAGGCCTTCCACATTCTCCTGAACCGGAACTCACAGGATCCGATGCAGGAGAATACGGAAAGCAGAAAAACAGAAGCTGCGGTTCAGAAAGAAAAGTCCACAAAAGAAAAAGAAGCGCTGGCGCTCCGGCTTTTCGAAGAAGCCCGCAAAAATCTCTGCTGGCTGTACCCGGAACTTGGTGAAGCGATTCTCTTCTTTCGTCATCAGCCGTCCGACAGGACAAAAGCCATCACATCCGACGGTCATACGATATATTTTAACTCCGATTTTGTACTCCGCATGTGTGCCGAAAATTCATCGTTCCTCAAGGAAGGCTATCAGCACCTGCTGCTGGAATGCATCCGCCGGTTTGGGAAAGAAACACCGGAGCCGGAAAAAAAAGAACAGCCCCCGGTTTCATGGCTGATGCCGGAAAAAGAAAAACAGTCTCCGGTTTCATGGCTGGTGCCGGGAAAAGAGCCGGAACTTATCGAGTCTTTTCAATCAGTCTGGAAACGTGCTTCCCGCAAGTTGGCGGAAAACTACGGCACCGGCGGCCTGCGGCGAGGCCAGAACCGTGGTGGAAAAAAAGAAACCCTGTCCGGGATCGAAAAAAGAGCGTACGATTACCGCCGCTTTTTAAAACAATTCACCGTCACCCGTGAGGAGATGGAACTGGATCTCGACAGTTTTGACCCAGTCGCCTACCATTACGGCCTGGAGCACTACGGCAGTCTCCCTTTCATCGAGCCGCCGGAGACGCGGGAAGGAAACCGCCTCGAAGAGCTGGTTATCGCAATCGACACATCCGGCTCGTGCAAAAGAGAAATTGTAGCAAAGTTCCTTGGTGAGACACGCAGCATTCTTGAAGAAAAAGAAAACTTCTTTTCCCGATGGAACGTCTGCCTGATCCAGTGCGACAGCTTCGTGCAGGATGTCACGATGATCCATTCTCCGAAAGAATGGGAAGCTTACCGTGAAACAATTACCATCAAGGGCCGAGGCGGAACCGATTTCCGTCCTGTCTTTCAGAAAGTGGAAGAGTTGCGGAAACAGCATGTATTCCGAAACTTAAAAGCGTTGATCTATTTTACCGACGGAGACGGAATTTATCCCGAACAAAAGCCAGATTACGAGACGGCATTTGTCTTTGTCAGACAGACCGAAAAAATGAATCTTGTCCCAAAATGGGCAAAAAAACTGCTGACAGAAGAATGTACTCTTTGAACATAACTGACAAAAAAGCATATCGCAAAATCAAACACAGAAAGATTTCGAGAGTACATAAAGAGTGCACAAGATAAGAGAGAACATATGAACATACAAGAAGCAAAAGAGACAATTGAAAAAGCCCTGCGCGCATACTTTGCAAGAGACGAAGCCGGTAATCTGCTGGTTCCCCTCCGGCAGCAGCGTCCCATTCTCCTGATCGGCCCGCCGGGCATCGGAAAAACGGCAATTATGGAGCAGATCGCAGAAGAGTGCGGTGTGGGGCTTGTTGCCTACACGATGACACACCATACGCGTCAGAGTGCCATGGGCCTTCCGGAGATCTGCACACGTGAAATCGAAGGGAAAACGGTACATACAACGGAATACACGATGAGCGAGATCATTGCCTCGATCTATGACTGCATGGAGCAGACCGGAAAGAAGCGGGGTATCCTCTTTCTCGATGAAATTAACTGCGTCTCCGAGACCCTCGCTCCGGTGATGTTGCAGCTTTTGCAGGACAAAAAATTCGGCAATCAGCACATCCCGGATGACTGGCTGATCGTGGCCGCCGGAAATCCGCCGGAATATAATAAATCTGTGCGGGAATTTGATGTGGCAACGCTTGACCGTGTGCGGAAGATCGAGGTGGTTCCCGAGCTTTCCGTGTGGCTTTCCTATGCAGAGAAAAATCAGATCCACGGTGCTGTGACAACGTACCTTATGGCACACAGTGACCATTTTTATTCTGTTTCGCAGGAAGCGGATGAAAAGCGTTTTGTAACGGCACGCGGCTGGGAGGATTTGTCGGCAGTGCTGAAAAGTTATGAAATCCTGAATTTTCCGGTCGACGAAGCACTGATCGGACAATATTTGCAGGAAGAAAAGACGGCGGAGGAATTCAGCTCGTACTACCGGATTTACGAAAAATATGGACAGGATTACGGTGTAGAGGAGATTCTGACCGGTGCATTTTCCGGAAAAATCATGGCAGAAAAACAGAAGATGGCGGCAAATGGTTCCGCAGAAGAGCGGTCTGTACTGCTGTCTCTGTTTCATGCGGCACTTCAGAAAGAGGCATCCGGCTGCCAGAAGCAGGAACACACGGCAAAGGAGCTCTCCGAGTGCTTTCGCCAGTTTACCGGGCTTTGCAGGCAGAAAAAAGATGAGACATACGCATCTTGGCTACAACAGAAAGAGCAGGGATTTGCAGTGTGCAAACAGCAGGGACTGCTGAAACAGGGCGAGGAAGAAACGAGTGCGCGGGTCTTGAAAAAGTTAAAAAAACTCGAGGAGACCGCTAAAAAATGTCGCAAAAACGATCCGGATCAGATGAAAGAGCTTTTTGAAATGGTATGTGAACTGGAACAGGAAAAAGCGGAGAAGAAAGTAAAAGATGTGAAGCTGCAGATCCGCCGTGCCGCTGAATTTTTACAGAACAGCTTTCCGGGCGGAGCAGAAGTGGTGCTGTTTGAAGCAAATCTGGCGCGAAGTCCTGCGCTGCGGGCTTTTTTGATTGAGAAAAGCATGGATGCCGAATGATAAGTGGCCACTTTGGAAAGGAGAAAAAGATGAATTATAAAATGATCCTGCAGTACGACGGCACGCGTTATAACGGCTGGCAGAAGCAGGGAAATACGGACAACACGATTCAGGGCAAGCTCGAAACGCTGTTGTCCAGGATCGCAGGAGAGCCGGTGGAGATCCACGGCGCGGGCAGAACCGATGCCGGCGTCCATGCGGCGGGACAGGTTGCAAATGCAAAGTTCCATACCGATCTATCCGATGAAGAACTTCTGCAGACAATCAATCATTATCTGCCGGAAGACATCGAAGTCACCAGCCTCGCGCGGATGCCGGAGCGCTTCCACAGCCGTCTGAATGCGGTGGACAAAACATACGAATACCGTATCGTGATCGATGGCAGAAAGCATGTTTTCGAGCGGAAATACGTGTATTTTCCGGAAGCACCGCTCGATGTGGAAAAAATGAAAGAAGCATCGAAAGCGTTTATCGGAACGTATGATTTCAGGAGCTTCTGTGCCAACAAACGTATGAAAAAATCGACGGTACGGACGATTACCGGAATTGATTTCTGCGAGAAAGACGGGATTCTTATCATTTCCTATACCGGAACCGGTTTTCTGTACCACATGGTGCGGATCCTGACCGGAACGCTTGTGGAGGCCGGGATGGGAAAACGGGATATCGCATCAATGACGGAGCTTCTCAAAGCAAAAAATCGCGAAAGTGCGGGTTTTCTTGCACCGGCATGCGGACTCCTGTTAAAAGAAGTCCGATATGAATAACCGGAATAATCAGGGCAATGCACCAGCCTTTTTTGCATAAAAAACCGAAAAAAGGCTGTGAATTGATAAATGCAGCATAGAAAAGAGAAAGGATGAGGTGAAAAGCATGTTTCAGAAGAAAAGAAATACTTTTCATGGCGGCGTTCACCCGTACGAGGGAAAAGAGCTCTCCAAGGACAAACCGATTGTCAAAGCGCAGCCGGGCAACTTATTGTATTACGCAGTGTCACAGCACATCGGAGCGCCTGCTGTGCCGATCGTACAAAAAGGCGACCATGTAAAAGCGGGACAGAAAATCGCAGAAGCGGGAGGATTTGTTTCGGCTCCTGTTTACGCATCGGTTTCCGGCACGGTAAAAGGAATTGAGAAAAAAGTTTCCGCGGCCGGTTCTCCGGTGGACTGCATCGTTGTGGAGAACGATGGGATGTATGAAAAAGAAGCATTTGAGGAGTGCCCTCATTGGGAAAAACTCGACGCAGATACGATCCGGAAGAAGATCAAAGAAGCCGGAATCGTCGGAATGGGAGGTGCGGGTTTCCCGACACACGTCAAGGTATCACCGAAAGATCCGTCAGCGATTGACCACATTCTTGTCAACGGTGCCGAGTGCGAACCATATCTGACAAGCGACTACCGCAGAATGATCGAGGAGCCGGAAAAGGTGATCGGAGGTTTAAAAATTATGCTGCATATGTTCCCGAGGGCAAAGGGAGTCATCTGCATTGAAGACAACAAACCGGACTGTATCGTGAAGTTCCGTGAGCTGCTGCTTCCGGAGGATAACATTGAGGTTCTGGAACTTAAAACGAAATACCCGCAGGGTGCCGAGCGTATGCTGATCTATGCAGCAACGGGGCGAAAGGTAAATTCCTCCATGCTGCCGGCGGACGCGGGCTGTATCGTGGATAACATCGATACCGTGACCGCTATTTACCAGGCAGTCCGCTTCGGCGAACCGCTGATGAGCCGTATCGTTACCGTGACAGGAGATGCCGTACAGAATCCGTGCAACTTTGAAGTGCCGGTCGGCATGCTCTTATCCGAACTTTTAGAGCAGGCAGGTGGTCTGAAAAACGAGGCATCCAAGATCATCTGCGGCGGTCCGATGATGGGAAAAGCCCTGTTTACAATGGAGGTTCCTGTAACCAAGACAACATCTGCACTGACCTGCCTTACGGAGGATGAAGTATCTGCGCTGGCACCATCTGCCTGCATCAACTGCGGACGCTGCGTTTCCGTCTGTCCGGGTCAGATTCTTCCGGCCCGCCTTTCCGTTTTTGCGGAGCATGGAGAGGAAGAGAAGTTCCTGAAATACGGCGGAATGGAGTGCTGTGAATGTGGCTGTTGTTCCTTTATCTGCCCGGCAAGACGTCCGCTGACGCAGGAAATCAGCTCAATGCGTAAAGTGCTTCTGGCAAAGAGAAAGAAGAAATAGGGGGATCTTACATATGAATGGATTATTACACGTATCATCTTCCCCACACGCGCGGTCCAAGGTGACGACGGATAAAATCATGTTTGCCGTCCTGCTTGCCCTTGCCCCGGCAGCCTGCGTGGGAGTCTGGAATTTCGGCCTTCGGGCACTGCTTTTGATTGCGATTTCGATGGCAGTCTGTCCCCTGACGGAATATCTGTATGAAAAAGGAATGAAGAAACCGGTGACGATTGCCGACGGCAGTGCACTGGTAACCGGCCTTCTGCTGGCCATGAACATGCCGGTACAGGCGCCTCTTTGGATGCCGGTGATCGGCGGTGTGTTTGCAATTCTCGTCGTAAAACAGCTTTTCGGCGGTCTTGGCCAGAACATTATGAACCCGGCGCTTGCAGGAAGATGCTTCCTTTTGATTTCTTTCCCGGGTCATATGACCAACTTCGCTGCCCCGGCAGCCGCACACCTCGTGGATACCGTATCCGGTGCGACACCGCTCGCCGCAGCAAAAGCAGGAGAGCAGGTGAATCTGCTGTCCATGTTCCTTGGAAATACGGCCGGAACGATCGGTGAGACTTCCGCACTGGCCCTTTTGATTGGCGGCATTTTCCTTGTCTGCATTCATGTGATTGACCTCAATATTCCGCTCATCTACATCGGAACAGAGCTTTTGTTCGCCCTGCTTTTCGGCGGCCACGGTTTTGATATCAACTTCCTTGGCGCGCATCTTTTGGGCGGCGGTCTGATGCTCGGCGCATGGTTCATGGCAACCGATTACGTTACCCGCCCGATCACAAAGAAGGGACAGTATATCTATGCGGTCATTTTAGGTCTTCTGACCGGCGTATTCCGTATCTTTGGAAATTCGGCAGAGGGCGTTTCCTATGCTATCATCTTTACCAACCTTCTGGTTCCGCTCATTGAGCGTGTGACCGTGCCGGTTGGATTCGGAAGAGGAGGCAAGAAAAAAGCATGAACAAAATTATAAAAAATGCACTGATTCTTGCGGCGATCACGCTGACCGCCGGCCTGCTTCTCGGTGCGGCCCACCAGGTAACCTTAGAGCCGATCCAGAAACAGCAGGAAAAAGAAAAACAGGAATCCTGCCAGAACGTATTCCCGGAGGCAGCTTCCTTTGAAGAAGTAACAATGAGCGATGCAGAACAGGCAGAGCTTACGGCAGCACTGATCGGCCACGGTTTTGAAGCACAGACGATTGACGAACTGCTGCTTGCAAAAGACGCATCCGGCGCGACGATCGGCCTGGTTGAGATCATCTCCACAACCGAAGGCTATGGCGGCGGCATGCAGTTCTCGATGGGAATTGCATCGGACGGAACGACAAAAGGAATCTCTTTCCTGTCACTTTCCGAGACGGCCGGCCTTGGTATGCGTGCCGACACAGACGATTTCAAGAATCAGTTCAAGGATAAAAACGTAGAAGCATTCTCCTACACAAAATCCGGCGCATCCGCGGATGATGAAATCGATGCGCTGAGCGGAGCAACTCTGACAACGAACGCTGTAACAAACGGTGTCAATGCAGAAATCTGCTGTTTTAACTACTGCAACGAATCCGGTCTGCTTTCCGGAGAGGGAGGGAACTCATGAGAAAAGATACGCCGCTGGAACGGCTTTATAATGGTATCATAAAAGAAAACCCGACCTTCGTCATGATGCTGGGTATGTGTCCGACGCTTGCGGTTACCACTTCTGCAAAGAACGGTATCGGCATGGGCCTTGCGACGATGGTCATCCTGACCGCCTCCAACCTGATGATTTCCCTGCTTCGGAAAATCATCCCGGACGGCGTGCGTATGCCAGCATACATCGTTGTTGTGGCATCGTTTGTAACCATCGTGGAATTTTTGATGGAAGGTTTTATTCCGGCACTCTATTCCGCCCTTGGCATCTACATCCCGCTGATCGTTGTAAACTGTATCATCCTGGGACGCGCCGAGGCATATGCTGGAAAACATGGTCCGATCCCGTCTTTATTTGATGGTATCGGCATGGGCCTTGGATTTACCGTCGGCCTGACCCTGATCGGTATGTTCCGTGAGCTGATCGGAGCCGGAACCCTGTTCGGTATCCAGGTAATGCCGAGTGCTTACGAGCCGGTCAACATCTTCATCATGGCGCCGGGTGCATTCCTTGTGCTGGCAATGCTCGTTGCGGTGCAGAACCGCATCAAACGCCAGAAGTTAGAAAAAACCGGAAAACCGGCAGTCCCGGCAGAAGAGACCGGCTGTATGGCATGCGCCAATAAGGCATACTGCCAGGCTGTGAAAGGAAAGGAGGAAGCGAAATGAAAGAACTGATTTTAATTGCGATCGGTGCGGCGCTGGTGAACAACGTTGTCTTAAGCCAGTTCCTCGGCATCTGTGCTTTCCTCGGTGTTTCCAAAAAGATGGATACGGCGGCCGGCATGGGCGGAGCGGTTATTTTTGTCCTCACGATTTCTTCATTTGTGACAAGTCTGATTTACAAATTTATCCTGGCACCGGCAGAACTTGATTATCTGAAAACGATCGTTTTTATTCTTGTCATCGCGGCGCTGGTACAGCTCGTTGAGATGTTCCTGAAAAAGATGATTCCGTCTCTGTACCGAGCGCTCGGCGTTTACCTTCCGCTGATTACAACAAACTGCGCGGTACTCGGTGTGGCACTCATCAACGTACAGAAGGATTACACGATTCTGCAGGGTACGGTTTACGGTCTGGCAACCGCAATTGGCTTTACGATTGCCATGGTGCTGATGGCTGGCCTGCGGGAAAAGATGGAGTACAACGATATCCCGGAGTCATTCAAAGGAATGCCGATCGTTCTTCTTACGGCTATGCTGATGTCAATGGCATTTATGGGATTTTCCGGAATGATCTAGGAGGGATGAAGAGATGAATGGTATTTTAGCAGCCACCCTGATGGTGGGTGGAACCGGCCTTTTGATTGGTATTCTCCTTGGAATTGCCGGAAAGAAGTTTTATGTGGAAGTGGACGAGCGCGAGACGAAGGTCCGTGAAGCGCTGCCGGGCAACAACTGCGGCGGCTGCGGTTACGCAGGCTGTGACGCTCTCGCAAAAGCAATTGCAGAGGGCAAGGCAAAGGTTGACCAGTGTCCGGTCGGCGGCGCTCCGGTAGGAGAAAAGATCGCTGCGATCATGGGCGTCTCCGCCGGTGCGGAGGAGAAGATGGTCGCGTTCGTGCCGTGCTCCGGCGCGGAGGGCGTCGCCGTCAAGCGCTTCAACTACAAAGGGCCCCAGGATTGCCAGGCTGCCATGCTGTTCGGCGGCAAGAGCAACAAGGAGTGCCGCTTCGCCTGCATCGGCCTCGGCAACTGCGCCAGAGCCTGCAAGTTCGGTGCGATGCACATCGTCAACGGTGTTGCCAAGGTCGACCGCGACAAGTGCGTCGGCTGCATGGCCTGCGCTGATGCCTGCCCGAAGAAAATCATCGAGAAGGTGCCGTATAAGCAGGCTGTGCTCGTCGGCTGCCGCAATCAGGACAAGGGCGCCGTCACGCGCAAGATCTGCGACGTCGGCTGCATCGGCTGCATGAAGTGCCAGCGCGAGTGCCCGGCAGAAGCCATCAAGATCGAGAACTTCGTGTCCACGATCGACTATGACAAGTGCGTCGGCTGCGGCCACTGCGCCGATATCTGCCCGCGCGGCATCATCAGCCTCATGGATCTGGTCAAGCAGTAAGCTGCCGGCCGGTCAAAAAACCAACAGACAGACGGACATTTCGGTGTCCGTCTGTTTTTTTGCGCACGGGAGTGCCGAACGTCTCTTTTCCTGCGGCGCGCGATGTGTTACAATAAAAAAAATACGCGCAAGGAGGCCGCCATGTACCAGACCCGACCCGATGACTACACTGCGTTCCGGTGCCTGGCCGGGGCATGTCCGCAGACGTGCTGCGCCGCGTGGGAGATTGTTGTCGATCCGGACGCGCAGGACGCTTACCTGCGTCTGCAGCATCCGCTGGCGGCAAAGCTGCGGCGCGTGCTGCGCGTAGACAGCGAGGGCGATACGTACTTTGCGCAGACGAACGGGCGCTGCCCGTTTCTGTGTGCCGACGGCCTGTGTGAGCTGCAGCGCACGCTCGGCGAGCAGAGCCTGTGCCGCACGTGCCGGGATTTTCCGCGCTGGGAGGTGCTGCTGTGCGACCGGGTGGAGCAGGGGCTATCACCCGCGTGCCCGGA
>ERZ780139.3408-NODE-3408-length-10591-cov-3.571090_pt1 | contig 10591 bp, 9 predicted proteins | sample MGYA00511476_ERZ780139 | MGnify/ENA primary metagenome ERZ780139 (study PRJEB29588, sample SAMEA2158190) | human gut metagenome | biome: human gut; feature: human-associated habitat; material: faeces | place: Denmark | collected 2008/2010 ... | reverse complement strand
CGCCAGCCGTATCCGATCCCGGCGAGGATCTTGTGCGGCTGTGTGCCGCGCGCGGTATTCCCGTGACGTCGGTGCCCGGTTGCTGTGCCGGTGTGACGGCGCTGACGCTGTCGGGACTGCCCACCGGACGCTTCACCTTTGAAGGGTTCCTCACTGTCAATAAAAAAAGCCGCCGGGAGCACCTGAATTCCTTAAAGGACGAGACCCGGACCATGATCTTCCACGAGGCCCCTCACAAGCTCCGCACCACACTGAATGACCTGATGGAGGCCTTCGGCCCGGACCGCCGGATCTCCCTGTGCCGGGAACTGACCAAGAAACACGAGACGGCATGGCAGACCACGATTGAAGATGCCATCACTCGCTACGAACAGGAAGATCCGAAAGGCGAATGCGTTCTTGTCATCGAGGGCAGAAGCCAGAAAGAAATCGAGGACGAGGCGAAAGCAGCGTTTGAGGAGATTTCGATCGAAGAACATATGAAACGGTATGAAGATCAGGGGATTGCAAGAAAAGAAGCGATGAAACTCGTGGCGAAGGATCGCGGGGTGACGAAGAGGGATATTTATCAGTATTTGCTGGGGAAAGAATCATACAATGATTTTTGATCAGGCCATAGCCCAGTCTTGCGGCTTTTGCCTGCAGGGTGGGGTACAAGTCTTCTCCGCCGAAGGACTGGAAAGGCGTTTCGAGAGCGGAGTCCAGCAGATTGTAATCTCTGACTCCGTCGCTTCCGCCAGTTTGCTGAATCAACTGAGTATGCAGCATGAGAATCTGCTTTTTACTCAGTCTTTTCATTTAGCAAGTACCTCGTATGCTTCTTTGTTTTGTTCCATCAGGCGTTTTGAGATGCTTAACACATCCTCGTCGGATGCAGTGGTTTCCTGCTCGGCTTTGCTGAAGTCGATGACAAGATATCTTGGAACGTTATTTTTCAGAATCACAGCGGAACCACATTCGTCTACCAGGCGGGCGACTTTGGAAAAATTTTGGTTTGCTTCGGAAATGGAAATTAAAGTTTTTGTGTCGATAGTCATTTTGGGTACCTCCTTAAGACTTTTTTCTATAGTATATATAAATCTTAGGATAAATACAACCTAATTTGCCGTGTTATTTTTTGTTGCTTGCCGCAACGCCAGTTTTTATCGTATGATAGGCCCATCAAATACGCGGAGGACACAGTTATGCTGAGTGATAACATCAAAATACTGCGAAAGAAAAAAGGATATTCCCAGGAAACGCTGGCGGAGCAGCTGCATGTGGTGCGGCAAACGATTTCGAAATGGGAGAAAGGGATTTCGGTTCCGGATGCGGTGATGCTGGATCGGATGGCGGAGCTGTTTGAGGTGCCGGTGAGTGTGCTGCTGGGCGGCGGGCTGGAAGTAGAGGAGGAGCAGCCTTCGGAACTGAATGAGATTGCACAGCAACTTGCGGTCTTAAATGATCAGCTGGTGCAGCAGGCAGTGCGGAGACGGAAAGTGATCCGGTATGCGTTTGTTGGTGTGTTTGCGGCGATCTTTGTTCTGATTGGAGCGGCGATCGGACTTCGGGTGTACACGGAATCACAGCTGCGGGATGAAGCGTCGCTTCGCACGGTTCGTTATGAATGCACGCTCGACGGGGAATCATATGTATATGAAGCTTCCTATAACAGTCAGTATCAGATCTTGTACGAGGGCGGCGATGCCTGGATTTCGAATCATGTGCAGCCGGAGCAGTACGAGGATGTGAATGTGCTGTCGGCGCAGATGCAGGATTACTTCGAAGAAAAAGGCGGAACATGCACGATCATTGACGAAAATCCGTAAAAGTTTTGTATTATTGTATTTTTTTATGGTTTTGGGTATTTTATCTACCCGGTAATTCCTCTCTTCTGATATAATGGTAACAATGCATTATAATTAGAGGGAGGAATTTTCTTTATGTCACAGACACAAACCCGGCGGAGTTCACAGGTCGATCTGCTTCACGGCCCGATCCTGAAATCTCTGCTGCTTTTTGCCCTGCCGATTATGGCGTCCCGCGTGTTTCAGCAGATTTACAACACGATGGATACGCTGATCGTCGGCTATACACTCGGCGACTCGTCGATTGCGGCGATGGGTGCCTGCTCGTCGATTTATGAGATGATGACCGGATTTACCTTCGGCGTCGGAAACGGTCTTGCAATCGTCACGGCGCGCTGCTTTGGACGGCAGGAGACAGACCGGATGAAAAAATCGGTTGCATCCTGTATCGTCATCGGCGTTGCCGTTACGCTGGTTGTCACGATTCTGGCAACGATCTTCATGCATCCGCTGCTGCGCCTGCTGAAAACACCGGCGAAGATTCTTGAGGAATCCTACAGTTACATTTCGATTCTCTCGATTTTCCTGTTCGTCATGTTCGCCTACAACCTGTGCTCCGGTCTGCTGCGGGCGATCGGAAACAGCTTCATGCCGCTCGTGTTCCTGATCTTTTCATCGCTGGTAAACATCGTGCTCGATCTGCTGTTTATCCGCACCTTTGGCATGGGCGTCCGCGGTGCCGCGATTGCAACCGTCATTGCACAGGGGATTTCCGTGGTGCTCTGCCTGATTTATATTGTTACGAAAGCGAAAATTCTGTTGCCGGAAAAACGCCACTTTGAGCCGGACCGCGGACTGTACGCGGATCTGCTGGCACAGGGATTTTCAATGGGATTCATGAGCAGCATCATTTACGTTGGTTCGATCGTTCTGCAGCCGGGCATCAACAGTCTTGGATATGAAACAATTGCGGGACATACCGCTGCGAGAAAGCTGTTTTCGTTCTCCATGATGCCGCTTTCTTCGATGGCGCAGGCCGTCAACACCTACGTTGCACAGAATCGCGGTGCGGATAACCGGGAGCGCGTACACAAAGGCATCCGCTATGCCTACTTATTCTGCTTCAGCGTTACCATCGCTTTGATTATCTGTGTCACACCGTTTGCGCCAACCCTGGTACACCTGATCTCCGGCTCCTCCGACCCGACCGTCCTCGGAAACGGCGCCCGCTACCTCCGCGTAGCTATCCCGTTCTTCTTCGCACTCGGCCTCGTCAACTGCAGCCGCTTGGCGCTTCAGGCATTGGGAGAAAAAATTCTGCCGCTGCTGTCGAGCTTTATTGAGCTTTTTGGAAAGATTATCTTCGCAATGGTATTCATCCCGCGTTACCATTACAGCGCCGTAATCTGGTGCGAACCGATTATCTGGTGCTTCATGGCTGCGGAGCTTGTGATTTCACTGTATCGAAATCCTTATATGAGAAAAGGGAAAGCGGGAAATTGATTTTTAAATGAAAAAGTGCCGGGCAATACACGAAGAAATATATAGTCTATTTTGTTCACTGGATAGGGTATAACAGGATCCTGTTCGAATCATGGAAAATATAAAGTCAGCATATTTTTATAAAGATCTTTTTTAGTCAGGTGATGCAATGAACGTTCTATGGAGTTCCATGCTGCTTCTCGGCATCGTATACGGCGCGATACAGGGGCGGATGCCGGAGGTGACGGATGGGGTGATTCGGGCTTCGCGGGAGGCGGTGGTGCTGGCGGTTTCGCTGGTTGGGGTGACAGGGTTCTGGGCGGGGCTGATGGAGATTGCGAAGAAGGCGGGAGTGATTGACGGGCTGGTGAAAAGGATGGGGCCGGTGCTGCGGTTTTTGTTTCCGAGAGTGCCGGAAGAGCATCCTGCAATGCGGGCGGCGGGGATGAATATGATCTGTAATGTGTTTGGGCTTGGCGCGGCTGCGACGCCGCCGGGGCTTGCGGCGATGGAGCGGTTTGAGGAGCTGGAGGAGGAGCGGCGGAAAACGAAAAACCCGGCCGCAGTTCCAGAAGGAACCGCGAACCGGGAAATGTGTACGTTTTTGATTTTGAATATTTCATCCCTGCAGCTCATCTCCGTCAACATCATCGCGTACCGCAGTCAGTACGGCAGTGTCCATCCGACGGCAATTGTCGGACCGGCGCTTGCGGCGACAGCGGCGAGTACGATTGCGGCGGTGGTGTTCTGCAAAGTGATGGAAAGGATGGGGCGATGATTATTCAGCCCAGGTGCCGTTTACAAAGACATCGGTCTCGCTTCCGTCTTCGTGGATACCCACGATGTGCAGGTCATCCGATCCAACCATAAAGTCAACGTGGATCAGGGAATCATTGACACCTTTTGCGAGGATTTCTTCATCACTCATATCCATAAATCCGTCCAGAACCTCAGAGAATCCGGCACCGGCGGCAACATGACAGCATGCGTTCTCATCGAACAGTGTGTTGAAGAACATCAGACCGGACTGGTTGATCGGGGACTCCTTCGGAACGAGTGCAACCTCGCCGAGCATCGAAGCGCCGTCATCCATGGCGAACATTTTTTTCAGAACTTCCTCGCCCTGCTCTGCGTGGCAGTCAACGACTCTTCCGTCTTTAAAATCAACAGTAAAGTTGTTGATAACCTGTCCGGACCAGCTGAGCGGTTTGGTGGAAACAAGGCGGCCTTCGCATTTGCCGCGCATCGGGCTGGTGAAAACTTCCTCGGTCGGCATATTCGGAACGAAGAAGACCTTGTTCAGATGATTGATATCGCCGGCGCCGCTCCATTTTGCGCCCGGGATCAGCTCAACGGTGAAATCAGTTCCATTTTTGCTGGTGTAATGCAGTTTATGGAACGCCTGCTCGGTCATCCATTTTGCCTTGCTGATCATACGGTTGCTGTGTGCCTGCCAGATCTTTTCGATATCTTCGCCTTCTTTTAAGTACAGGCAGTCGAAAATGGCATTCCACAGTTTCTCAACTGCAACATCCTCCGGCTCGCCCGGGAATACTTTTGCAGCCCATGCCGGTGATGGAGCGGCAACGATCAGCCACTGATGTTTTCCGTCGATCTGGTCGCGGTATTTTTTCGTTACTTTTGCGCGCATCTGGCGAACGGTGGAGAGCAGGTCAGCGGAGATGCCGGCAAGCTCGTCCGGATCGGAGGAGTCGATGAAAATGCGGACCGGCAGATCCACGGTCATCTGTTTGAGGCGCTCTTCTTCCCAGGTCTGAACGGTGCCGAGAGTTTCTGCGGATGCATACTGATAATTCAGTTTGTTGATCGGACCGCACTCCCAGATCACTTCAACATAGCTGGCACCGGCTTTGTAGCACTCTTCGGTAACCATGGTAGCAAGCTGAACCTGGTCAACGCCGGTCTGCAGGCGGACACGCTGTCCTTTCTGTACATTTGCGCCGATTTTTACGATCAGCTCTGCGTATTCTCTTAATTTTGCTTCATTCATGATAAAAATCTTCCTTTTTGTAAAGTTTAAAATTGAAATGGATCGTTAAACGCTCCATAATAGGAAACCGGCTCGCCCGCCGAAAGCAGGTGATGGACATCGCCTACGGTCTGGCAGCGGAAGTACACCTCGCCCGGTTTGCGCTCCTCGGTTCCGACGATCGTGACGGAAGTCGGCGCCAGGAACATGCCCTGCCAGAGCTGCACCGGTGTCATGTTCAGCAGGTGGGACAGCGCCACACACGTAACGCCGAGATGGCAGAAGCAGACAATGACAGCTTCGCGGTTCGTTTCATCCGAAGCGTGATAGCGGTAACCGTCGCGTACATAACCGTAGCGCGCAAGCAGTGCATCGAGTCCGTCGGTCACAAAATGATAATTCTCGTCCATGTTTCCGGTCTGCATGATCGGATTTTTCGTCCAGAGATTATTGTCATAGAGATCCCGGTTTGCATCGAGCACATCCGGAAGAAAATCCCACGGAATCCGGCGCTTTCCGGTCTCCGGATCAAGGACAGGCGCATCAAACTCCCGCAGCCACGGAAGAATTTCGGCCTCGCGGCCCGCATTTTTCAACGTAAAAGAAGCCGTATCCTTCGCACGTCCGAGCGGCGAGCAGTAAAAATCGGTGACGTTCCATTTCACCGTCCGCTTCGAAAGTAGCTCAGCCTCACGCCAGCCTTTTTCAGTCAGAGAATCAATCTCATAATTCGGTTCGCCGTGGCGGATAAAAATAAGTTTCATAAGAATTCCTTTCTTCGTATACCACAAATCGTTTGGTTTATGCATCGAAAAGTCAATTTCAGTTCCGAAAAATTAGTGATGAAGCATAAAATATTCGGAATTGCTATAGGTTAGTGTATCACAAATTGTCAAATTTGTGTGAGTTTCTACGGAAAAAGATGCGACAAATTGGAAGAGTGTTTTGGAAAGATGGGACTGGTAGAAAAACAAGTTTGCTCAATAAATCAATCGTTTAAGCCAGTTTGGCATAATGGATAAAAATTATACGCGGATATTTCCGTTTTTCATTTCACTCATCTGTTTATTTTTCAGCATCCATGGAACGGTTATGTTTCCTGGACCCCAAATTTGTTTTTTGGGATGCAGAAATCCCAGCGTAGCGGAAAACAGAATCCACAGGAGAAACCATAAAATACTCTGATAAACACCACTCTGGACACCGGATTCCAGAAGAACACTGCCAAGAAGGGAATCGGCCGCACTGCTGGAAACAATGAGTGGAATGCTGGCATGATCCATGTAGGGGAGAGAAAGCAGTCCGCCGATGAGTAAACCAATGAGACTCAAGAAAATGACTCTGAGAAAACCAAAAAGCGTATTAAAATGGTTCATATAGCGGACAGAAAGCAGATCTCTTGTGGAATAGGAAGTTGCAGCAGTTTTCATTGCTTCAGCAAGATCGGAGGCCTGCTTCACAGGAATAAATACGCCGCTTTCGCTGCCAGAATATTATGAAACTCATCGACTTTCATCACTGTAAAAAATGTAATTATCAGACTAAAACTCATTGTATTTTTTGTAATTGCGTAATATACTATACTTACATTATGATGATGGAGGTGCGTCTATGTACCGAATTGCTATTGAAAAACTATTAAAATGGAAACAAAGCAAACGCCGCAAACCCTTAATTATTGAAGGGGCACGTCAGGTTGGCAAGACTTGGCTAATGAAAGAATTCGGCAAGCAGGCGTATACAGATGCCATATATATCAATTTTGACTCTAATTCCAGAATGGCAGAGTTATTTGCTTCTGACTTGGATACTGACCGCTTAATTATGGGATTAGAGTTGTATGCTGGTCGCAAAATTGATCCAGACAATTCTTTATTGATTTTTGATGAAGTACAGGAAGTTCCGAGAGCGCTGGCATCTCTTAAGTATTTTTATGAAAACGCCCCGCAGTACCACATTGTATGTGCCGGTTCTTTGCTTGGTATCGCTTTGCATCAAGGCACATCTTTTCCCGTTGGCAAGGTAGATTTCTTAAAGCTTTATCCTCTTTCGTTCAAAGAGTTTTTGATGGCAACCGATAAGGAACGTTTTGCCGAACTTCTTGATAAGCAAGACTTTGGGATGATTACATGCTTTAAGCAAACATATATCGATTCCTTAAAGCAATACTACTTTGTCGGTGGTATGCCTGAAGCTGTGCAAAGCTTCGCAGAGAACAAAGACTTTAATGAGGTCCGTGAAATTCAAAAGCGAATCCTTGCAGCCTACGAACAAGACTTCTCTAAACATGCTCCAAATGAGATTGTACCAAGACTTCGTATGTTGTGGAACAGTATTCCTTCTCAGTTAGCCAAAGAAAACAAAAAATTCATTTACGGGCTCGTCCGTGAAGGTGCCCGTGCGAAAGACTATGAAACCGCAATTATGTGGCTCAGTGATTGCGGTCTCGTTCATAAGGTCAGCCGTGTAAATGCAACGGGCATCCCGCTACGGGCGTATGAGGACTTAAAAGCATTTAAGTTATTTTTGGTAGATGTGGGATTGCTCGGATGCATGACGGGGCTTCGTCAACGTACTTTGCTTGATGGGAACGATCTTTTTGTCGAATTCAAAGGCGCACTTACTGAACAGTATGTTTGTCAGCAATTAAAAACCATCGAAGATTTAGGTATTTATTATTATACCAACGATAGGGGTTCTTGTGAGGTTGACTTTGTTATTGATACAGGTGAGCAAATTATTCCGGTTGAAGTGAAGGCAGAAGTTAACCTTAGAGCAAAGAGCTTGAAAACATATCAGGAGAAGTTTTCACCTGATATATCTGTTCGTACTTCGATGGCAGATTTCAAAAAGGAAGATTGGCTTATAAATTTGCCGCTCTATGCAATTGAGAAGATTGATAAAACAATAGATGAGCTAAGTTAAATGTTATTCTCATGTAACTATTCAGAACCCCCTATTCGAAAATGAAATCTGGGCATCCTGAGATTGCCTTTCTGATTGCATCGTATGCGTTGTGCCCTTGCTTATGGGCTGTGCCAACATAGGACATGATTTTCAGATAATCCCTGGCTCCTTCTTCACTTCGGAAGCAGCCTGATACTTTCGTCTTAACTTTTATCATCCTTAAATCTCGTTCCGCCTGATTGTTATCAAACGGAACCATGAAGTTATGGATAAAAAGGCAGACTGATGCCTTGTAATTATCAAAGCGCTCCACCAGAGCAAGAATCTTTCCTTTTTTCTTTCTCCCACGTTTTTTCTCTGCGGTAACCGGAAGCGGATTTTTTTCCCTGGCTTGTTTGATAAGTTCATCGTATCGCTTATCAAACTTATGATAGTGATAATAGCTGAGAGTTTCTTTACCGGCCTCTACAGCTTTATCTTTGACCTTCTTCATTTTTATCAGAAGGCCTATAAATGCAGACGCCCATTTCTGCTCGGGATGGTTCTCGGCAATGCCTGTCAATTCCCGTAATAAGTGGGCACAGCAGACTGCATGTTGGCAATCTTCGTAACTCCAGTAAGAAGCCCAGCAGTCATGCATGGAAATACCGTGAAACAATGGCAGCACACCGCACTGCTCCATGCCAAGATATCCACGCTTTGGACTGATATCAAGGTACGTGAATTCACAGTTTGATGCATCATGAACCCACCATAGTTTTTTATCAACACGGGTTCCGGTCTCATCGAAATGACCAAGACTTGAATCGGCAACTTTTTGCTTTATCCGGTTTACTGTCTCGGATACTGCGTCAGCACAACGTTTTACCATGTTACTTATGATTCCGGTGGCAAGTGGGATGTTAAATACGCCAGAGAGAATCTCATGTGTTCTTTTCACACTGACTGCTCCGACTGTATTTAAAGCAACAGATAGTGCCTGCAAGTTCTCACCATACTGCACGGTTGCTTTAACATCATTAGGAAAGCTCCCTTTTCTGGTATCTCCATGAAGCATACAGATTGGAATCTCGAGAAGCTGATGTTCCACGACATTAACAGTGACGACCGCATCAATGACATGTCGTTTTTCTGCAACACAGGCAGTTCCTTTACACATTTTGTAATGAGGACATCCTTCGCAGGCAGATGGCATATGTTTCACAATCTCATCAGGGTCTGAAATGACAGACAGGTATGTTCCCTGATGACCTTCCTGTCCGCCAACCTTTTTACCAGAAGGTTTACGCAGACTTTTTGGCGCAGGTTTTTTAAAGCCATCACTTGAAGGCGGCTTGGAACTGTTTTTAGAATTCTTGTTAAGCTGTTCTCTCAGTTCCTGAATGGTCTGATTGAGCTGGGTGATAAGCGCAGTCTGCGCATCAAATGATTGTTGCAGGGAATTCAAAGATGCATTTAATGCATTGACTTGCATTTGCAGCTGCGTATTCATTTCCTCTACTGTCAAAGAGACCACCTTCTTTCACTAAAATATGATAGTTCTATTTTAGCGTAAAATCAGAAAAAAAGCGAATTGTGTGGAAATGCTCATTGGGCAAAATGACTGTGGATAAAGCTATTTTTTTAAGGTGCAAGTGTTGCTAAATTTAATCAAAATCCGATAAAAATAGGATTTTGAAATACAAAAATGATGAATTAAAATCAGTAATCCACAAAGATGGAAATAGCTGCTTCACCATCGGTTAGTTATCCACCGACAGGAAGCAAATGAAGTGAAAACAGATTTTTTATTTTCTCTGTTTTTCACAAAAAATCACATGGACTCTATCAGGGGTTCTGAATAGTTACAAAAAACTTATAAAAGCGTTGGTTCATTTTGGAATCAACGCTTTTATAAGTTTTTTAAGAGTATATGTAAAATATTGTATAAAAACAAAGAATAAGTAGTTTTGCATGGTAAAAATGGAGAGGGTAATTGTCGAAAATATAATTATTAATAGCGAAATACCATATGGATACGTGACCACATTTTTGCTTATTGAACAAAATAACATATACAGATAAAATGATGCTTGTAACAAGACAAGAACAATATAACGAGAAAGAAAGATGAATAGAATATGTCTGCAGAAAAAAATATTACTAGAAAAGATGTGGCAGAAAAAGCAGGCGTATCGGTGTCTGTTGTTTCAAGAGTACTTAATAACAGTGGATATGTCGACAAAGAAAAAAAGAAAAAAATTATTAAGATAGCAGAGCAACTGGGATATATTCCAAATCCGATAGCTATGGCTCTTCAAACAAGAAGAACATATCAGATAATATTTTTTTGCAATGATCTGACAGGTGCCTATTATAATCAAATGTATCATGGAATGGCGAAGACAGCGAAAGAAAGGGGATATCATCTTTTACTTCAAAAAGA
>ERZ780139.3407-NODE-3407-length-10594-cov-10.471677_pt1 | contig 10594 bp, 6 predicted proteins | sample MGYA00511476_ERZ780139 | MGnify/ENA primary metagenome ERZ780139 (study PRJEB29588, sample SAMEA2158190) | human gut metagenome | biome: human gut; feature: human-associated habitat; material: faeces | place: Denmark | collected 2008/2010 ... | reverse complement strand
TAGAAGCCGCTTTCAAACTTCTTGCCCAGCTCCACACGGGAGGACTGCTGGATATGAGCGTAGGTGTTCACCAGCATATCCGCACTGGCGTGACCGGTAGTCCCCTGCACCGCCTTGATGTCACCGCCGGAGATCATCAACTGGTAGGTGGCACTGGAATGCCGCAGACCGTGGAACACGATGCGGGGGAACTCCGGGTGTGCATCCTGCCATTTCAGGAACTTCTTGCGGATGAGCACCGGCTCCACCGCCAGACCGTTGGGGAGCCGCAGCAGCATCCCGCTGTTGCGGTATCGCTCCGGGTCGAGGGATTCTTCCCGTTTCAGGCGTTCCAGCCATTGCTTCAGCTCCTCCCGCAGGGCAGCGGTCATAAAGATGGTGCGGCAGGAGGCCTCGGTCTTGGTGTCCTTCAGGATGAGGGAGGTCTTGCTGCCCTCCAGCTTGTCCGGGAAGATGCGGAGGATGCAGCCCTTGTCCACCTGTGCCAGCGTGTCCTTCTGCACCCGCTGCATGGAACGGTTGACGGTGAAGGTGCCCATGCCGTTGGCAGCATCAAAGTCGATGTCCTCCGGGGTCAGACCTGCCACCTCCCCTTCCCGCAGCGCACCCACCAGCGTCAGGTGCACCGCCAGATGCAGGATGGGGTCCTCCATGCTGTCCAGTGCTGCCCGCATCTCCTCCACCTCCCAGATGCTGCGCTCTTGGGTGGTCTTTTTGGGTGCTTCCACCGGGACGGGGCTTTTGATGAGGATGCCCCACTCCACCGCCAGCAGAAAGGAATTGTGCAGCAGTTGGTGGACCTCATGGAGGGTAGTGCCGGAGAGGGTGCGCTTCTGCTGCTTGGGCGAGAGGTCTCGCCGCTTGCCGCCCACATACTGTCCGCAGGGGGTCTTGCTCAGGGTGTCGTACAGGGCTTCGATGTGGTAGGGCCGCAGCTTCTGCATCTGCATCTCCCCGATATAGGGGATGATGAGGTTCTGGATGAGGGCCAGATTGGACTGGTAGGTCTTGGGTGCCCACTTGTGCTTGCTGCACTGCTTGGGCAGCCAGTCCATCAGGAACTCTGCCACCGTCACGGTGGACGGGATCAGGAAATTACCGGTCGCCAGCTCATGCTCGATCTGCTTCTGGCGTTTGACCGCCTCCTCTTTGGTGGGAAAGCTCTCCCATTTGTCGCAGCTCTTGCCGTGCTCGTCCTGATAGGTGTAGCGGACACTGTAAGAGCTGCCGCGTTTCGTGATATATGCCATAGATTTGCCTCCTTATCAAGCTGCCCGGTAGAGCCACGCATCGAAGCTGTCTTTCGGGATGCGGATGCTTCCGCCTGCCCGCAGGACACGGAACTCGGTGGTGCTGTTGCACAGGTTGTAGGCGGCACGCTGGCTGATGGCCAGCATCTGCGCGACCTCCTTTACCGTGTACACCAGCTTAGTGGTCTCAGGGCTGTTGGTCGGAGACTTGACGGCATTGGTTCGAGTGACCACCTCCATTGTAGCCGGAAGCGAGTCCGACTGCAAGAACTTTTTCGTATAATCCAAAGATTTCACAGTTTCGGTCGCAACAGGCCGAGATTTGTTCATAGGCAAAACCTCCATGTTTTATTTTTGATGTAAGTTCAAAATCACCTGCTCACGCTGCTCATCCTGCACCTTTTGCACACTGTGAGCAGGCTGAGCAGGGCTTTTTCAAGTTGATTCTTATTTTTTAATCCCACGGACTTGGAACATCAATAGGTAAAAACAGGTCAACGTCTACATTGTGAAAGCCCCGATTTGTGCCGATGCACTTATCATCGTAGACGATGCCCAGACTTTTCTGGTTGTCTTTCAGATGGTGAATAAAGGTGGATGCTGCCAGTGGCTTTTCCAGGTTATCCAGACACCAGCGTTCATAGACTTTATAGAAATCCGTGGATTTGCACTTGGCCCCCTGCCGAATTTCAAAGTAGCCCTCAGATTTGAGAAAGCCCAGAACGTTGTTACCCTGCTCCATTGCTTCTTTCAGATTTGCAGCGGTGCGTTCGCTGATGGTAAACTGGTAATTGTTCTGAATCAGCCGATGCAGCCCCTCCAATGCCCAAAGCAGGATGCCTTCTTTTTCATTCCGCATCTTGTCGATGAGGAAAGGATCGTCCACCCGGCCAACTAGCTTTTCCTTGGTGGTGAGCAGCAGTTGGCGGCGATAGAAGCCATTGGATTTGTCGTACAGTGCGTGTAGACTGCCGTTTCCGAAGCAGGCAAACCGAACATACAGCGTACCCTGCACACTCTGCTGTCCTTTGCGCTCAATGTCAATTTTATCTTCCAGCGTGACAAGAGTTTTAATGTTGTTGGTCTGCGGCAGGGCCTCAGTTTTCATGTCATCGTCCACCAAAAGCAGCTTGTACTCCAAGTCTGCACGAGCAAAGCGGTTGGTTTCCACTTTTTGCAGACTGCCTGTATACATACTGCTGCCGAACAGTTCTCGCAGAATCAGCCCGATTCTGGATTTTCCCTCACCGCCCTTGCCGACCATCAGCAGCATTTTCTGCGCTTTGGTAACAGGCAGCGGGCAATAGCCAATGTATTCTTGTAAGGCCGGAATATCTTCTTCGTACAGCAGTTCGTTTAGAAATTGCAGCCAGCGCGTTGGTGCTGGTGCATCCGACACATAGGCAATGGGCAGACGGTTCATGCAGTATTCTTTTTCAGGAGTAAAGTGACCGTCTGCAAAATATGTACCATTTCGGACATGAATACGATCCGTCTGAATCTCCGGTGGTTCGGATGCACAGGCCAGCTTGATGGCCTGCATGATATGTTCAATACGTCGTGCTACGCTGGTGGTAGCGTAATAGCGGACTTGCTCATAGATTTCCTTCTTCAGCGGAGCTTCATCCTCTACCATGCCATCCACCGTGAACAATCTGCCTTGAAAACAACGCATGGGGTGCAGGCTCAAAAAGTAATCTGCGAACAATGGTTCAATAATTTTTCCGTTATCACCCACCCAGTTTCGGGCAGGTGCACGATGCTGCTTCTTCGGTTTCTTTGCATCGTTCGATTGCTTCTCCAAGGGCGGTCACTTCCTTTCCGTTCAATAGTTGTTGCTTTTCATTTGGACTTCCCTGCAAAAGAATATCCAGCAGATATTGCACACGGTCTGCATAGTGCATGCTTGCGACAAAACAGGGATGTAAGGTTTCCTCTGGATTTTGTGGCACATAAGTTATGCGCCAATTTGCCAACAGGGAACGATAGCCACACAGGATTTTGTAGAATTGCTCTTTCGGACTTAGCGGTTTTTCCACCGGCTTGCAGGGAAGTGGTTGAAAATTATCTATTGCAGAAAGTCCAAAATCTGCAGCCAGCTTTTCAGCCGCTTGTAGCAGGGACAGTTGAAACAGTTTTGCGGTGAAGTCTATCACATCGCCATCCGCTCCACAGCCAAAGCAGTGAAACCGAAAATCCACTTTCATGCTGGGATTGCGGTCTGCATGGAATGGACAGCAAATCATGCTGCTGCGGTTTGGACGAAAGCCATAGGCTTCTGCCGCCTGTCGAGTAGTGATATTCCGTTTTACGATTTCAAATAAATTGTTGTTCTTGAAAGTTGGCCTCCTTTACAGTTCCATGCCATGACTGCGCTTCTTCGGCTTTGTGCGTGTCTGCTCACGCTGGTTGATTTCTTCTTGCCGCTGCTGCAGCTTTTGCAGAACAGACGGACGAGTATTTTCTTTGATTTGCTCGATGGCAGGCTTTTTGATTTCCGGCTTTATAAGGGCAGTTGTCAATCTTGCGGTAATCCTGTTTACTGCTGCAATAATATTTTTTCGCAGCGTTGTGATTTGATATGTGGTGTAGTCCAATGTTTCCTTGCTTGCCGTTCGCCCCGGCTCTTTCAGCCAGTCCAAATATATATCGACCTGTTCTGTGCTTGCTTTCAAAGCATCGTTCACAGCGTTTTCTGAAACAACAGCCACAGCTTTGTCGTAGGCAACCGCAGAAATCTCATCCAACAAGTTCTCGGCATCTTCAATCTTCTGAGAAAGTTCACTTAACTGTTTTTCCTGCTTTTGAATTTTTTTATCGTTGCTCAAAAGTGTTAGGGACTGATAGGTTGTACGGCGAACCTGCTGATGATGTGCTTTCTCATTCTCTTGTTTCAAATTTTCAAGCTGAGCGGTCTGTTCCTGTACGGCTTTTTCCTGTTGAGCAAGTTGTTCTTTTTGCTTTGCCATGATATAGTCCCGCTTTTCCAGATAAGCCCGTCCGCCGTATTCCGGCACTTCGTCCAGTTCCAAGCCGTGGCGTTTGGCAATCTCGAATAGCATCGTGCGGCAGGCTGCATCAAATGTGATCTTACGATTGTTGTAGCGACCAAGGGGCTTGTCTGGTTTTGGCAGTTCAAAACCCAGTGCTTCCAATGCCTTTTCCTGCTGCGGAGCAATCTCGCCATACTTGTTTTCACAGTCAAACACATGGCGTTCGTGGATGTGCGGCGTACCTTCATCCAGATGCAAGGCCCAATCCAGAATGTGAACGTGTTTGCCAAAACGCTCATGGAACTCGTCCATAAATTCTGTGGTGATTTGAAAAAGTTCTTTGGGCGAAGCGTGGCTCTCCAGCGTTCCAAGCTGATAGATGCTTTCTTCGGGGCAGGTTTTCTTGCTGGTAAGCAAATCTTCAGGAGAACGGTTTCGTTCCGTGTGCCGGATTTTGGCGTTGCGCTCATTCTGCTTTTCGGTGAAGTTGGTGTAATGCAGTTTGTAGTAGAGCTTTTCAACTTCTTCAAAAGTGTCAGCCAGACTTTCCTCACTCTTGGGCTGCAGAGCAGAGCGGATGCCGTTGTAGCAATCCCCATAGATGTTTTGCCGGACACGTTCCGGGTCGATATGCTCGCTGTTGGCAATTTCAAAGCTGCGGTCATTGTGCTTTGGGTTATAAGTGCCGTGCTTTCCGGCGCGGCCATTGTGTCGGGTCAGTTTCAGCGACCATCTCTCCTTTCTGGGGTCACACAGAGAGCGCCGTGCGCGGGGTAGGGGCAACGCGGTGCAGCGAAGCTGCAAATCTGCCGCCTGCTATGCGCCAGATAATACCCAGTAGGATATGACGCAGGGCATCACATCCACTGGGCAAGGCTGCCGCCCTTGACCCGCGCAAAGAGCTGCGCTCTCTGCACTCTTGCTCCGGGCAAGCTGTCCTGAAGGACAGCTCGTCCGGCTTCAATATGTATCGAGAACCAGCGTACTCGCCAGCTCTCTCAATTGCAGATCAGCACCCTGGTCTGCTTAATATGTTAAGGTCTCCCATATTCGCCCTCGGCACCCTAGGAGTGGGGAATCGTCCGGCGGCGGGCTTGCACCGCACCATTGGCATTTCAGCCACCCCGTCTTCGTTATGACCGGGCTGCGAGTTACAGAAGTACCTTTTGTGAAGTACCGGACGATTGAACTATTCTGTTTTCAAAGAACGGAGTTATATAGAAAATCTTCAGAATTTAGGGCTTCCGAAAAATTATCCCTCTAATTGGTAGGCATCGAAAAAGGGCTTTTTGTTACCCGAAAAAGAAATTTGTTAAAAAGTTCTTGGAAAATATAGCTGAAGCAACCGCCGAGTTAAAATATCATTGGTTTATCGAGCCACCAACTGAGGTAGGCCATTTACAACGGCGAGCATATCCAAAGTCGAATCACTCTTGAAAAAAGACACTCTCACTTGGTAGGCATCGAGAAGGGCCATTTGGCACCCATTGGTGACTCTTTGTAATAAAGTTGTCATAAATATCCACTTCAAAAAAGTCCCCTCAATAGGTAGCCGACGAGAAAGGCCAAAATAGAGCCATCTTTCCGAAAATTAACAAAAAAATCACAAACGACAAAAAATCGCCACACAACAACCTGAACCTGACCATCCCTTCCGGGATGGCCTTGGTTCGGGTTCGTTATGTAGCGATAAGAAAGTCAAAAACTTGCTCCGGCTTCTTTGGGAGCCGAGCTGGAACTCTAAGTAAAATATGTTATATTAAATTGTTGGGATAGATTGCCACAAAAATCGAGTTGTGTCAACAAAAACTTTTTGAAATACGACACTTTCGGCGGCTTGCAAGAAAAAACGAGGGGAACTTTGGCAAAAAGAGAGAGGGCTGGACGGTGCCAGCCCTCTTGACAAGTTGATCTATTAGGAAGGGATTACATATAATTCTTGAATGGCTCTAGTACAGGCAACGTACTGTTCGTTCGGTGTCATGCCCGAAAGAACAACAATCGCTTTTTCAAATTCAAGGCCCTTTACATTTGCCACAGAGATAACATTATAAGCTCCCCGAACAATTTCTCGTTGCTCATCAAAGAAAACGACATCGTGGTCACGGAGAAAATCATTGAGAACAAGAGGTGCACCTGATACAATAATTGCGACTCTATCATCTTGTGCAATTTCCAAATCTGGAATCATATTAACTTTTTCTTGCTTGCCGTTTAATCCAACGGCAAGCATTTTCATACTGAACTCTCGGTTGACATATTCCGTAATCTGACGTGCATTTCGATAGTTTTCTGATATAGTCGCCGGTGTGCCAATACGGAGGTCTTTAGGTATCGAGGTGAGTTCTGCAATTCCTTTTTCACTGATGCATTGACTAAGATCTCCAAACAAATTAAAAACCGAGTTAGGATAAAGTTTTTGTACCAAACGAAGCTCATTGGGTGAAAGATCTTGAAATTCGTCCACAAAAATGTATTTTTTATCCAAAGACAAATCGCCCGCATAAGAGGATAGCAACTCAGTCATTAAAAATGCTTTTGACAGCGGAATTTCCGTTATAGAGTCGTAAGATATAGTAACATTTAATAAATGAAGGATACTATCCAAAAGATATGTATTCTTGTCTGGAGACTTTCGCTGCTGCTGAAGTCTCTTTTTCTCACGGAGCATCTTGTTATAGGTAGAAAAGAAAGTAAAGGGGGTCAACCCTACTTTATCAAGTGCATCTTCAGATTCTTCGTAGAGTTGAACCAGCTTTTCAAAAGAAATTTCATAATCAAAGGCATCTCCGATGGATTTTTTTCGACAAACAATTTTTTCGGAAAGTAGATTCTCCAGTATAATCTTTTTGTATTCCAGATGATCAAAATACATTGCCTGTTGGTCAAGAAATCTATCAAAGGCTACTGCTTCCTGTCGGGAAACCTTTTCCCATTCATTCAAAAGTTTACGCGCATCATCTCGTTCAAGATTTTCAGTAAGGAACAGTTGTAAAACTTGCAGGCACTGAGCCATACTAGTCGGAGTGAATTCTTGATGAACCATTCCACGGTTGAATTCGTCACTGATGATTAAAGCTGAAACCTTTAAAGTATAGAAAAATTTTTGCTCAAGACGAGAGCTTTCCGGATTCTTCAATTGAGGTACATCTTTCAGAAGATTGCCACGAAGCAAAAGTCGAATTAGCAGTTGAGCATTTTCGTATTTCAGACGTTCAGAAATTCTTTTTTCAAGCAGTGAATCCAGATGTTCAATATCTTGAACGCTAGCTTTTTCAAGCTCTTTAAGAGATGAATTATAAAGAGAGTCGAGCTGTCCAATTTCTTCAGGCTTCAAGGTTGATCGCTCTATATAGGAGCGGATCGTTTCGTCAAGTTGTTCTTGATAAGATTTTAAAGATCCACCATTTGAGGAGCCGCGATGTAAAATGTTGAATAAATCCAAACGCAAAGTATCAAGGTATGTTTTTTGGTAATAGGCTTTTGGGGTAATACCATCATCAATAACCTGAAACTCCTCATAAGGCAATTGAAGCTTGTTTAGAAGCTGCTTGCTTGCTGCCTCGTAAAATGATACCACTGTAAATTGTTTGACCGCCTCGATTTGAAGCAATCGTGAAAGTTCATGGCTTTCTCTGCCAAGGATGTCAGTAGGTGAAAGAACAATTATATCTTCCATCTGAAGATCTTTATGGTTGTATTTCATATATCGGATTTTGTGCATGAGGATCATGGTCTTGCCTGATCCAGCACATCCCAACACCAAAAGTGGAGTATCCATATTAGACGTAATAATTCGATACTGGTTTTGTTGTATAGATTCAACAATATCATGGATTTTTTTGTTCTTTTGGTTGGCAGCAATAATTTGTGCGAGGTGTTGATCAGCGACTGTGGTACTTTTGGTTTCTTTTTGATGGGCATTGTATAAATCAGTGTACCCTTGATAATCGCCATCGGAAATGTGAACGTCACGGACAAGTTCCAATTTCTTATCTTCATTACCAATGTACATTTGCCATTGATAATATAACGATGCCTGTTCGTCAGCCCAATCTGTAATCCATCCTGCAACTTGTTGTTTTCCTAGATACAACTCCGCATTATATTTATAGTCAACATGGCAGAAATAAGGTTTTCGGATGACCTTATTCACTTTTCGGTCGATTTGTCTCCGTGCCAGTTCCATATCAGGCTCTGATCGTCTGGTTTGTAGCAAGCCAGAACGGCTATCATAATAGTAGCTCGTCTCCGGCTTGAAATCCTGCATAATCTCATTTTCGACTTGTTTGCCATAGATTCTGCGAACTGCAATCTGGCACTTTGTCAGATATTGACGCTCCAATTTCTCTTGTTGAGCATCGGACGTAAGCTGCATATTTTTTCGCAGGGATGGTTTTAGTTCACCCTCAGCATTGTAGCCCTCAAAATTGTAACCATCGTGGTCATAGCCATCGCGATTATATCCAGCACGGTCAAAACCTGCTTTGTCATATCCGAAGACATCAAATCCATTTTCATCATATCCATCGCGATTATATCCATTACGGTTATAACCATTTTGGTCAAACCCATAAAAATTGTAACCATCGCAGTCATAACCAGCATGATTGAGCCCTGTTATGAAATGGTATCCCTCTCGATTATAACCATCGCTATCTAAACCATTCACGTTGTAACCGTCACGATCAAAGCCTTCAAGGTTAAACCCTGTATAAATATGATATCCATCGGCATCAAACAATTCGCGAGAATAGCCTTCAATGCTGAGTCCTTCTGAATTAAAGCCGTCACGGTAAAAGCCTAGAATATTTTTTCCATCCGAGTTCCAGCCTGTAAAGCTAAAACCGTTTTGATCATTACCATCACGATCGAAGCCATACAAATCGAACCCGTCTGCGCCATAGCCTTCACGATCCATACCGTTATGGTCAAACCCATCGCGGTTATAGCCGTCTTTATCATAACCGTTACGATCAAACCCGTCACGATCAAAGCCAGCCCCATTAAAGCCACTCCGGTCAAATCCCTCAATATCATATCCGCGAGCATTGAATCCGTCTTTATCGTAGCCGTACTGATTGAACCCATCTTTATTGTAGCCCTGCCGATTGTAACCGCTTTTATCATAGCCCTGTCGGTTATAGCCATCCTTATCAAGACCTGCACGATTAAAGCCCGTACGATCATATCCCAACGTATTATAACCTTTGTGGTCAAAACCGTCTTTATCAAAGCCAGAACGATCAAAGCCATCTCGGTCATAGCCATCCTTATCGTATCCATCTTTATCAAAACCCGTAAGTTTATTGAACCCCTGACGATTCAATCCATTACGATCATAGCCATCTCGGTCAAATCCCTCTCGGTTATACCCCATACGATCATAACCATCCTTATTGTAACCGAAACGATCGAATCCAAAGCGATCATAGAGAATTCTTGGCATAATTCCTCCAGCAGGACAAAATCTCAGAGTTACCTGTATGATAAATGTATTCGTTAAAGAAACGGTCCATTGTTATCAAGGCAACCGCAACAAAATACCTAAAAGTATTTCTTGCCCATTTGTAATAATTATTTATATGATACCGCAGCTTCCGTAAAAATGCAACAAAACATATTAAATACGAAAAAACGGCAGACACACCATCCACGGTATGCCTGCCATAATAAAAAGGTCAATCTTCCAGCCTGCCGTGGTCGCATCCCAGTGACAGATAACGCTCAATCTCCCCACCCAGCACCATCTGTGCATACTCCAGCGGCTTATTGTACAGCAGCCAGTCCAGTTCTGCCCGCTGTGCCGGGGTGTTGCCGTACTCGTCTTCGATGGCGATGCAGTCGATGGCAAGGGTGGTGCCATCCTCGAATCGGGCTTCCACCCGGTTGGTGTCCATGTTATAGTGGCAGGAAAGTAGTTTGTTCATAAGGAAACCTCCATGTTTTTCACATTTACTTCTTCTGCGGTGGAAAGTTTCAGCTGTCCGTTTGCAAATACATAAAACCACTTTCTGATGCAGCCCTTTGCAGGTCTGCACCCATCCACCACACGCTCCAATTTTACGCTAAATGCGAACAACGCTCTTTTTGCTCTGCACAAAATCATACATCGTTTGGCGTAAAATTGGCGTATGGTGTAGTTTTTGCTGGAAATCCATCAAAAGAAAAAACCTGAAACTTCTCGGTACATCAAGAAGTTTCAGGCTTTGTTTTGCTTAAATTGGAAATTTACTGCTCAATCGGCTTCATGGTGGGGAACAGCAGCACATCACGGATAGAGGCACTATCGGTGAGCAGCATCACCAGACGATCCACGCCGAAGCCCAGACCGCCCGTGGGGGGCAGACC
>ERZ780139.3406-NODE-3406-length-10597-cov-3.565927_pt1 | contig 10597 bp, 9 predicted proteins | sample MGYA00511476_ERZ780139 | MGnify/ENA primary metagenome ERZ780139 (study PRJEB29588, sample SAMEA2158190) | human gut metagenome | biome: human gut; feature: human-associated habitat; material: faeces | place: Denmark | collected 2008/2010 ... | reverse complement strand
TGCCGGTTGCAGCCCGTGAGGCTTCCATCTACACAGGTGTTACACTTGCGGAATATTACCGTGATATGGGTTATGATGTAGCGATCATGGCAGACTCCACATCCCGATGGGCCGAGGCTCTCCGTGAGCTTTCCGGACGTCTGGAGGAGATGCCTGCAGAGGAAGGCTTCCCTGCATATCTGGCAAGTAAGCTTTCCGCCTTCTATGAGCGCGCGGGAATGATGCAAAACCTGAACGGAACAGAGGGTTCCGTATCCATTATCGGTGCAGTTTCCCCTCAGGGCGGTGATTTCTCCGAACCTGTCACTCAGAATACCAAGCGTTTCGTCCGCTGCTTCTGGGGACTGGACAAGGCCCTCGCCTATGCCCGTCACTTCCCTGCCATCCAGTGGCTGACCAGCTACAGCGAATATCTGGAGGACCTGACTCCCTGGTACAGAGAGCATGTTTCCCCGAAATTTGTCTACGACAGAAACCAGATCATGGCGATCCTCAATCAGGAAAGTTCTCTTATGGAAATCGTAAAACTGATCGGAAGCGACGTTCTTCCGGATGACCAGAAACTGACGCTGGAAATTGCCAGAGTCATCCGTCTGGGCTTCCTCCAGCAGAACGCTTTTCACGCAGAAGACACCTGCGTACCAATGGAAAAACAGTTTAAAATGATGGAAACGATCCTCTATCTTTATGAAAAATGCCGTGCACTCATCAACCGTGGAATGCCGGTTTCCGTACTGAAAGAGGGGAACAACATTTTTGAAAAAATTATTTCCATTAAATATGATGTGGCAAATAATCAGCTTGATAAATTCGACCAATACAAGCAGGACATTGATACTTTCTATGATAACATAATGGAAAAAAACGGCTGATGCCGGAACAGTTACATTCATAGCCATAACCGGCTATGAGTCGTAACAGAGAGGAGAAGTTTATGGCAATTGAATATTTAGGTTTAAGTCAGATCAACGGTTCTCTGATTGCCATTGAGGGCATGAAGGATGCCGCATATGATGAAGTTGTTGAAATTGTAGTAGATGGAAAGCAAAAAAAGCTTGGCCGTATCGTTGCCTGCTATGAGGATAAGGCGATGATTCAGGTATTCGAAGGTTCTGAGAACATGTCTTTGACTAACACTCATACTCGCCTGACCGGTCATCCAATGGAGTTAGCGCTTTCACCAGATATTTTGGGACGTACCTTTGATGGTATCGGCCGTCCAATTGATGGACTGGGTCCTGTCAACGCCGAAATTAAGCGTGATGTAAACGGACTGCCGTTAAACCCAGTAACGAGAGAGTATCCGCGTAACTATATTCGTACAGGTATCTCTGCAATCGATGGACTGACCACGCTGATTCGTGGACAGAAGCTTCCGATTTTCTCCGGAAATGGACTTCCGCACGATCAGCTTGCTGCACAGATTGTAAAACAGGCTTCTCTTGGAAGCGATTCTGATGAAAAATTTGCAATCGTATTCGCTGCTATGGGTGTCAAACATGACGTTGCTGATTTCTTCCGTAACACATTTGAAGAAAGCGGTGTTGCCGATCATGTAGCAATGTTTTTGAATCTGGCAAATGACCCGGTTGTAGAACGTCTGATCACGCCAAAGGTTGCACTGACAGCTGCGGAGTATCTGGCATTTGAACAAAATATGCATATCCTCGTTATCCTTACCGATATGACTTCTTTCGCAGAAGCCATGCGTGAGGTCTCTTCCTCAAAAGGAGAAATTCCTAGCCGTAAAGGATTCCCGGGATATCTGTATAGTGAACTGGCAACCATCTACGAGCGTGCCGGTATTGTACAGGGCGTAAACGGATCTGTGACACAACTTCCGATCTTGACTATGCCAAACGATGATATCACACACCCGATCCCTGACCTGACGGGATATATCACCGAGGGACAGATTGTACTTGACCGCCCGCTCCATGGGCAGTCAATCTATCCTCCGATCAATATCCTGCCATCCCTTTCCCGTCTGATGAAGGACGGTATCGGAGAAGGTTTTACACGTGAAGATCATCAGGATCTTGCCAATCAGTTATTCTCCGCTTATGCAAAAGTTGGAGATGCAAGAAATCTGGCTTCTGTTATCGGTGAAGATGAACTTTCACCACTGGATAAGAAATATCTGGAATTCGGAATCGACTTTGAACAGCACTACATCGGACAGGGTGTTAATGAGAACCGTACGATGGAAGAGACTTTGGATCTGGGATGGAAACTTTTAGGAAAACTTCCTAGAGAAGAACTGGACCGTGTTGATACAAAGATTCTTGATAAATACTATAAACCTGCTGTAGAAGACTAGGGAAAGGAGGGAGCTTCATGGATCCACGTACATTTCCAACAAAGGGTAATCTGATGCTGGCCAAGAACTCTCTTGCACTTGCCCGGCAGGGTTATGATCTGATGGATAAGAAGCGTAACATCCTGATTCGTGAACTGATGGATCTGATTGAAGAAGCACGCACCATACAGGAAGAGATTGATTCAACATTTACTTATGCGTATCAATGTCTGCAGCGTGCTAATATCGAAAACGGTATCAGCATGGTAGAACAGCTCGCCTACACTGTACCGATTGAAAATTCCATAACGATCCAGACGCGAAGTATCATGGGAACCGAGATTCCTCATGTGAAATATGTACCGGACGCCGGTCAGCCGACCTATGCCTTCAGTACCACAAAGGAATCGATTGATATTGCCCGTGAGGCCTTCCGCAAGGTAAAAGACCTTACGATCAAGCTTTCCATGGTTGAAAACGCTGCTTACCGTCTTGCAAGTAATATCAAGAAGACGCAGAAACGAGCAAATGCTCTCCAGAACATTACAATTCCAATGTATTCAAATCTGGTCTATTCGATCACCAATGCACTGGAAGAAAAAGAGCGTGAAGAGTTCACGCGTCTGAAAGTGATCAAGAGAATGAAAGAGAAAAAAGCCTCCGGTTAACGGGGGCTTTTCCTTTCCACAGGATACTATTCTCAGTATGCCTGAATTCTCATATTGCAACAACGATCTGATATTCTTTTTCAAAAGTCTCTCCGCTCTCCACCTTGTTAATTCCAGGCTTCTCAGAGATTTCTTTATCAAATCCAATATTATCGCATCTTCCCATCCATGGTTCCAGGCAGACAAACGGTGCGTCTTTTACAGACCAGATTCCATAGCTTGGGAATCCTTCTGACTTAACTCCCACATACGGAGTTCCGTCTTTATGACAGATCCATGCTTCTTCAATCTGCGTATTATCAAAGATCAACGCATCGTTCTCAAAAAGTTCTTCCGTCAATGGGTAAGTCTCCTCTTCCAGTTTCATCTCATGCAGTTCTTCCGGATCAGGAGCCATTTCTTTCATATTGATCAGACAATATTTTAATTCTTCTTTTCCAGGGAACTTTAGAATATAATCTGTCTTTCCTTCCTCGTTCTTTGCAAAGCGGAAAGCCGGATGCGCTCCGATTGTGAAATAAATTGTCTCATCAGACGGATTCTTTACTTCCCATTTTACATGAAGTACATTTTTTTCCAGTGTATAAGTAATGAAAAGTTCAAAATCAAATGGATAAACTTCCTTCATCTCTTCTGTTGATGTCAGAAGAAAGGTTGATGTTTCTTTGCCTGCATGAATACATTTGAACTCACTGTCTCTTGCAAATCCATGCTGTGATGTCGGATACTGTGTGCCGTTGATCTTCACTGTGTTCTTATAGGTTTTTCCCACATTTGGAAATAGCACCGGTGAATGACGTTTCCAAAATTTTGGTTCTGCATCCCAGAGAAGATCTGTACCTGTTTTCTTGTTATACAGTTTTGTCAGCTCTGCACCGTGCTCAGCAATCTCTACGCTAAGCACATCATTCTCCATTTTAATCATGCTTTTTGTTCCTCCTTTATTCCCCTTTAATTTTTATCGGACTGCTCTACCTGTACGCAATTGTCTACCAGATAATCCAGTACTTTATCACGAAGGATTGCATCTTTCAGAACATCTTCTCCCACCTGCTCTTTGTAGGTATCCAGATCTGCTCCGGCTTTGTCCGCATACTCCTGCATTCCTTCTTTATATTCCTTATCAGACGGTTCCAGTTTCTCTTTCTTGGCGATCAGTTTTACAGCTTCTTCAAGCTGAACAGCCTGCTTTGCTGAGTCTTCAATTTTTTTGTTAAATTGATCTTCTGTCATCTTCAGATAAGTTGTAATAAAATCACTCAGCTCTACTCCGTACATCTGTGCGATCTGTGTATAGTAGTCATTTGCCTGTTTCACCTGTTCATCTACTGCACCGTCAGGATATTTATTCACCTCTATCTGATCCAGTAAAGCAGTCTGTACTTCTTGTTTCAACTGTGAATTACCTGAATCGTCCTGCTGCTCCTGAAGAGAATTTTTCACCTCTTCCTTGTATTCATCAACCGTCTTGCTGCTTTCACTATTATTTGCAACCCACTCGTCTGTAAGCTCCGGTGTTACTTTCTGATAAATCTTATTCAATACAATGTGGAAATTCGCCGGTTTTCCTGCAAGATCAGAACTCTGATAATTCTCAGGAAACTGTACAGTGATATCAAACTCTTCGCCGGTATTATGTCCCACGATCTGGTCTTCAAATCCCTGATAATCGCCTGAAGCTCCGATAAACGATCCTGATCCAAGTTCCAGATCATATCCTGTAGCTGTGCCACCGTCAAATGCAACTCCATCCAGAGTTCCTGTATAGTCAATATTTACCCAGTCTCCGCTCTGTGCCGCGCGGTCTGTTACATCCTGTTCTGTCGCAACAGCTTCCAGTCTGGACTGTATCTCCTGCTCTACAGAATCATCGGACACCTCGTTTTTGGCAACCTCTGTTACTTCAAGTCCTTTATATTTGTTCACTGTCACATAATCATTAGACAACTTACCACTTCCGCATCCTGCTAAAGATGCTGTCATCAGAACTGCTGTAAGAACCGCAATCACTCTTTTTTTCATTTTCCTGTTTCTCCTCTTTTATCTTTTATAATCTCTTATTTATTTTTTGTCTTATCCACTATAAAAGTGGTGACAGTAATCTGGAAAACTGTTCCTTGAACCGGATCAGTAAATTCCTCTCCTCATATATCTTTCGTGTCACTTGCGTACTCATTGTCATATCATTCTCAAAAGCTCTTTCTAACCTCTGCACTGTACGCTCACTATAGATTGTTGCATTCACTTCAAAATTCAGGCCAAAACTTCGGATGTCCATATTCGCTGTACCTACACAGGCAACCATGCCATCTACTGATAATGTCTTTGCGTGAAGGAATCCATTATTATAGACATAACATTTTGCGCCTGCTGCAACCATCTCCCCAATATAAGAATACGTTGCCCAGTAAACGAATGGATGATCTGGTTTGCATGGGATCATAATTCTGACATCTACCCCGGACCTGCTTGCAATCTTCAACGCATCCAGAATGGACGCATCCGGTATGAAATACGGTGTCTGTATATAAACATGATTTCTTGCACTGTGGATCAGATGAAGATAATTGTCATGGATTGTCTTCGTCTGTGAATCCGGTCCACTTGAGATAATCTGTACCGGATCAAATCCATGCCTGTCATACTGTGGAATCTCAAACAAATGATCTTCCAAAAACAAGTTCTCATGAGCTGCATAATTCCAATCCAGGACAAACCTCACTGCAAGAGATGTGACCGCTGCACCTTCAATACACAAATGTGTATCTCTCCAATAACCAAACTTTTCGTCTTTTCCAATATATTCCCTGCCTACATTGAAACCACCAACAAAGCCAACCTTTCCATCAATCACGACAATCTTTCTGTGATTTCGATAATTCACACGCATCTGAAGCTGTCCCAGAATCGCCGGGAAGAATTCTGCGACCCGAATTCCTTCGCATTTCAGCCTGTCCCAATCTCTTTTGTGCATGGTACGACATCCCATACTGTCAAACAAAACTCTGACTTCTACACCTTCATGTGCTTTCTCGATCAATACCTTCTCTATATCCTGCCACACTTCATCATTCCTGATAATATAATACTGTACATGGATATATTTCTTCGCACGTTTCATTTCCTCGATCAGTGCATGAAACTTCTCTTTACCATCTGTATAAATACGGATATCATTATTATCTGTCAGAACTGCCTGTCCGGCCTCCAGATTATAAAGCACAAGATCCCGGAACCGGTTAAGTGCCGGACTCGTCATCTTCAGCTGCCTGTGATAAATGGTTTCCTCCTGCCTTCGCACAGCGTATTTCAGCTCACCTTCAATCTCCTTTGCCTTAAACATCTTATTCTTGTGATAATCCTGCCCTATGATCAGATATAGAATAAATCCGACAATCGGAATAAAATAAAGCAAAAGCAGCCAGGTCCATACTGCCTGCGGTGATCTTCTTTCAAAAAATACAATAATCAGAGATAAAAGAATATTAATGATAACGATATTCTTCATAATAAAATGAAAAACCATCACCACTGTGTTCCATATTGTCTCTGCCATTCAACTCTCCCTTTCTCTTAATCAACGTGAAAATATTATTGCTCACTATACTCCATCACATTCTTCGGACAGCGCGTTACTGTTCACACGATGTGCGACCAGCAACGCCAGCGCTGCTATCTTTCTGCAAACAATAATAAACCACTATAATACATAGTATACTCGGTTTACGTCTTAAAAGTAACCCCAAATTGTAAAATTGTCCCCTGTCTGCTTGCACTTTGTAATAAAGAATGTTACAATATTAAATGCGAATTAAGCGGAAAATAGTATATAGGAGGGTTTTATCGTGAGTACACCTATGATAATCATGCTCATCGTCCTCGTAGTTCTCATCGGGGTTTGCGTAGCACTCTATTTCTTCGGAAAGAAAGCGCAGAAGAAGCAGGCTGAACAGCAGCAGCAGATGGACGCAGTTGCGCAGACCGTCAGCATGCTCATTATTGATAAAAAGAAGATGAAGCTAAAAGATGCAGGACTCCCGGCCGTTGTTCTTGAGAATACACCAAAGTATTTAAGACGTTCTAAAGTACCGGTTGTAAAAGCAAAGGTTGGACCAAAGGTTATGACTCTGATGTGTGATGCAAAGGTTTTCGAAGTTCTTCCGGTGAAGAAAGAAGCGAAAGTCGTTGTAAGTGGTATCTATATCACAGGCATTAAGAGTGTCCGCGGTGGTCTTGATATTCCAGAGAAAAAGAAGAAAAAAAAATTTTTCTCAAAGAAAGAAAAATAAAAACACCATTAAAATAAGTTCAGTCAAACAATTCGACTGAACTTATTTTTTTAATTCTTTTTCTTTTGTTCTTTTCTCACTGCTTCATATTTTTTCAGCTCATCCAACGCCTGGCCACCCATCAGATACAGGATCACTGTATTGAATACCGTCATCAGCCCGATCCCGACATCGCCCAGATCCCATACAAATGTGTACGCTGCGATTCCTCCGATGAATAACATCACAAGTGCGAGCACTTTATATGCTGTCTGGGATGCCCAGTTGTCTCCAAACAGATAAGCCACATTACTTCTTGCATAAAACAGAATTCCAAGAAATGTAGAAAAACTGAACAGGAACAGCATCACTGCGATAAAAATCACCCCTGCTTCTCCAAGATGATATCTCATCGCTGTCTGAAGCAGTTCCATTCCTGCAAGTCCCTCAATCTGATCCTGTGGAACAAGCAACATGATCATTGCTGTACAGCTGCAGATTACAATTGTGTCGATAAATACGCCCAATGCCTGAACAAGTCCTGCCTTTACCGGGAGATCACACTCTGCCGCAGCCGCTGCACATGGAGCAGATCCTGAACCAGCTTCATTTGAGAACAATCCTCTCTTCACTCCATTCATCAAAACAGCTCCAAAACCACCCGCTGCCACCTGACGGACTCCAAATGCTTCCTCAAAAATACGTGAGAACACACCCGGTATGCTGGACAGATTCGTAAGGATCAAAAATACTGTGATCAGGAAATAACACACTGCCATAATCGGAACAACAACATCCAGAACCTTTACTGTTGCATTCTTTCGAAGCACGATCACTGCTGCCAGAACCACCAAAATCACAGTTGTATAAATCGGTGGGATAGAAAATGCATTTTCAAACGAAGACGTCACTGAATTACTGATCACCTGGCTAATACCACACCAACAGATTAATCCTGAAATTGCAAACAATACCGCGATCACTGAATATCTCTTTTTCTTTCCTTGATGTTCTTCCATGTAGTGATGGATATAATATGCCGGACCTCCGCGATATCCTCCATACAACGGATCTTTTTCTTTATGAAGCTGTGCAAGTGTTGCCTCAACAAATGCTGTGGAAGAACCGATCAGTGCCGTGATCCACATCCAGAACACTGCTCCAGCTCCACCGGCTGAAATAGCTGCAACAACACCTACCAGATTCCCCATTCCCACACGGGTTGCTGTTGATACAATCAGTGTCTGAAAATTAGACAACCCATCCTCTTTCCCTTTTTTACTATTCAACGATCTTACCATCTCCGGGAAAAGACGGATTGGAAGAAATCTTGTACGGATTGTGAAATAAATTCCTGTTGGAATCAACAGAATAATCAGAAGTGATATTCCCACACTTCCGCCTCCTGGAAGCGGTATCTGAAACAGATCGCCCCATAAAAACGAATATACTTTCTCGATCAGTGTTATTACCATCATCTTATCCTCTCATTCTTATCTTTTTCATTTTTCCGCCTGCTTATCCAAAAATGCCTCGGCGTTCTTGTATCTTAACTAAGCACTGAAAACTTTCCACTGTCCTTGGAAACAATATTCATCCGTATCTTACAGTCTGCCATCGGTTCATGATTTACGTCCAGTTCATAATCAATCTGGACCGCTATCTTATCTTCTTCAAAATCAACCTGAAGGTGTCTCGTATTCACTCCGATCAGCATCTGTCCATAAGGCGTCTTATAAAATGTCTGATTCTTTTTATTTTTCTCAAAGATCATATGAGAGTTTGAAAGACCGCTTTTCACGATCTCTACACATTCATCTCCGTTAATCTTAATTCTGTTCTTGATCACTCCAGAAGTTCCTTCTACAACTTCCTCGTAGACAATATAATGTTTTCCGTTCTTCAAATAATATGTTGCTGGTGTTACAACTTCGATTGCTTCGTTCTCATCATCTTCTACCTCCGGAGTGACCGCCACAATCTCCTCATGCATTCCGGAAATACTTACCAATACATCTTTTGTCATAAATGAATTCTCCATAGAAAAGAATCAGGAAAATTTCGTTCCGTCAGTCTTTCCGCAACCAACGTACAAGCACGAAATAACTTTCCTGATTCAAAATTACTAATTAATACTCTTCAATATTTACTACATTCGTTGTCGGAACATCAAATGGCATCACTGTATTCGCAAACTTCCTGAACTTCTCAGCCGCATCGCTGACATAGAAGGAATACTCACTATGATGTTCTGTCGTCTCATCATTCGCCATCTCTTCCTCTTCCAACAGACGTTTCAGATCCATCGCTGTCTCATATGCAGGATTCACAATCTGAATCTTATCCCCCATATATTCTCTGATCTTAGATCTGAGAAGCGGATAATGCGTACATCCAAGGATCATCGCATCAATATCTGTATTGCGCATGGATTCGAGATAATACTCAATAATCTCTCTTGTCACAATATGTTCTTTGAATCCCTCTTCCACTAACGGTACGAAAAGAGGACAGGCTTTCTCGATCACTTCAATCTTAGGATTCATTCCCTGAATCACTTTCGTATACATTCCACTCTGAACCGTTGCTTCAGTACCTACCACACCGACTTTTCCATTCGTTGTAGCTTCTACCGCTGCTCTCGCTCCCGGAATGACTACTCCAATGATCGGAAGGTCAAACTCATCCTTCACTGCATCCAATGCAAGCGCACTCGCCGTATTACATGCGATCACAATTGCTTTCACCTGTTTCGTCCTCAGGAAACGGATAATCTGTTCTGAAAAACGAATGATCGTGTTTTGTGATTTACTACCGTATGGAACACGCGCCGTATCCCCAAAATAAACAATGTTCTCATACGGCAATTGTCTTGATATCTCTCTCGCTACAGTCAGTCCTCCGACTCCTGAATCAAACACCCCGATCGGTGCCATCTTTTTATTCTTCATGTCCGTCAAAGTTCTCCCCTTAATCTATCCTTATCAGTTATTTTTATCTTATCGCAGATACACAATTCAGCCATGTAACCTTCTTACAAAGGCTGCATGGCTGAATGTTATATTTCATTACCAGTCATCTGGTAACCATTGCTATTCTATTATAATAACTCAAAGTGATATTTGCAATGCTATTTCACATTTTTACAGAGCAAGAGTCTTCGCTACATCGTACTGATATGCCGGAATTGTCTTCTTCATAGCAAGTGCTTCTTCAATGTCAAAATCAATAAACTGTCCGTTCTTGTATCCTACGACACGGTTTGTCTTTCCCTGGCAAAGAAGGTCAACTGCCATAGCTCCCATTGTAGAAGCATATACTCTGTCTTTACATGTCGGGCTTCCACCACGCTGCATGTGTCC
>ERZ780139.3405-NODE-3405-length-10597-cov-3.575128_pt1 | contig 10597 bp, 7 predicted proteins | sample MGYA00511476_ERZ780139 | MGnify/ENA primary metagenome ERZ780139 (study PRJEB29588, sample SAMEA2158190) | human gut metagenome | biome: human gut; feature: human-associated habitat; material: faeces | place: Denmark | collected 2008/2010 ... | reverse complement strand
GCAGTTGACGTTCGCCTAGGCTGTGGCGAGGGCTCCGTCGGAGAACTCGACGATGGCCAGCTGCGGTTCGCGCAGGGGCTCCCCGTTCGGGTTGAGCGTGTTCATCCGGGCGAACTTCATCTCGACGCTGGTGATGTCGCCGTCGAACATGTAATGCAGCACGTCGAAGTTGTGGATGAGCGTGTCGTTGATGACGTTGTCGGTGCCGTAGTAGCTCGTGGATGCCTGCGCGTTGCAGTGACGCATGCCGGCCATCAGCAGGGAGCCGATCTGTCCGTCGCCGACGAAGGTCTTCATCGCGTCGAGGCGGTTGTCTTCGATGGCCTGCTTCGCGTTGCCGAGCACGGTGTCGTATACGCCGACGGCGCAGTAAATGGTGTCCAGCTCGTGCCGGCCACCCCATTCGCTGCGTGGCGCCCCCACGTGCAAGGTCAGATTCGTTTTCGCAGGGCAGTCCACACTGACTTCATTGATTGCGTTGCCGTTGCCGTTGCCACTCATGCTTCCGGCACCTCGCCCATGGCGCGTGCCAGTGCCACGAATTCGTCGATGGTAAGCGTCTCGCCACGTCGCGTCGGATCGATGCCTGCCCGCTCAAACGCTTCGGAAGGTACGACTTTCTTCAACGCAGCATGCAGGGTTTTGCGTCGCTGCCCAAATGCGGCGTCGATGAGACGGAACACGGTTTCGCGGTCCACCACGGAACCGTCGGGATTGTTGGCGGAAGGCGTGTGCCCGCCCTCGTATCGTTTGAACAGCACCAGCGCGGAATCCACATTCGGCGCCGGCCAGAACACATTGCGCCCGATAATGCCCACGCGTTCCGCGGTGCCGTACCATGCGAGCTTCACGCTTGGAGTGCCGTAGATCTTTGAACCGGGCTTTTCGCTCAGTCGGTCCGCGACTTCCTTCTGCACCATCACCAGAAAAGTTCCGAGATTGTCGAAACGTTCCAGCAGCGTCAGCAGAATCGGCGTGGCCACGTTGTATGGCAGATTTGCGACGAGAGTGAATGAATCGTCATTATTGAAATCAGGCAGATTTTCCGGCGTTACGGTCAGTGCATCACGGTTGACTACGCGGAAACGATCCACCGCGTCCGGCATGAATTCGGCGATGGTGCCGGGCAGTCGTTCCGCAACGGGCGGGTCGATCTCCACGGCGGTCATCGTCGCCCCAGTTTCCAAAATCGCCAATGTCAGCGAACCCAATCCAGGTCCGACTTCCAGCACATGATCGTCGGCGGTCACACCCGCCTCGCGTACGATACGACGAACCGTGCCCGGGTCGATTACGAAATTCTGCCCGAATTTTTTTGTCGGGCTGATACCGGCCTCGGCTGCGATACGGCGAATGTCAGCAGCCCCCAACAGGCGGCCTTGCATAGTTTCGTCGGTTTCGTTGGTTTCGTTCGCGTTTTCTGTCATTACCTCATTATCCGTTCAACTGGTATGAAAAAGTGTGCGTTGTTACGTTTGCGTATTGTTGCGATCGGCGTTGTTTAATACCATCCAACTTGTTCGGAATGTTCCCATGCCTTCGATGGGCTGCCGTAGCGTTGCGCGATGTAGCTTAGGCCCCAGTCGATCTGTACGGCCGCATCGTCACGCCAGTTTGCGCCGAATGCCGCCATTTTGCTGCCTGGAAGCGATTGCGGGATGCCGTAAGCTCCGGAAGATGCGTTTTCCGCATACCACAGCCAGCTCGATTCGCGGGTCCACAGTTTCACCAGATCGGTCCAGTTTTGTCCGGTCCAGCCATATTGCGCCGCGGCTCCGGCCGCGTAGGCCTGTGCCTGCGCGGGGGAGGGGTGGTAGAGGCGGCATCCCGCTGAAGGATCGGAAGGTTGCGGTGCTGGGGTGGGTGTCGGTGTCGGATTCGGCGTAGGGGTCGGATTTGGCGTGGGCGTCGGGTCTGGAGTTGGTGCTGGATCCGGGTCCGTTTTTGATCCGGAATCGTCCTTCTTGCTGTCGTCTTTCTTGTTGTCGCTCGAATTATCCGTATTGTCGGAATTATTGTTCGAATCGTTTTTCTTGTCGGAATTATCGGAATTGCTGTTCTTATCCGAATTATCGTTTTTCCCGGTATTGTCGGAATTGCCAGTATCTCCGGAATTGCCGGATCCGCCATCTGACCCCGAATCGTCGGAAGATGCTGCCGGTCCTACTGCGATGATCCGGTCGAGGGCGATTTTCGTGGTCGTTTCGTTGGTCAGCGTCTCGCTTTCCTTCTCGCCATCCACATACGTGAAGTCGTACGTTTGCTGGATTTCGCCTTCCTCGCCTTCCTGCCTGACTACGACTTCGCCAGGCTGCAGGCTGGGGTCGATGATGGTTTGCGTGCCGAATGGCACCGCTTTCGTGCGTGTCTCCTCGCCGTGCGTCACGCGGCGGACGCGCAAGATCGTTTCGCCGTTGTCTTTTTCGACGCTGACGCGATCCTCCTTGTTCAGTGTGATGCCTTTGGAGTCAAGAATGGTGGCCGCCGGCAGTTTACCATTTGGTGCTTCGGAGCTTTGTCCGTCTGCGATGACAGTGACCGGCCCGTTTTGGTTGATGATCAGTCCGCCGGTGAGTTTGTTGTACACGTTGTCGATATTGACGGTGACTTTTGCCGCGTCTGCTTCGTTTTGTTCGAAAAAGCCGATTAGCTGTTCGGCGCTGGTCGCCACTGTCCAGAAGGGCACTTCCTGCCCGTTGATGGTGATGGTGGTCTGGTAGGCGCTTCGTACCGTAACCACGTCATGGTTGCTCAGCATGCTGGTGGGGCTGGTGGATTCCACAAGATCATGCGTTTTGACCTTCACACCGCGTTCCTGCAGCAGACGGTCGACGCTCATTGCGTATGTGGTTACGGTGGTGGTTTCGCCATCGATGGTCAGAGCTACGGTTTTGCGCGCGCTTACGCCGAATGCGAGCGTCGAGGCGAGCGTCAATGAGACCACGCATGCCGTCACACGAACACGCCGAAGCGTCACAAATCTCCGGGGGGTCCACCTTCTCGTCATACGTCCTCTTTCCGGCGACTGTCTACATTGCCGTCATTGTAACGGTCAGATCGGGACGAATGGCATGGGATCCGCTGGTTTTATCTATACCGCCACATTTTCGAGGAAAAGGAATAAAGAAAAAGGGGGGCAGGAGAGAAGGGGATGTCCTGCCCCCTGTCCGGACAAGGCAGGTTGGGGGAAGCCTCGTCCGGTCGCCAGAAGCCATAAGTTGGGGGAAGGCTTCTGGATCACTTACCCATGGTAAGAGGTCAAAGCCCGTTGAAACGGGTTTCGAGCCTCCTGTCGGGATCGAACCGACGACCTGCCGCTTACAAGGCGGCCGCTCTGGCCATCTGAGCTAAGGAGGCTTGTGCCGCTTTCTAGCATAATGCATAAAAATGGCAACGATTGAATAGCATAACCAGCGTGCCCGATGCCGTCAACTTAGAACTGCGCTTTGGCTGGCACGCTGGCGAGTAGGGGGCATTATTTTTCGATTGTCAGGATTGAGTGGGGCTAATCACTCGCCAGTGGTGTTGGAGATCGGATCCTTGTCGGAGCCGATGGAGGGCATTACGCCTTCCTTTCCAATATCGTCTGACTTGATTCCGATGGCCTCCAGCAAGCCTTCCTCGATGGTCTCCTGCGCGGTGCTCAGCTGGTTCATATTCCAGAACTTGCCGTTTATGGTCACCGTTGGGGTGGTCATGCTGTCTTTGTAGGTTCCGGACGTGTTCCACAGTTCGGAACGCTTCGGCGTATAGGTGTCGATGGCGTCAAGCCAATCCTGGTAGTCGCGGTCGAACGCCTTGTCCGCAACATCCTCAGACACTCCCGAGGCGATCATCTGTTCCTTGATCTGATCATCGCTGACTGACTTGTAGTTCGAGCTTTCCTCAGGCTGGAAATCCTCGGCGTACATTTTTTCCATGAACGTGATCAGATGCGTCGGATTGCTGTCATGCTCGGCCAGGTAGATTGCGGCATTCGCGGCACGGCTTGAATATTCGTCGGTGGACCATTTGTCCATGAACGCCATGAAATGCAAATCAAGATTAATCTGCCCCGCATCGACCATCTTCTGCAGCTCCGCATCAAGCTGACGATGCAGATTGCCACAACCCGGGCACAGGAAGTCCATGTAGATCGCGACCGTCGGAGCGCCGTCGACGGACTTGCCGTAACCATTCTTCGAAAGCAGCAATCCGCCCTTGTCGTCGACGAGCTTTGGCGTGTTTTTGACCTTCTGCAGCTTGTCATATGCCTCTTCCACGGTTTGGGTGGAAGCCTGGGTTTCGGTATTCTTGTGCATGTTGTGATACACGGTGAATGCGCCGATCGCCACCAGGATCACCAGCACGGCCACCACGATGGCGCCGATGATGGTCTGCTGCTTGCGTTCCTTTTCCATTTGTTCGGCGCGGGCCTTCATGGCCGCGGCCTCAGCGGCCCTACGCTCGGCGCGGCTGGCGCGCTTCTGCGCATCCTTACTGTTCTGGGCCATCCACATTCCTTTCGATGTCTCATCGTTTGTTGCGCACCATAGTAGTGTGGGCGTGCTATCGCTGAATGAAGTATTTCGTAAAAGCTTACGTTGTCATACTACGTGCGATTGTCTGATGTTTTTCTGAGGATTGCAAACGTTTGCCGATTCTTGGTTTTCGCTACATTTCATACGATTCCGCGGGAGTGCTGGATTTCGGGCGGCCACGTAGCGTTCCAGCTCCCAATCGCAGCGCCAGAGCCCCCGGAGTGAGAGCGCATATCAGCCAACCGATGGCGCAACATCCGGCTTGGACGACGCCGCTTTGCGAAACCGGTCCTTCAATCCAAGTCGGCAGTGGAATCGTGAATCCGAATATCGAGGTATCCACCATGGCGAACGGTAATTGCAGCGCGACTGTGGCGATCGCCAATCCCAATGTGGCGATCGCAGCCATGATCAATGCGCGTGGCACCGCATAGCCCAACCCTTTGAGCACATGCCAAGGCAGCGTGGCCGCGCGTGCGAGCCAGTCGGAGGCTTTTCGGTTGCCTCCACGGCGGCCTTCACGCTCCAGCTGCGCTTCCATATTGAATCCGATGGTGGCGAGCAGCCAAGCCAGTAGTGCACCCGCAGCCCAGGCCAGCCAAGGCGAGAACAAGCCGAACAGCGCCACAGGAATGGCCAGAAGCGCGCAGAGGAGCGTGCCTCGGCTCAACAGTTCGCCACGAAGCACGTCGGCCGGATTCGGCGGTTGCGGCGCATTCAGGTTGAGCGGGGCCGCTGGGGATGCCTGCGTAATCGGAGTGGCCGGCATAACTGGCATAGTGGACGTTGGTATGTCTTGCGCCTGCACGTTTTGCGCCTTTTCAACCGACGCATTCGGTATCACCGCCGGTGGTCGCTGGTTGGCAATGCGTTGCAACGCCGGTTTGATGGCCGGATCGATTTGTGTGGCTTCTTGAGTGGGATTCCACGCATCCTGCACCGGCATCACCCGCGTGGATTGCGGTGCGTCCTGTGGTGCATCTTGTGGCAGCACGCTGGTATCTCCGCTATCGACAGGCAGCATGACAGGCAGCACGCGCGTGCCGGTGCCAAGAGGAATCGTCGTGGTATGTGCGTTGATATCCATGACCGAGGTGCCGGCATCGGACGCATCGGCAATAACAGTATCGGTTATGTCAGCAATACCGGTTGTGCCGATGGTCTGTGTGGCCTCAACGAATTGCGGCAATGTGCGCGTCCCGATGGCGTCTTCGCCCGTTATATGATCCAGTGCCCGCCAAAGTTCTCGTGGATTGTCAGGCGATTCAGCAAAAGGGGGCATCGCCTCCGATATGCCGGCAGTGGAACCCGAATCCGAAGCGGTATCCGCAGCATCCCAAGCTTGCGGATTCAACGCATCCAACGCAATCGCCTGCAACAATTCGTCGGGCGTGCAACGTTTCGTACGATCCGGATTCAACGCTGAACGGAACGCGGCCATGGTTCCCGCCGGAAGCCCGACCAAATTCGCGCTTCCCGCAGCGGCACGCTCCAACACGGCCATCATCGGCTTCGTGCCGAACACCGGTTCGCCGGTAGCGGCAAACGCCAGCACGCTCGCTACCGACCACCAGTCACTCATCTCATCGGATTCCGCGCCATCAATGATTTCCGGTGCGATGAATCCCGGAGTGCCCATAACCAAACCCGTGCGCGTCACATGGCTTTCGCCCTCGCCCATGGCAATACCGAAATCCACCAACACCGGTCCGGTATTCGACACCATCACATTCGTCGGTTTGATATCGCGGTGCACAATACCGGCCGCATGCACGGCCTTCACCGCCTCGATCAGCTTGCGTCCCAACCGTTCCAGATCGTCGCCCACATACCGGCCGTTGGCTCGCACATCCTCACGCAGATTCTTGCCATCGATCAGCTCGGTTACGATAAAAGCCAGCGCATCATCCAATTCCATGTCCACAATGCCGCACACGCCGGGGTGACGCACTTTCTGCAGCGCCATCGCCTCCCTGCGCAGGCGCTCGCGTGCGGTCAGCTGATCGCGGGAACGTTCGCCGGATGCATCTTCCTCGGCAAGGGAATCGCGCAAGATCTTCATCGCATACTGGTGTCCGCCGTCATCGCGCACACGCCAGACCGATCCCATTGCCCCCGATCCAAGCCGTGAAATCAACGTATATCCGCCAACGAGGCTGCCCGCCTCCAGATTCAATGCGCTTAAGTCGCTCATGGCATCCATGGTACTTGCCTTGCGTGAGTTGCCGTTGGAACAGTTCGCCGCAGCGTGCCGAAATCATCATAAAAACCGCGATCGTGTATCCAAAGTTCGATTAAGAACTGAGATTTGCGCAATAGAGCAACGATATTCAGTAAAACAAGCAAGGATTTGCAACAATCTGCGGAGGAATGCATATTGTTGCATACGCAATCATGCAACAGAACTATATGTGCACGAACGGTAGTTTTGCATGCGCAAGTGGTATGCAGATTATGCACGCGAAACGACAGGCTGGGAAAAAATCAGCGCACTTTTCCGCGGATTTTGGTGAAATCGAGATATCGACATGAAGAAGTGTCTTCACTTCTGGAAATCATGCGACGCGGGGCAGCGTTACGCGATTTCTGGTTTCGATGAGGAAATCGGAGCCTGCATGTCGTTCGGTTATGAGAATCAAGGAGGAGGCAGACCATGCTGCAAATCAACATGGCTGACGTCATGAACGTTATCGGTTCGTTGACGCCGTACCTGATTGCGATTGGCGTGCTATTTGTGCTCGCGCTGATTGTCACTTTCGCCGTCAATAAGAAGACGGTGAAGGAAGTCGCGACCCGTAAGATCATCCACTCCGAGTCTTGGCTTGTAGCGCTGGTCGGTATTGTCGTCGCGGTTTCCATGATGCTGTCCGGTCCGATGGCGACGCTGCTCAACAACGCGACCCTCACGAAGTACATGCTGTCTGACGCTACTGTTTCCAAGGCTAATGAGCTGGCCAAGGAAGTGCAGTCGGAAGCTATCACCATGCTGAAGAATGATGATTCCAACCTGCCGCTGAGCAACAAGAAGGTCAACGTGTTCGGTTGGGGCTCCACCAACCCGGTCTATGGAGGCACCGGCTCCGGCTCCATGTCTGACCAGTACGACACCGTTTCCCTGCTTGATGGCATGAAGGAAGCTGGTCTTGAAACCAACGCCGATCTGAGCAAGCTGTACACCGACTATCGTGCGGACCGTCCGGTTGTTGCTATGTGGTCCCAGGATTGGACCCTGCCTGAGGTTCCGGCAGGCCAATATTCCGATTCGCTGATTTCTGACGCCAAGAGCTTCTCCGATGAGGCTGTTGTGGTGATCACCCGTGTCGGTGGCGAAGGTGCTGATCTGCCGACCAACATGAAGGCCGAAACCATTACCTACAAGAACAACTCCAAGGATTATGATGACTTCCAGGATGGTGAGCACTTCCTGCAGCTGAGCAAGACTGAGCGCGACATGATTGACTTGGTCACCAAGAACTTCGACAAGGTCACGCTCGTCTATAACGGTGCAAATGCTTTCCAGTTCGACTTCCTGAGCAACTACCCGCAGATCAAGTCCGTGTTGTGGTGCCCGCCTGCAGGCCAGACCGGCTTCTCCGTACTCGGTGACGTGCTCGCTGGCGAAACCAACCCGTCCGGCAAGACTTCCGACGCGTTCGTTAAGGATCTGACCAAGACCCCAGTGTTCAACAACACTGATGGCGCTGCTGCTGCCAGCTCGTCTTCCGTTGGTGCCGATGGTGCATTCATCTACGATAACGTCGACGATCTGGCTGCTAAGTACACCGGCTTCACCGGTCAGGAAACTACCGTGCTTCCGTCCTTCGTTAACTATGTCGAAGGTATTTATGTGGGCTACAAGTTCTATGAGACTGCAGCCGATGAAGGTCTGATCAACTACGATGACACGGTCATCTATCCGTTCGGTTACGGCTTGTCTTACACCAGCTTTGAGCAGAAGATGGGTGACGTTTTCCACAAGGATGGCAAGGTCACGTTTGATGTGACCGTCACCAACACTGGCGACACCGCCGGCAAGGACGTTGTTGAGGTCTACTACAACCCGCCGTACACCGATGGCGGTATCGAGAAGGCCTCCAAGAACCTCGTCGCTTTCGAGAAGACCGGGAAGCTTGAGCCGGGCGCCTCTGAGACTGTGAAGATCGAGTTCGATGATGACGATATGGCTTCCTATGACAACAAGGATGCCAAGGCTTGGGTGCTGGAGAAGGGTGATTACGCCATCTCTATCCAGTCCGATTCTCACCATGTGATCGATTCCAAGAGGATCAACGTTGCTGACACCATCACCTACGACTCCGAGTCGAACACCCACAACGATGATCAGACCGTGGCTACCAACCAGTTCGACTATGCCGCTGGCGATGTGACCTATCTGTCCCGCGCCAATCACTTCGCGAACTACGCTGAAGCTACCGCAGCCCCGACCAACTTCTCCATGAGCGACGAAGTCAAGGCTGCTTTCACCAACAACGGCAACTATGATCCGACCAAGTATGACGATGATTCCGACGAAATGCCGACCACCGGTGCCAAGAATGGTCTCCGCTTGGCTGACATGTACGGCAAGGATTACGACGATGCTGATTGGGAGAAGCTGCTTGACCAGCTGACCTTCGATGATATGGACAACCTCATCGCCAACGGTGGCTACGGCACCCCGGCTGTCTCCTCCGTTGGCAAGATCCAGCTCACCGATGCTGACGGTCCGGCCTCGCTGAACAACAACTTCACCGGCGTTGGCTCCATCGGCTTCCCGGCTTCCACCGCATTCGCCTGCACTTGGAACAAGGATCTGGCCAAGCAGTTCGGCGAGATGATCGGCGACATGGCTCATGACATGCACGTTGCTGGTTGGTACGCTCCGGCTATGAACATCCACCGTGGCGCTTTCTCCGGCCGTACCTTCGAGTACTTCTCCGAGGACTCCCTGCTTTCCGGTGTTATGGCTTCCCACGAGATCGTCGGCGCTAAGGAGAAGGGCGTGTATTCCTTCATGAAGCACTTCGCTCTGAACGATCAGGAAACCAACCGTACCAACATGGTGTGCACCTGGGCGGACGAGCAGGCCATTCGCGAGATCTACCTCAAGCCGTTCGAGATGAGCGTGAAGGAAGGCGGCGCACAGGCTGTGATGAGCTCCTTCAACTACATCGGTTATACCTATGCCGGTGCCTCCAACAACCTGCTGAACACCGTGCTCCGTGACGAGTGGGGCTTCAAGGGCTTCGTCCTGACCGATTACTTCGGCGGCTACGGCTAACAGAATGGTGATCAGGAGATCCGTAACGGCAACGATTCCATGCTGGCCACCACCAAGATCACCAATCACATTACCGACAAGTCTGCAACCTCCGTGAAGGCCATGCGTACCGCTGCTCACAACATTCTGTACACCGCCGCCAACAGCTGGCAGTATGCAGATGGTGAGCCGAAGGTCGATACCCCGATCTGGAAGACTGCCATGTACGTGGCTTGGGGCGTGACCGCTGTTCTGGTGATTGCACTTGAGGCTCTGGCTATCAAGCGCTACATGGATCGCAAGAAGGCCAAGGCTGAAATCTCCGCCTGATTTCGCTTTCTTCTAGTGGGTCAACATCAATAACTGAATAACAACTGAAATACAGCGAGGGCTGTCGACTTCCCCAGTCGGCGGCCCTCGCTGTATTTCGACGTGTATTCCATTGCGTATGTCACTTCCAGTGCGGCCAAGTCTATTTTTGCCTTCGTAAAGCGGTGTTGGATTCCTCATGTGTTCCTTATGTGGTGGTGACACGCCGTGTGGTGTTTGTTTTTGGTTCGTGTGGTCGTTGTCTTCGGGTTCCGGACCGGTCTTACGGCCGTTCAGAGGTGTTTTCGACACGCCGGTGGATGTGTTGTTTTGCAGGGGTTCGCGGGGTGTCCGTGAGGGTTCGGGTTGCGTGGATCGGCAAGTTCGTGTAAGTTTACTTCTCGCTGCTCAGCACGGCGGCCTCGCTCCTGGAGATTGGGGCGGCTTGCTGGTGTGGTGGTGGTTTGAGAACTCAAGAGCGTATTTGTACTACTTCTTTATAGTCAAT
>ERZ780139.3401-NODE-3401-length-10613-cov-4.496211_pt1 | contig 10613 bp, 9 predicted proteins | sample MGYA00511476_ERZ780139 | MGnify/ENA primary metagenome ERZ780139 (study PRJEB29588, sample SAMEA2158190) | human gut metagenome | biome: human gut; feature: human-associated habitat; material: faeces | place: Denmark | collected 2008/2010 ... | reverse complement strand
TATGACGACCAGATGCGTTACATTGATTTTGCCGCCGCTATGGGATATGAATATGCACTGATAGATAACTGGTGGGATACTAATATCGGCCGTGAACGTATGAAATCTCTGATTGACTACGCACGTGGCAAAGGAGTGGAATTATTTTTGTGGTACAGTTCCTCCGGCTATTGGAATGACATTGAACAAGGCCCGATTAATCACATGGACAATGCAATCATCCGCAAACGTGAAATGAAAGGGCTGCAAATCCTGGGTGTAAAAGGAATCAAAGTCGATTTTTTCGGTGGCGACAAACAGGAGACGATGCGCCTGTATGAAGAGATCCTGAGCGATGCGGATGACCACGGGCTAATGGTAATCTTCCATGGTTGCACCTTACCTCGCGGCTGGGAACGTATGTATCCCAATTATGTAGGCAGCGAAGCTGTGTTGGCTTCCGAGAATATGGTGTTCAGCCAGCATTTCTGTGATGAAGAAGCATTCAATACTTGCCTGCATCCGTTCATTCGCAACGCAGTAGGCTGTATGGAGTTTGGCGGCTGCTTCCTGAACAAGCGTCTGAATCGTAACAATGACGGAGGCACCACTCGTCGTACTACTGACATATTCCAGTTGGCGACAGCCATACTATTCCAAAACCCCGTTCAAAACTTTGCTCTTGCTCCGAATAATCTGAATGATGTTTCTCCGGTTTGCATGGATTTTATGAAACAGGTTCCTGTCACTTGGGATGAAACACGTTTCATTGAAGGCTATCCGGGAAAATACATAGTTTTAGCTCGTCGTCATGGAGATACTTGGTATGTAGCAGCTGTAAATGCCGGAAGTGAACCGTTAAAATTGAAGCTTGATTTGGATATGTTTGCCGGAAAAACAGTGTCTCTTTATAAAGATGATAAGAGAGGAGAACCTCAGCTTATACCTTTGAAGGTAAAAGAAAAGGGAAGGGTGCAATTAGAAGTTTATCCTCAAGGAGGAATTGTGCTTTCTGATCGGATAGAAGAAACATTATAAATGCCGGACCCTGTATATTCGCAATCCTCTTCCTATGTAAAAAACAAGAATCCTCTTTCAACCTATCACCTCCCTTCTGAAACTGCTTGTTCATCGTACATTCAGAATGGTGATAGGTTGTCGCTAACCTATCACCTAATCTATCACCTATCACCTTCAATTTAGATAGAGTCTACAGGCGAAAAAGTAGCTAAGGCAAACGATTCTGTTTCTCACCGAGAAACAAAGTGTTTCCCTTAGTGAAACGATTGGTTTCAAGACTCTGAAACTCTAGTTTCAAACCTTTGAAACTAAAGTTTCGAGCCTTGGAAACTAGAGTTTCCCATAAGGAAACTGACTTTACCTGATCCTGATTTATCATTTTCTAATGAAACTTGATAATGGGATTAGGGTGTGGGAATTACTTGCTTGATTGTCCCGTCTTTATTAAATTCCAACCGGTCTATACAGACTTCACGGTGCCAACCCGGTCCATGTTTCAGATATTCCTTATTAATACGATGATATACGATAAACCAACTGTCCTTTTTGTCAGGAACTTGAAGCACCGAACAATGTGCCGGACCGTAAATTTCATCTTTAGGAGATTGTATGAGAATAATCGGCTCTTTGGCAACCTGAATGGGGCCTAATGGAGAATTGCCGGTCCCATAAGCTACATGATAATTGGGTGATCCCGTGTCATCAACGGACCATAGGAAATAATAAACTCCTTTTCTGAAGAATACATAGGGAGCTTCTCGGAAAGCATACGTTTGCAGAGTTCCGCCTTTGGGAGTCATCACCGTGATTGTTTCTTCTTTGACAGACAGCATATCATTATTGAGTTCGGCCCCTGCCATATAGCCGTTCCCCCAATAGAGATAACTTTTACCTGATATAGGGTCGGTAAATACGTCCACATCAATTTGCTGTCCCCGCCCTACGGGAGAAGAAGTGATAATTGGTTTCCCCGAATCGGTGAATGGGCCTAAAGGGGAATTTGCCGTGGCTACTCCTATTTGCTTGCCTTTGTTGGTGACAGGATTTGCGCTATAATAAAAGAAGTATTTATATTTTCCGTTTATTTTCTTTTCTTCGATGCAAGGTGCCCATGCATTGCCATTCGCCCATGATACATCTTTGTTCATGTCTAAAATGACTTTCTCCTCTTTCCATGATTTCAGATTCTTCGATGAAAAGACTTTGAAATAACTCCCGCCCCAACCGGGAAATCCATCGCTTGTGGGATAGATATAGTAATGCTTCGTCTGCTGTGAATATAATATTTCAGGATCAGCATGGAAACTGGGTAATATCGGATTATGCGATTTTCTGTTTTGCGCTGTCATTTGTATTGTCCCGATGAGGCATAAGCAGAATAGGAAGAGTTTGAAATGCAAATGTTTCATGTTCAATGTATTGGTTTAATTATTGTATTGCAAAGATAAATGGTCTTTTCTGGAAAAAAGGATGTATATCCGTCAAAGAGGGCTGATTATCGTTCAATTGATGCTAGAAACGATATTTTGACTTAAAATTGGATTTAAATGAACGGTTATTGGACGGAGTTCTGTTTATAAAGCTTTACTTTTGCGATGAATCTAACATTATAAACATATAGCTGCCATGAAAGCAAAACTCGCGTTACTATTATCGTTCTTAATTTTGTCAGCAGGAATTTCTGTCGTTATTGCACAAGAGAATATATTCACTGTTCGGCAACCGGACTATCAAAAAAGCCCTTATACGGGTATGACACGTCGGCACTGGATTCAAGCGGGCGAATATCTGTTAAAAGGCGCATTCGATTATATACATACACTGGACGACCAGATGTATTTCCCGAAACAGCTGGAAAAGACATATCCGCGAAATGAAGAGCAGATTCCGGTAGCAAAACTGGAAGGACTTGCACGTACCTTGTTCGTTGCTGCCCCCCTTTTGAAAGATAATCCCGAACTGGAAATGAACGGGATAAAGGTGACGGATTATTATCGCCATCAACTGATAAATATATCTAATCCGGAAAGCCGGAGCTTTATTCCGCATCGTAAGGGGGGACCCAGTCAGACATTACTGGAACTGGGCTCGTTGGCAATCTCTATGAAAGCGGCACAGGAAGTGTTATGGAATCCTCTGACAAAAGAACAGAAAGATGCGTTGGCTGCTACCATGTTGAGTTATGGAGAAGGACCTACTATCGGTTCCAACTGGATGTTTTTCAATGTATTTATTTTGAGTTTTCTGAAAGACCAGGGATATGTTGTGAATGACAGCTATCTGGAGTCGAATCTGGAGAAACTTCTGGCTCGATACCGGGGTGAAGGTTGGTACAATGATGCTCCGGCATACGATTATTATAGTGCATGGGCTTATCAGACTTACGGACCTGTCTGGGCGGAAATGTTCGGAAAGAAACAATATCCTCAATACGCAGCGCAGTTCTTGAAAAACCAGCATGATATGGTTGGCAATTATCCATTCATGTTTAGTCGTGACGGGCGAATGAATATGTGGGGGAGAAGCATTTGCTATCGTTTTGCTGCAACCGCTCCTTTATCCTTATATGAATATGACGCGACCGGTGATGTAAATTACGGATGGATGAGAAGAATTGCCTCTGCTACGTTGATGCAGTTTTTGGAAAGTCCTGAATTTCTGGAAGAGGGTATTCCGACTATGGGCTTTTACGGTCCTTTTGCTCCTGCTGTTCAGATTTATAGTTGTCGGGGAAGTGTGTATTGGTGCGGAAAGGCTTTCCTTAGTCTGTTGTTGCCGGAAAGTTCCAAATATTGGTCGGCTACAGAAAACAACGGTCCTTGGGAGAAAGAACTGGAAAAAGGAAAGGTGTATAATAAGTTCCAACCGGCAACAAACTTGTTGATAACCAATTATCCGAATTGCGGTGGCTCTGAAATGCGCTCATGGTGTCATGAGACGGTGGCAAAAGACTGGCAGAAGTTCCGTAGTACGGAGAACTATAACAAATTGGCTTATCATACGGAATTCCCTTGGATGGCAGACGGAAAGAACGGAGAAATTTCCATGAATTATGGAACAAAGAATAAGAAAGGAGAATGGGAAGTGTTGCGGCTGTATACTTTCAAAAGCTTCGAGAATGGTATTTATCGTCGTGATGCTGTGCTCGAAACGGATAGTTGCGTGAAATATCAGTTGGCGGATATTCCTCTACCGGATGGAATTCTGCGGGTGGATAAAGTATCCGTTTCGGAACCGACAGAGATTTGTCTGGGACATTATTCACTGCCTCGTTTGGATACGGATATAAAAGAAACCTGTCGCAAGGTGAATAAACAGCGCATTCCGGTACTCTCTAATGGAGAATATGAATTGGCAATGATACCATTGGCAGGTTGGGAGAAAGTACATACGGTATATCCGGAGGGGGTGCATCCTGTGAGTGAGAAATGTGCGTTAAACATGGTTTCCGATCGATTGTCCGGTGAGAAGATATATGTGACGCTTCAATTGTGGAAAAAGGGTGACGGGAAGAGCCGTTTTACTTCAAAAGAACTGAATCCGGTGAAATCTGTCAATGTATCGGAGGATAAAAAACAAGTGACCGTTCGTCTGGCAAGCGGAGAAATAAAAAATATCGCGTTTGAGTAATGGAATATCAGAAAAGCATTTTATGTGTATATATAAATGACCTGCTCGACCAGAAAATCGTTTTGCGTTGAAATCGGGTAAGTTCTTTTTATAGAGTGAACTGATAGGTGGAATCACTATTCCTATCGTATTATATGATAAATGAGAGCTGAAATCGAAGTGCAAATGCTCTGTAATATCGTGCATTTAGCGGAGAATGATTGTTTTTTAGTCCTTTTTTGACACATAAGTGTACCTTTATATTTAATGTATCATCTATCTTTGTAAACAAGAAATCTTATTTAATATCATGAATATGAATAGACATTGCAGAATAATCAAGTGTATATTATCAGGAGTCGTTTGCGCGTTGTTATTGCCTGTATCAATGCAGGCACAGAAGAACACGGCGTTTATCCCCGGACAAGTGTGGAATGATATGGATGGAAATCCGATCAATGCCCATGGTGGCGGACTTCTTTATCACAATGGTACTTACTATTGGTATGGTGAATACAAGAAAGGAAAAACGATTTTGCCGGACTGGGCTACGTGGGAGTGTTATCGTACAGACGTGACCGGAGTAGGTTGTTACTCTTCTAAAGACTTGCTGAATTGGAAATTTGAAGGAATTGTGCTTCCGGCAGTCAAAGACGATCCGAATCATGACCTGCATCCGTCCAAAGTGTTGGAACGTCCGAAAGTCATCTTTAATAAGAAGACCGGTAAGTTTGTAATGTGGGCACATGTGGAAAGTGCCGATTACAGTAAGGCTTGTGCCGGAGTGGCGGTTGCCGATTCTCCTGTCGGGCCGTTCGTCTATCAGGGAAGTTTCCGTCCGAACAATGCGATGAGCCGCGATCAGACAGTCTTTGTGGATGATGACGGACGTGCTTATCAGTTCTATTCTTCGGAAAATAATGAAACCATGTATATTAGTCTTTTGACTGATGATTATCTGAAACCCAGCGGACGGTTTACTCGTAATTTCGTCAAAGAGTCTCGTGAAGCTCCGGCTGTGTTTAAATATAATGGTAAATACTATATGTTAAGCTCCGGTTGCACAGGCTGGGATCCGAATGTGGCCGAAATAGCAGTGGCCGATTCTATTATGGGAACGTGGAAAACGATCGGTAATCCTTGTACGGGACCGGATGCGGATAAAACGTTTTATGCCCAGAGTACTTATGTCCAGCCTGTTGTCGGAAAGAAGAATGCATATATTGCCATGTTCGACCGTTGGAAGAAGAAGGATTTGGAAGATTCCCGTTATGTATGGCTGCCTGTGTTGGAAAAAGAAAGACTTGGAAGCCTCCCGCTATGTATGGCTGCCTGTACTTGTAAAAGACGGAAAGATAACAATTCCCTGGCATGAAAAATGGACTCTTTCCATCTTTGACAAATAAAAAAGAAGATAAGCATGAAACGGATATTACTACTACTTTGCGGAATAATACTTGTTCCTACTCTTGTCTGTTCCCAGCGTTTGGTGGAAGTAGGAAAGGGATATAGCTGTACTTCGGTCAATACGACGGTCTTTCGGAATAACTCGCTGGTGACGCACGGTGAGGAACAATATATCAGTTATTACGATAACGACGGCTATCTGATACTTGGAAAGCGGAAACTGGATTCGAAACAATGGACTTTACACCGTACCCAATATCAGGGAAATGTAAAGGATGCTCATAATGTAATCAGTATGATGGTGGATGGAGAAGGTTACATACACGTGTCTTTCGATCATCATGGACATAAACTGAATTATTGCCGGAGCATTGCTCCCGGTTCTCTGAAACTGGGAGATAAAATACCGATGACCGGAATTGATGAAGGAAATGTAACCTATCCGGAGTTTTATTCTTTATCCGGAGGAGATTTACTGTTTGTTTATCGTTCCGGTTCTTCCGGTCGTGGTAACTTGGTGATGAACCGTTATTCGCTGAAAGAACATAAATGGACTCGTGTGCAGGATATACTGATTGATGGAGAAAATAAACGGAATGCTTATTGGCAAATGTATGTCGATGAGAAAGGAACCATCCATCTTTCGTGGGTGTGGCGCGAAAGCTGGCATGTGGAAACAAACCATGATATATGTTATGCCCGTTCGTTTGATAATGGAGTGACTTGGTATAAATCAAGTGGAGAGCAATATGAACTTCCTATCAAATTGTCTAATGCAGAGTATGCCTGTCGTTTGCCTCAAAACTGTGAGTTGATTAATCAAACAAGTATGAGTGCCGATGCAGAAGGAAATCCATATATAGCCACTTATTGGCGGGATCCCGACAGTAACGTGCCCCAATACCGTATCGTCTGGAACGATGGGAAAGTATGGCATCAACGGCAGATCACAGATCGCAAAACACCTTTTACCTTGAAGGGTGGCGGTACGAAAATGATACCTATTGCCCGTCCGCGTATTGTGGTAGAGGGTGGAGAAGTCTTTTATATTTTCCGCGACGAAGAACGGGGAAGCCGTGTCTCAATGGCGCATGCGTCCGATGTCGGCATTAGCAAATGGACGATAACGGATTTGACCGACTTTTCCGTAGATGCCTGGGAACCGTCTCATGATACGGAACTCTGGAAGAAACAGCGGAAGCTTCATCTCTTTGTGCAACACACCCGTCAGGGAGATGGTGAACGCACGGCAGAAATTGATCCTCAAATGGTATATGTATTAGAAACAGATATGAATATAAATAAGTAAAGATATGAAGAAACTATCTGCAACTCATCTTTTCGTACTCTTCCTAAGTGGTGTAATTCGTGTCTTAATTCATCATCAAGCTCATATATGGCTTTAACGGCTGGAGTATTCTATCGGTTAGTTCACTAATATTCATCTGTATATGTGTACCGGGCAGTCGCTCGGTACTATACATGCATTTCCCTTTACACAGATAATAATAACCGTTATTTACCGACAGTTGTTTATCCGATAATTCCAACTGCATTTCATCTTCGGGGAAAGCCGCGGCATAGATTTGCAGCACTTCTTTGGCATTGATGATACGTGCCATGCCCAACGGATGTTGAGGCTGTTGATCTTCGGGAGGTAAGAGTTGAACCATGCACTTATATCCGGTGTGTTGCCTGATAGCATACAATAGGCTATATTCCACATCTTTATCTTCAGCGCAAAGCTCATTGATAATGATATGTTTGTCTCCTTTATATATAATAGTCACCCCCTTGATTTCGTTTTCTTGTCTGGCTACAAATAAGTATCCTCCGCTGATGGCAAGATCAGTCATAATAACCTGAAAGTCTTCCAGCGTGTGCTGAATACAGCAAGCCCGTTCGGAAAGCTTCTTATTCAAATAAGAATAGATCTCCTCCTGAAACTCTGATACCACACTGACCGCTATCTCTTTAGCAGGAATAAACTCCGGCAAAACGATCTCTTTAGTTGAATACTTGAATACGGAAGCATATCCCATGCGGGCATAATAGTCGAACAACCAGGGCTCTGCCGGTATCAATGTACTGAAATATACTCCATTCCGCAGCATCCGGGCGAAAGACTGTGATAAGAGCTCTCGCATAACCCCTTTGCTTCGGAAATCGGGATGCGTACAGGCTCCTGAAATATAGGAAGTCTGCACTGTTTCTCCGCCGAAAGTCATCGGATAAGGAAGCAGCTGAAGCGCAGAGATTACCTCATCGCCACTTTGGATGGCGACATTCACCTCTGTTTTATAACGCAGTCTGAAGTACATTTCAACGAATTCTTCACTATCGTCAAAACAGATTTTCCACAATGCTTTTACTTGCTCCTTTAACATCATATTTATAATGGATTTACCATTTAACCATATTCATGGGATGCTCTTTGAGGCAAGCCATATATTTTTCCAGAATCGTCGCCGGCTGGTAAGACAGTTTGGCTTTGCGCAAACCCTCAATACCTAAATCCTCTTCCCGGTTGATATAGATATATTGTTCGGGAATCCGGTTGGCAAATTCATAATTAATCATGGCATACGCACCTTCAATACTGGTATCCGCTTTTTCTACATGTACGCCGAATGTTTCATGATTGATAGGCATACCGAATGTGAATGCGACAATTTTACCGTTCACATGCAAGATACCTCCCGTCAGTCCGAGTGCCTCGAAGTTGTGGAGAGCATAAATCAGGGCGCGACGTTCGTTGCCTGTCCCCTCCTGTTGGTCACAGTTATTCACTTTACACCACTCTGCTTCCAGATCCAGACATTCCTGAATACGGTCCGGGGTAATCGGTGTGTATTCGTAATCCGGATAAGTGTTGCGGAACCGGTTGATATGATTTCTTTTCGCCTGGAATTTCTTCCCTTTCAGCGTAGATAGATCACTTCTCAAATAAATATAATCCGCATAGTCGCGGTCTTCTGTGAAAGTGAACTGTTCCGGAAGGATAGCTTCGAGATCAGCGCGCATATTGCTGCACACTCCCAGCATACAGAAATGCTGGTTCTCTTTGCGGGCATCTTCTATCAGTTCCCACAATACTGCTTTCAAATCTCCTGTGCCTACGGGCATCATATAAGCAAGTTGTTCTCCCGCCCAGAACTTGAATACCAGAAAGTTGTCGACCACTGCGAATTGAGTGTCATATAAGAACCTCCAGCTGCAAAGATTGGAGAATGAAAGATCGCAATTGCGGCGATCACTTTTCATCGTGAATGAGGTGATTGTGTCTTTGTCTGCTAATGTGATATCTTTAAATGGAATCATAAAATTGCTTTTTGCGTTTAACTCTTTATATAACGGAAAATCAAGAGATTTTGTTTTTACAAGACACCTAATAATCGAAGGATCGTAGGTGTGAGTAGTGCAGTGAAGATTCCATTCAGTGTCAGTCCCAGACTGGCGTATGCTCCATATTTACTGCTGATATCCATTGCGGTGGAAGTTCCGACAGCATGAGCGGCTGTCCCCATCGAAAGCCCTTGAGCGATCGGACTGCCTACATGCATGATTTTCATGGTCTTAAAACCACAGATTGCTCCTAATAAACCAACTGCCACAACAACTGCCGCCGTCAGTGACGGAATACCGCCAATGGCTTTGGTTACTTCCATCGCAATCGGAGTCGTAACCGATTTGGGAGCCAAAGACAGGATTACTTCTTGGGAAGCTCCCATGAATTTCGCAATCAGCACTACTGAAATAACTCCGACAATGCAGCCTGCCAGTTGAGACAGAAGGATAGGCAATAACTGCTTTTTTATCATCTCCAATTGAAGATATAAAGGTACGCCTAAAGCAACAACAGCCGGGCGGAGCCAGAACTCGATCAGATGTCCTCCTTTATTATAGGTCTCGTATGAGATATTTGTCATTTTAAGGAAGATGATTAATAGGGCGATGGTCAGCAATATAGGATTTAATAATACCAGTCCTGTTTTCTTCTGAAGCAATTTGGCAAAGAAGAAAATCCCGAAGGTGATAGCCAGCAGGAAGAAATTATTCTCTAAGAAGCTCATTTGTCTTTATTCGTTAAGTTGATTTTATCTTTAAGGTGCAGTTTCTCCGACAGATGGAAATCCGTCAGATGAAGTTTGCGCGCCAGCTTAATCTGACGTGCCAGCCTGAACTTGCGGACGATTTGATGTACCCATCCCGTAACGACAAGTACAAGCGCGGTGCTGACAATGGTCGCTGTTACTATCGGCCAGAACTCTGCCGCAATAACATCAAAGTATAGCATAAGAGCCACACCGGGCGGAACGAAAAAGAATCCTAAGTTGGCAACCAGAAAGTCGGACAATCCCTGTACCCAGTGTAGTTTAATCCAACCTAATTTTAAAAAGAGGGTGAGCAGCAGCATACCGATGATGCTGGAGGGGAGCTTGATACCCGTAAGATAAACTATTAATTCACCCAAAGCCAAACAGCCAAATAAAATGGCGCACTGACGTATCATACTAATTACCTATTGATTTGTTTGAAAACGCTGCAAAGGTAGAAAAAATAGAAGTACAGTGTTAAATATTATAATATTTTAGACT
>ERZ780139.3394-NODE-3394-length-10639-cov-3.106859_pt1 | contig 10639 bp, 10 predicted proteins | sample MGYA00511476_ERZ780139 | MGnify/ENA primary metagenome ERZ780139 (study PRJEB29588, sample SAMEA2158190) | human gut metagenome | biome: human gut; feature: human-associated habitat; material: faeces | place: Denmark | collected 2008/2010 ... | reverse complement strand
CGGTCGGCTAAAAGTGAAATTTGATTTCAGCTTCTTTGCTGTAGTAGCATTTATGATATTCGTTGATACGAGCGGCGCGGCAGTGTTGTCGCTGATTGCCTGCATATTGCATGAGGGCGGACATTTGCTTGCTATGTCGGTGTGCGGGGCGTACCCTGAGAGAATTACATTCTACGGTGGTGGAATAGCACTGTCGAAGGCAGGAATGGATAGCCTTTCCGACGCAAAAAGGCTTGTGATATTGTCGGCGGGGTGCGCTGTGAATCTGCTTGCCGCATCGGTTTATATGACTATGCCGGGCAATGATACGGTAGCAGTGTTTAGTGCGGTAAATCTGATTATATGCCTGTTCAACGCTTTACCGATCGGGTACTTTGACGGGGCAGGAATACTCGAAATACTGCTGTCAAAATTCTTGTCACTGAGAGTCGCAGAAAAAGTAAAAAGAGTTATTGGTGTAATGCTTTCGGTTGTAATGATTGCAGGCGTTATCATATATTGCGTCAGTTGCAACAAAAGCGTTTCGTTATCGCTCATTTTTGTTGTATTTTATCTGATGCTTGCGCAGTTTATCGGGTAGGGCTTGCAATAAGCGGTTTTATGTAGTAAAATATACTTTATAACTATAATTTCGGAACGGAACGGAAGTAGAAAAATGCTGAAGGAAAAATTAGATAAAATTTTATTGAAGGTGCAGAAGCCGTCACGCTATATCGGCGGTGAGGTAAACGCTGTCGTGAAAGATAAAAGCAAGGTGGATATACGCTTTGCTTTCTGTTTTCCGGACACATACGATATAGGAATGTCACATCTCGGGATAAAGATACTCTATTCTCTCAAGAACAGCGTACCTAATTATTGGTGCGAACGTGTGTTCATGCCACTTCCGGATATGGAAGAGCAGATGAGAAAGAACGATATTCCTCTTTACGGTCTGGAAAGCCTTGACCCTATCAAGGATTTTGAGTTTATCGGCTTTACGCTCCAGTATGAGCTTTGCTATACAAATATCCTGTCGATGCTTGACCTTGCAGGTGTGCCTGTTTATTCAAAGGACAGAAAGGATCTGTTCCCGATAGTAATGGGCGGCGGTCCCTGTGTATGTAATGCAGAGCCTATTGCTGATTTCTTTGATCTGTTCGTACTCGGTGAAGGCGAAGAGGTCAACCTCAAGATGATGCAGCTTGCCGAAAAGTTCAAGAAAAACGGCGGCACGAAGCAGGAATATCTTGAACAGGCGGCACAGATTGAGGGAATCTATGTTCCGTCGCTCTATGATATAAGTTATAACGAGGACGGAACGGTAAAAGCAATAACACCGAAGAATAACGCCCCCGCAAAAGTCAGAAAGCAGATTATAGACGATTTTGACAAGGTCTATACTCCCGACAGCTTTGTTGTGCCTTATACTCAGATAGTACACGACAGATCGGTAGTCGAGGTGTTGAGAGGCTGTATCAGAGGCTGCAGATTCTGTCAGGCAGGCTTTATATATCGTCCTTTCAGAGAAAAATCAAAGGAAACTATAGTAAATCAGGTAAAGAGCCTTACGGAAACCACAGGCTATGACGAGGTATCGCTTTCATCGCTGTCCACAAGCGACTACAGCGATATTGAGGGACTTTTGAACGATATAACCGAATATACCGATAAGAAAGGTGTCAACCTTTCTCTCCCGTCACTGCGTATAGATAAATTCAGCGACGAGGTCGTAAAGAAGATAAAGAGCGTGAGAAGAAGCGGACTTACATTTGCTCCCGAGGCAGGCTCACAGCGTCTGCGTGACGTTATAAACAAGAATATCACCGAGGAAGCAATATTCAAAAGCTGTAAGATTGCCTTTGAGGGCGGATACAGCTCGGTCAAGCTGTATTTTATGCTCGGTCTGCCGACAGAAACGCTTGACGATATAAAGGCGATAAAGGAGCTTGCGGACAAGATAATCGATCTTTATTACAATACAGAGGGCAGAAGCAAAAAGGCGATAAACATCTCAATCTCGCTGTCAACATTTATACCGAAGCCCTTCACACCCTTTGAATATGAGCCTCAGGCGACAGAGGAACAGATAAACGAAAGGCAGAAATATCTGCTTGATATTATAGGCTCAAAGGGCAGAAGACGTATTGATGTCAGCTGGAGCCATTATGATACGACAATACTTGAAGCTGTGCTTGCAAGAGGCGACAGAAAGCTGTCTGCGGTTATATATGAGGCGTGGAAGAACGGCTGTAAGCTGGACGGCTGGAACGAGTATTTCAAGCCTGATATATGGAATGCGGCATTTGAGAAATTCGGCATCGACAAGGCGTTCTACGCAAACCGCAAGCGTGAATATGACGAGATCGCCCCGTGGGAGCATATGGATATGCTGTTTGACCGCAGCTTCCTTGTCAGAGAGAATATCAAGGCTCACGAAGAAAAAACGACCGCAAACTGCCGTGAAAAGTGTGCAGGCTGCGGCATAAACAAATGCTTAGGAAGGGCTTGCTTTAAATATGAATGAGAATAATATCGCTGTCCGCCTGTTCTTTTCAAAGACAGGCAGAGCAAAATATATATCGGCGCTTGACCTTATAACCTGTTTTCAGCGTGCGATAAGGCGTACCGACATTCCGATATGGCACACGCAGGGTTTCAATCCGCATACTTATGTCAATGTAAATCTTCCGCTCTCGCTCGGCAGCGAAGGCATAAACGAGTCTATGGATATAAAACTCACAGAGCAAATAGATTTCGATGTTGTACGGGATAAGCTCAATGCGGTTTTACCGCCGGACATCAGAGTAATCAGAGTGGCTTTGCCGATAAAAAAACATACGGAAATAGAAAAATCGGTCTATTCAGTCGATATTGTCTGTGATTATGACAAGTTTGAGGAATTCATGAAACTGCCGGCTGTCGAAGTGGAGAAGAAGACAAAGAAGGGTATAACAACGCTTGATATAAAGCCGTTCACGGAAATCAAAGATTATAAACGAGGACACTTCACGCTGATAATGCCGTCAGGCTGTGATTTCACGCTTAATCCGTCGCTTTTCTTTGACGCTTTTGAGAAGTTCAGCGGCGAGGAAACCGAAAGGCTTGATATAGTAAGAACAGGCATACTTTGCAAGGACGGAACGCAGTTTGAATAATTCGCGGTTATAGTGTGCCGATATGCGAAAACAGTAGTTATTACCGAAAAAATTCACAAAAAACTATTGCAAATTTCGTATAAAGGTGCTATAATATTAAAGCATTTGAAATCCGCTGAGGGTATAAGTATGCCTTTTGGCATATACTGTCAGCGTGTTTAATGCCGTTAGTGCAAAAGCACAAAGACATTAAAACGGGTAGTCCGCTGTATTTAACGGCAAAAGTTGCCGTTTTCCGTAGCGCAGAAAACGCACGGAGGATAAGCCGGTACAAGAATATCCGAAAACAGGAGGAAAAACATGGACGCATTAGAACTCATTGCACAGGACAGCCTTAAGGCAGATGCACCTCAGTTCAACGTAGGTGACACAGTTAAGGTACACGTACGCATCGCTGAAGGCGACAAGTTCCGTATCCAGATATTCGAGGGTACAGTTATCGCCAAGAAGCATGGCGGTGTAAGCGAAACATTCACAGTAAGAAGAGTAGCTCACGGCTGCGGTATCGAAAGAGTATTCCCTCTGCACTCACCTACAGTAGAGAAGGTTGAGATCGTAAGAGAAGGTAAGGTACGCAGAGCTAAGCTCTATTATCTTCGTGACAGAGTTGGTAAGGCAGCTAAGGTTAAGTCCAAGATATAAGACCTTACATCATTTCCTCATCGAATTTTCAAGGCAGTGGCATTTTGCCACTGCATAAATTCGATATTTAATTCTGAAGGGACGCACTATGGAAGAAAAGAACTTAACGGAAAATCAGAATAACGGCACTATTGATAAAAAAAATTTCTTTGCCGATATGTTCGACTGGATGTGCAGTATTTTTTCAGCCATTTTGTGCTTTATTGTTATATTTGCACTGCTTGCCCGTGTGATCACGGTTGACGGTGAGTCGATGGTTCCGACGCTTCAGGATCAGCAAAGACTTATCGTATCGGATATGTTCTATACTCCGCAGTACGGAGATATCGTCATACTCTATGCCGATAAATTGCCGAACGAAGCAACACAGAGCTACGGAAAGCCGATAGTCAAGAGAGTTATCGGTCTGCCGGGAGATAAGATCAAAATAGATTTTGTTAACGGCATTGTATACAGAAACGGTGAAGCGCTGACAGAGGAGTACACAAATACTCCGACCAATCTTCCCGAAAACTTCCCCATAAACGGTGAAATCACGGTTGAAGATGGCAAAGTGTTCGTACTGGGCGATAACAGAAACTACTCAAAGGACAGCAGAAGTAATCAGGTTGGACAGGTTGATATGCGCTATATAATGGGTAAGGCATATCTGAGGATCTGGCCTTTAAACGCACTGGGAACAGTTTAAACGGAGGGGTAATGGCACAGGTATCCAATATACAGTGGTTTCCGGGTCATATGACCAAAACCAAGCGACAGATAGAAGCAAGCTTAAAGCTTGTTGACGCTGTTGCCGAAATAGTAGACGCAAGAATACCCGAATCCAGCAGAAACCCCGTTATAAGCGAGATAACCGGCTCAAAGCCCAGAATTATCCTGCTTAATAAATGTGATTATGCGGACGAAAAAGTAACCGCAGAATGGCAGAAATATTATACGGCACAGGGCTACAAGGCTATGATATGCGATTGCAGAAGCGGTAAAGGTGTAAAGGCTTTTACACCGAACGTCAAGAATCTGCTTTCGGATCTGCTTGCAAAACGTAAGGCAAAAGGTCTTGTCGGTCAGTCGCTGAGAGTTATGGTAGTAGGTATACCGAATGTCGGTAAATCTTCTTTCATAAACAGAATTTCTAAAGCCGGCAAAACCAAGGTTGAGGACAGACCCGGTGTTACAAGAGGCGCTCAGTGGGTATCTCTTGATAAGGAGCTTGAACTGCTCGATACTCCCGGAATACTCTGGCCGAAGTTTGATGATCAGCAGGTAGCGATAAAGCTCGGCTATACGGGCGCTATCAAGGACGATGTAATGGATGTCTGCGAGCTTGCGGACAGTTTACTCGGTTACCTGTGGGAAAACTACAAGGGAAACGTTATCGCACGTTACAAGCTGGACGAAAACACGGAAAAGCCCGACCTTGAAATGATAGCAAGAAAGCGCGGAATGCTTATTTCGGGCGGTGAGCCTGATATAGAAAGAGCGTCGGCGGCTGTACTCGATGAATTCAGGAGTGGTAAACTTGGCAGGATCTCTCTCGAAAGACCTTAAGACAGGCGAAGAAAAGAAAGATTTATTTCTTTACGATAATGAAATGAGAATACGGTGCGGCGTTATCTGCGGTATTGACGAAGCGGGCAGAGGACCTCTTGCGGGCGATGTCTATGCGGCGGCTGTTATACTTCCCGATGATATAATCATTGACGGGATAAATGACAGCAAAAAGCTGACCGAGAAAAAGCGTGAAGCCCTGTTTGACATTATCCGTGAGAAAGCTGTCAGCTACTGCATAGCTACAGCCTCTGTCGAAGAAATCGACAGTATGAATATACTTAATGCCGCTATGCTTGCTATGAAAAGAGCATACGAGGGTCTTGATGTAAAGCCTGATACCGCACTTATCGATGGTAATAAGACACCGGGGCTTGATATCACAGAAAAAGCAATTGTCAAGGGTGACGCAACAAGTGCGTCAATAGCGGCGGCATCAATACTCGCAAAGGTAGCCCGTGACCGTTATATGAAGGAGCTTGCTGAAAAGTATCCTCAGTATATGTTTGAGAAACATAAGGGCTACGGAACAAAACTCCATTATGAAATGCTGGACAAATACGGTGCAAGTGACATTCACCGTAAGAGCTTTCTTGTAAAGTATTATGAATCAAGAAATGGCTCAGACAAGTAACGATAAAGCCGTGAAAGGTAAACTCGGTGAAGATTTCACCGCAGATTATCTTATCAAAAACGGCTATGATATTATAACAAGAAATTACCGCAGACCCTGCGGGGAGATAGATATCATTGCAACAAAAGAAGATATACTTGCTTTTGTTGAAGTGAAAACACGCAAGTACAGAAGTCTTGTAAGCGGGGCAGAGGCGGTAGGATATAAGAAAAAAGGCAGGATAATCGCAACTGCCGATATATTTCTTGCCGATTACGGCACCGATAAGACTATCCGTTATGATATAGCGGATGTAACAGTTTCGTCAGGTACTGCTGTGCGTGTGATTGATTTCAATTATTATGAGGACGCATTCGACACTACCGGATATGAAACGCAATTTTAACAAAGAAGGATGTTTGCTATGAACTACAAAAGCACCAGAGATGTCAAGGTAAATGTACCGAGCGCTTACGCTATCTCTCAGGGACTTTCGGCTGACGGCGGACTTTTTGTTCCCGAAAATCTCCCGAAGCTCTCTGAAGAAAAGATAATGTCGCTGTGCGATATGTCGTATGCCGAAAGAGCTTACGAGATATTCAGACTTTTCCTTACAGACTTTACCGATGATGAGATAAAGCACTGCGTAAACGGCGCTTACAACGATAAGAATTTTGCGACCGACAACATCGCTGAGATCTCTCCCCTTATCCCCGGTACATACATTCTTGAGCTGTGGCACGGTCCTACCTGTGCATTCAAGGATATGGCACTTCAGATTCTTCCTTATCTGCTCACAACTTCCGCAAAGAAGACAATTGACGGTAAGAAGATTTCTATCCTCGTTGCTACAAGCGGTGATACCGGTAAAGCGGCTCTTGAAGGCTTCAAGGACGTTGACGGCACATCAATAATGGTATTCTATCCCGAGGACGGCGTAAGCAATATGCAGAAGCGTCAGATGACAACTCAGGAGGGAAGCAACGTAAACGTTTGCGCTGTTGTCGGCAACTTTGATGATTGCCAGAGCGGCGTTAAGCAGATATTCACAGACAAGAGCGTTATCGCTCAGCTTGAAAAGGCAAATACCGTATTCTCAAGTGCGAATTCTATAAACTGGGGCAGACTTGCTCCCCAGATAATCTACTACGTTTCATCTTATGTTCAGCTTGTAAAGGACGGCGAGCTTAAGTACGGCGAAAAGCTGAATGTAGTAGTACCTACAGGTAACTTCGGTAATATACTTGCCGCATATTACGCTAAGCAGATGGGTATTCCGATAGGCAAGCTGATATGTGCGTCAAACGCTAACAACGTGCTTACCGACTTTATAAATACAGGCATCTATGACAGAAACAGAAAGTTCTACACGACTGTTTCTCCCTCAATGGATATACTTATTTCGAGCAACCTTGAAAGACTGCTGTATCACCTCACGGGCGAAGACGACAAGCTGATAAACGAGTGGTTCACCGCTCTTAAGAATGACGGCAGATACGAAGTAAATGACAGTGTAAAGGCTGCTATCAAGGAAAACTTCTATGCTGGATGCTGCGACGATGAGCAGACAAAGGGCGCTATCAAGGAAGTATTCGATGAATACAGCTACCTTATGGACACCCACACTGCCGTTGCTTACAAGGTATATGAGGATTACAAGAAGAAGACGGGCGACAACACAAAGACGCTTATCGCTTCTACGGCTAACCCCTACAAGTTCGGCTTTGCGGTATATGATGCTCTGGGCGGCGAAACTGAGGGCGTTGATGAGTTTGAGCTTATCGGCAAGCTTGAAAAGCTCACTAAGACAACCTGCCCCAAGGCACTTTCCGATACAAAGAACAAGCCTGTAAGATTTACAGGTTCAATAAAGCCCGAAGAAATGGCTGATGCAGTTCTGAAATTTATAAACAAGTAATTAAGGAGCGTTTATTTGAAAGTTTTCACAATGGGAGATCTTCATCTGCCGTTTGGCAGACCAAAGCCGATGGATATTTTCGGTGGCTGGGAAAATTACACCGAGCGTATCGAAAACAACTGGAACAGTATTGTCGGTGAAGATGATTGCGTTGTGATACCCGGTGATCTCAGCTGGGCAATGTCGCTTGAGGAGGCTCTTCCGGATTTTGAGTTTGTGAGTAAAAAACTACATGGCAGGAAGATAATCTCAAAGGGCAACCACGATTACTGGTGGACAACAATAAAGAAAATGAACACCTTTTTACAGGCAAACGGCTTTGATAATATAAGAATTCTGCATAACAATGCTTTTGAAGAATGCGGAATCGCAATATGCGGAACAAGAGGCTGGATAAATGATGACGGCGAACCGCAGGATGAACTTGTATTACTCAGGGAAGCCGGCAGAATGGAAGCAACGCTTCAGGCTGCAATGTCTACAGGTCTTGAGCCTGTTGTATTTATACATTACCCGCCGATATACGGCAACGAGCAGAATGACTACATTCTTGATGTAATGTCGAAGTATCCCGTGAAGCGGTGCTTCTACGGTCACGTTCACAGTGCTCCGTGCTTTCCGAAGGCATTTCAGGGTGAAAGGGACGGAATTACCTACAGAATGGTGTCGGCTGACTATGTTAAATTTACACCTGTACTTGTGCAGGAATAAAATACAATAATATGCATCGCCGTATATAAGGCTTTGCAAAAACGGAGGATTTTTCAAATGGAGATCATTTCAAACAACAAGACCGCTACAAATACGGTTGAAGTAGAATTCAAGGCAACAGCCGAAGAATTCGAGCAGGCAGTACAGGCAGCTTATTTAAAGAAGAAAAAGAACATCAACGTTCCCGGTTTCAGAAAGGGTAAGGCACCCCGTAAGATAATCGAGGCTGAGTACGGCGAAGGCGTTTTCTATGAAGATGCTGTAAACGGTATGTACCAGAAGAGTGTTTCAGAAGTAATCGACGAACTCAAGCTTGAAGTTGTTGATATGCCCAATATCGAAGTAACAGAAGTAAGTAAGGAGAACGGTGTTTCTTTCAAGGCTACTTTCACAACAAAGCCCGAAGTTGAAATCAAGGACTACAAGGGTATAAAGGTTAACAAGACTGTCAAGACTGTAACTGACGAAGATGTTGCAAACGAACTCAAGAGATATCAGGAGAAGGACGCAAGAATAATCGACGTTACAGACAGAGCGCTTCAGAAGGGCGATACAGCAGTATTCGACTTTGAAGGTTTTGTAGACGGCCAGCCTTTTGAAGGTGGCAAGGCTGAGCACTTCTCGCTCGAAATCGGCAGTGGTCAGTTTATTCCCGGCTTTGAGGACGGTATGGTAGGTCACAGCATTGACGAAGAGTTTGATGTTAACGTTACATTCCCTGAGAACTACAACGCTGAAAACTTAAAGGGCAAGCCCGCAGTATTCAAGTGCAAGATCCATGAGATCAAGGCTAAGGAATACGCTGAGCTTGACGATGAGTTTGCTAAGGATGTAAGCGATTTCGATACGCTTGACGAATTCAAGGCTGACATCAGAGCTAAGCTTGAAGAGAGCGCTAAGAACGCCGCTGACGCTAAGCTTGACGCTGACATCACAGACGCTGTTATCGAGAAGCTTGAGGGCGAAATTCCCGACGCTATGATCAACAACCGTGTTGACGACCTTGTTCGTGACTGGGAATACAGAAACAGATATCAGGGTATCACAGTAGCTGATTATCTGAAGTTCACAAACACAACAATCGAGCAGTTCAAGGAGAACTTCAAGGAGCCCGCTGCTAAGCAGGTAAAGCTCAGACTTGCTCTTGAGAAGATTGCTCAGATTGAAAACGTTGCTGTTACAGATGAGGACGTTGAGAAGGAATACGCTGAGATGGCTGAAAACTACAAGATGGAGCTTGACAAGGTCAAGGCTCTCGTTGCTGAGGAAGCTCTCAGAAAGGATCTTGAGGTTGAAAAGGCATTCGACATTGTTCGTGAGAGTGCAGACGTAACCGAAGTTACTGAATAATTTAGTTTTACAATCGGGAGCTTTCTGTATCGTATATGGAAAGCTCTTTATTGTCTGTATGAAAAGGAAAGGCAGGAGTTTTATGAGTTTAGTACCAACCGTCATTGAACAGACAGGCAGAGGAGAAAGAGCATATGACATTTTCTCAAGACTGCTTAACGACAGAATTATAATGCTTAACGAAGAAGTAAACAATGTTACTGCGGGACTTGTAGTTGCACAGCTGCTGTTCCTTGAGGGACAGGATCCCGACAAGGACATCAGTCTTTATATCAACAGCCCCGGCGGTTCTATCTCCGCAGGTATGGCTATATACGACGTAATGAAAGCTATCGAAGCTCCAATAAAAACTATAGGTTTAGGACTATGTGCTTCAATGGCGGCCTTCTTATTATCTTCAGGTGACAAGGGCTATCGATATGCCTATCCAAACGCCGAAATAATGATTCACCAACCTATCGGTCAAACTCAAGGACAAGTAAGCGACCTTGAAATAATGACAAAAAGATTTATTAGTCTTAAAAATAAATTAAATAGTATTTTAGCTTCAAACACTAATAAAAGTTTAGAAGAAATAGAGAAAGACACTGATAGAGATAACTTTTTAACTGCAGATGAAGCTATTGAATATGGACTTATTGATTTTAAAATAAAAACTGAAAAGCTAATTTCTTAACTTTTCAGCAAATTCATGTAATTTTTTAAATATGTGGACAACAC
>ERZ780139.3389-NODE-3389-length-10645-cov-2.951841_pt1 | contig 10645 bp, 10 predicted proteins | sample MGYA00511476_ERZ780139 | MGnify/ENA primary metagenome ERZ780139 (study PRJEB29588, sample SAMEA2158190) | human gut metagenome | biome: human gut; feature: human-associated habitat; material: faeces | place: Denmark | collected 2008/2010 ... | reverse complement strand
TGCATGCATTGGCTGCGGTTACCGCTCCAACGCAGATGAGGTCGGAGCGATAAATGTATTAAGGGCCGGACGGGCCCGGTTAGCCTGTGGTATGAGTGGTGCAGTAAGGCCGCTGTCAGCAGGAACCCAAAGAGACCTGCTGCAGCACTAGGCTACGGCCGCTGCAGAGGTGGTATGGAATCCTTGTCATTTATGACGAGGAGGATGTCAAGTAACGACTATAGAAGTGATAAGAAAAAAGCCTCCGAATCTTGGAGGCCCTGCGTTATCTCGTCAAAGTCTTTCGGTACCGATACATATGCAAAAGCGTGAACACGGTGTACGCGATTCCCGCATATGTATGGAGTTTCCAGTTTTTCAGCAAGATTGATGCAAGGGTGGCTCCGCCAAAGAGCATCATGCTGCCGTTCTCCACCCTGCGAAGCTCCTTGCTTCTCAGAATTTTCTCGGGCGCGCACCGACTGCTGACAGGGAGCCCTTCCAGGTTGTGCTGCAAGATCTTTTCAAGCTGCTGCTCGTCAAAAAGCTCCGGCACAAATCGAATGAGCAAAGAACCCGTTGTTTCGTTGATATCTGCCGTTTCGATTCCTGCGACATTTCTAACTTCGTCGAAAATTTTTACCGCAGTCTCATTGCTTTTTAGCTGAGGAATCCGCAACCGCATCCGACTTTTTGTGCGGCTAACGATGTATTGATCTAAGAAAGTCATTGCGCAAACTCCAGGAGGAAAGGTGCATAGTCGGATGTGTCGCCTGGAAGCTTGGCGCGCTGAGCGTTCCAGGCCACGCCGAGCGTTGTCGCATTATGCAGAACGGCTCCGGTCGCCGGCATAATCAATCCGGCCAGCCCTCCGACTAAATACGCTGTATTCAGTCCGATCGTAGTTCTGAAATTCGTTTTGATTCTTGCGTAGGTTCTTCTTCCGAGCTCCAGCGCCAGCGGCAAATGCGTTAAATCAGAACCTAATAGAACAACGGAGGCGACTTCCTTTGCAAGATCGGCGCCGTCGGACAACGAGACGCCGACCGAAGCAGCAGACAGCGCAGGCGTGTCGTTGATGCCGTCACCGATCATCAAAACGCGCCTGCCCTCTTTTTCTAAACGCGACACAATGGCGGACTTTCCGTCGGGAAGCACTTGAGAGTAGAACTCGGTAATTCCGAGACGAGCCGCCACATTGGCCGCGGTTTTTTCTCCGTCACCGGTGATCATCACAATGTGCGGAATACCCATTTGGCGAAGGCGAGCTATGACATACTTCGATTCGTCTCTTAAAGGATCTTCAATGCCGATCAAGCCTATGAGCTTCTGGCCCATCGCCAGATAGAGAACAGAATGACCTTTGGACGCAATGGCTTCAATTTGGTTTTGCGCAAAAGCACATGACACGCCTTCATCTTCTTCTACGAAATGACGGGAACCGATCACCAAATGCTGACCGCGTAATTTCGAGGCAATACCGTGGCCGACAATATATTCAACCTCTGCATGCTCTTCTTCATGCGCCAAATTCTTTTGCTCTGCGGCTTTGACCACAGCGCGGGCAACCGGATGCGGGAAATGTTCTTCCAAACAAGCAGAAATCTTCAGAACCTCGTCTTCCGTCCAATCAGGATCCAACGAAACGACCTCTGCAACCTTTGGCGAGGAAACAGTTAACGTGCCAGTCTTATCAAAAACGACGGTATCAACTTTGGCTAACGCCTCCAAATATTTACCGCCTTTAATAAGGATCTTGTGGTTAGCAGCTTCCTTCATCGCACTTAAAAATGCGATCGGTGTCGCAAGCTTTAAAGCGCAAGAATAGTCAACCATTAAAACAGCGGCTACTTTTGCCAAGTTCCGGGTAGCCAAGCCCACAACACCTGCTAATAAAAAGCTGTACGGGACGATTCGGTCGGCAAGACGAACGGCCTGACCCTCGATACTCGCCTTTGCTTTTTCGCTGCTTTCAATGAAGCTGACGATCTTATTCAGTCGGGTTTCCGATCCGATTCCTGTCGGACGAATCAGAAGTTTGCCTTCTTCCAGCGTTGTTCCTGCAAAAACCGTACTGGCGCAATAACGGTGTACGGGAAGCGGCTCGCCGGTCATTGAAACCTGGTTGACCATTCCTTCGCCGCCGATGACCTCTCCGTCGACGGGAATTGCAGAACCGGCTCTAACGATGACTGTGTCTTTTTCCGTTAAGGAGCCAAACGGAACTTCAAGCTCAATGCCGTCCTTCTCAATCCAAACAGTGTCTACATTAACTGCCAGAGATTCCGTCAAATTGGCCATGGTCTTTCTGCGGGTCCACTCTTCCAGGCGTTCCCCGAGACCGAGCAGAAGTGCGGTCGTGCTCGCCGTTTTGAAGTCCCGCATGATGAGCGCCAGAAGGATAGAACTCATGTCCAGAACCTCGACACTCAGCTTTCCCTTAAACAAACTACTGAAACCGTCATAGAAAATATCTTTGACGCTATTGATGAAAAGCCCCAGACGCAGCGGGAACGGAATCAAATTTCTGGCGACTAAGCGCACGGCCGGCCAGAAAGCAACCTCAGAAACCAGACTGCCGCCTTTCGGTATAGTTTTAGGCATTGAGTTAAGCGTTTCGATTTCTTCCCCGAGCAAGGATCGTGTTTTTTCAAAAGCGCTCTCCGCCTTGTACACGATCAGCACACTTCCGGTTCGGGCGTTCACTTCCACGCCTTCGATGTCGGGAATCAATTCGATTTTGTCCGCCAACTGCTCAGCGGCCTCAAATCCAAATTTGAAATCAGAGCGAAAACGCGCACGATGGCGCGTTTTCGATACCACTCGAAAATCCATACCTACCTCGACAGCTAAATTTCTGAAACTAATGTCAGAAAGTCCGACTTATTCTTTTTTCGAATCTTCAGGGACAACAGTCGGAGCGGGCGTCACAGCCGGTTTCTGTTCTTCGGCTTTACGATCTTCGTATTTTTCTTTGGCTTCGGCAGCTAAATCTTCACATGTTTCTTTGAGCGTTTCAGCCTGCTCAATGATTGCATCCTTAATGTCGTATCCGTACGAAAGGACTTTGGCGGCATGAGGACGAAGATTTCCGCGTTTGACGACAGCAGCACCAAAAGCACCGAGTAAGACGCCGCCGAGGACACCAAGCAATACCTTGTTGTTTTCACCCATGATAAGTAACCTTTGCTTTTGTTTGAAATGAGAATTATTCTAGTTTACGGAAGATTTTTTTGAACCCTAAGCACTCAAAATGAGCAAAGCAACGGGTCTCACAACCTCCGGCACCTTCAGCAAAAGCAGAGAAAATTTTGTGGTCTTTTTCTCATAGTTACCATCCAAACTATCGCGTCCTTTTTCCTCCTTGATCAGGCGCACACCCTTCCTTAACGTTGATTCTCGGTATACTTTCAAAGTTGTGGTCTTTTTTACATAATTAATTATTTTCGGAGTCCCAATGAGCTACATCTGCACGAGCTGCGGCAAAGAAACACCCACTTCAACCTTTCATAACGCCTGCGAATGCGGCGGCCTGTTTTCCCTTCCTCAGGATCACCTTCCTCTTTGGCAGGAATCCTTAATTGATAAATCGGTTTGGTCTCAATTCCGTTACCACGCTTTTATGAATTTGGACGGTGATGTTTGGCGCCGAGTTTCCATGGGAGAAGGCATGACACCCATCGTTTCCTATAACGGAAACGTCTTCCTCAAGATGGATTTCATGATGCCGACGCTCTCCTTTAAGGACCGCGGAGCAGCTACCTTGGTAAGCCATATGAAAGCCATCGGCGTTAAAAAATGCGTTCAGGACTCCAGCGGCAACGCCGGCGTGGCTGTTGCCGCCTACTGCGCCAGAAGCGGTATCGCCTGCGAAATTTACGTTCCCGAAGGCACCAGCCCGAATAAGATCGCCATGATTGAAGGCTTCGGAGCCAAAGCGGTTGTCGTCCCCGGAACTAGAGACCATTGCGCCGAAGTCTGCCGCTCTAAGGTCAAAGAAGAAGGGGCTTACTACGCCAACCACGTTTACAACCCTTACTTCTACGAAGGCACAAAAGCCTATATTTATGAAACCTTTGAGCAGCTCAAAAGAATCCCTCGTCATATCTTCATTGAACTCGGCAACGGAACGCTCTTCATTGGCGCCGTCCTCGCTTTAGAGCATCTCATGCGTTCCGGAGTTATCGACGAATTCCCGCAGCTCATCGCCGTTCAAAGCGAAAACTGCGCTCCGTTCTATGAAACCGAAGAACAGGGGTCTTCTTCTTTAGTCGAAGTCACACCGAAACCAACATTGGCAGAAGGCATTGCGATCGGCAAACCAGCTCGCGCAGATGAAGTACTCGACATGATCCGGCGCCACAACGTCAAAGTAATCACCGCTCCGGAAGACAGAATTCTTCCGTGCCGCGAGGAAATGGCAAAACGCGGTTTCTATGTTGAACACACCACAGCCGCCGCGCTTGCCGCCTACTATCGCTACTGCGAAAAATTCGGTCCGACCGAGGACGCCCTCCTCTCTCTTTGCGGCGCAGGCCTTAAGAGCGAACATTAATAAGCAGTTTTGTCGGGAGGAAGTTGCATTTTGTGCACATTGACTACTTCCTTTCGGCATAAGATTGCTAGAATTTGGTCAACTTCTTTTATGGTGAGACCGGTCCATGGATAAATACGACAAAGAGATTCTTTCCGTTCTTTTAGAGAATGGAAAAATCCAACTTTCCGAACTTTCAAAAAAGACCAATCTCAGCGTATCTTCCTGCCAGCGAAGAGTTAAGAATCTTGAGGAATCCGGCGTCATTGAAAGCTATCAAGCCGTTGTCAATCCCAAGCTTGTCGGCATGGGTTTCCAGGCACTGGTATTCATCACCTTGTCGCAAGCTGCCGGTGAAAAAATCACAGAATTTGAAAAAGCCCTGGAAAAAATTTCCTGCATCATCGAAGCGCATCGGATCTTCGGCGAGCAGGACTACGTCCTTCTGGTCGCCACTCCGGATTTGACCGCCTATCAGGAAGCCTACGACACGCAGCTCTCTTCACTGCCTAATATTAAGAAGGTTGAGACCACGCTTTTGATGAAAGAAATCATCCCTCACCGCATTATTCTTTGACCTGAGTAATCTCTTTCTAACGCGCTAACGGGCTGCCTCTTCGCAGTCCGTTTGTTCCTAAAATCTTCCCAAAAACAAATTCACCATCCTCCCAATAGAAAAAATGAGAAAAAGACCACAAATTACGACTTCCGAAGCGATCGAACCGATCTACATCTCAGAAAAGAGGCTTCCTTGTGGAGGGGCGCTGACACTCGGTTCATGGAATAACCGTTTGGTCGTTGCAGATTGGATTGACGGCTGGCACCACTCCACCATCATGAACCGCCTGCAAAAGTACACCAAGGCATCTGTGGTCAAAAGCACATCGAAAGTTATCGAAGCGGCTTCCGATTGGCTCGATGCGTATTTCGAGGGCAGCAAAGAACCTCCGGACTTTGATCTCCTTTTCCTCGGCACGGATTTCCAAAAACGCGTTTGGCAGCTCTTGCTGGAAATTCCATACGGCGAGACGATCACTTACGGGGAGCTCGCTCAAGAAGCCGGAACTCCAAAAGCCGCTCGAGCAGTCGGTGTTGCCGTCGGAGATAATCCTTTCTCCATCATCGTTCCCTGCCACCGCGTCATCGGCAAAGATAAGTCACTCACCGGTTACGGCGGCGGTTTTGATGTCAAAAAATATCTGCTCGCACACGAACTCGGCACCGATATCGAAAATCTACCTTTTAGCGACTGCTCAAGGCGCACTGTTGGATAGACACAACAAAAACTTCCGAAGTTGCAACGGAACGTAAGTGAATAAGCCGACAGGGCCAACCCCATCCCTATTTTGCGTCAAAGCTCGGTTATCCTTCCACAATTCTCAATATATTGAGCGGTTATAACCCATCGATCGCCCGACGAGTTCTCCGGCAGCACGCAGTTCTCCTTCAGATCGATTTGCGAAAGTTCCCGGAAGGATAGTTATGGAAGATAAAGAAGCGCCGAATTCTGCCTTCACCATGAGCATTAAAGGCATGGCCATGCTCACTGTGTGCTCCGTTTTCTCGCTGAGAAATCTGCCGAGTATGGCTGAATACGGCTGGAACATTATTTTCTTCCTCTCAGCCGCAGCTGCCTGTTTCTTCATTCCCTCTGCTTTAGTATCCGCAGAACTTGCCAGTACTTATCCTCAGCGCGGCGGCGTCTTTATTTGGGTCAAAGAAGCGTTCGGCCCCAAGCTCGGGTTCCTCGCGATCTTTATGGAATGGTTCCAAAACATGCCGTGGTATCCGGCCGCGGTCACCTTTGTCGCCACCTGCATCGCATACATTTTTAATCCCGAGTTAGCCTCAAATCGGTGGTACATCTTCTTTACGGCCATCTTTTTGCTGTGGCTCTCCACCTTTCTAAACTTCCGCGGCATGCGGTTATCGGTTTTCTTATCAAATTCCGGTGTGGTTGTCGGAACCATTATTCCCGGCTTTTTTCTGATTGTCTGTGCGCTCACCTATGTTTGGCTCGGCAAACCGGTTCAAATCAATTTGGACGGCGGAAAAGCGCTTATTCCCGACCTGTCCACTGCAAGACAATGGATGCTGCTTGCCGGCATGATGGTGTCGCTCGCCGGTATGGAAATGAGCTCCGTGCATGTCACCTCGATGAAGAATCCGCGCTCATCTTTCCCGAAATCCATTTACCTGGCAACGGCCATTATTTTGATCCTTTCCGTCTTAGGTGCGCTCTCGATTTCTCTTGTTGTTCCGATCGGCGATCTGTCTAAGTCCGCAGGTGTCTGCCAAAGTTTTGAATTGATGCTGAATGCCCTCGGAGTCGGCTGGCTCACACCGATTCTCGCCTGTCTTTTAGCCTACGGCGCTTTAGCATCTGTCGTGACATGGATGAACGGTCCTTCCCGCGGTTTGCTCGAAGTTGCTAAAGAAGGCTATCTTCCGCAGTATTGGCAATACCGAAACAGTTACGGCATGCAGACAAGAATTTTTATTCTGCAGGCCTCCCTAGCGTCTTTCCTGAGCCTGAGTGTGCTCATCATGCCCAGCGTGTCGGATGCCTTCTGGCTGTTCCTTGCTTTGTGCTCTCAGCTTTACATGATCATGTACCTACTGATGTTTGCCGCGGCAATTCGTCTCAAAATTGAAAACCCCGACAGCCCGGGAGAATACAAAGTTCCGGGCGGAAGGGTAGGAATGATCTTAATGTCGGGCGTGGCCTTCTGTACCTCTTTAATTGCGCTGCTCTGCGGTTTTATTCCGCCGGAAGAAATCATCAATGAAGGCCTTGCGGCATCCCTCGGATACGTTGGGTTCCTCGCGGGAGGCTTGATCATCTTCACTATCATCCCTCTGAAATTCTTCGACAAATTTCAGCATCAGCACCTGACAGAAGTAAAGGATTCTGCGGCCTAATCGCACGAACGCTTCTTGGAAGACTCTGATTTCTACCGAGCCGGATTGTCAAAGGATAGGTCCTATCCTAAAATCTGCGCGTCTCTTCTTGAGACGACGAACGATCGGAGGATTAGGCTCGAATCGAGACCGGCCGATCGCTACTTGTTGTTCCAAATATGTCATTCCAAGAAGCCATTCAGTACAGAACTGAACTGCACAAACTGGCAGAACTTTCCGGCCAGGAAATCAAAACTGCTCAATACATCCAAAACAAACTCGAAGAAATGGGTTTTAACGTCCGCTCAGGCGTGGGCGGTCATGGCCTAGTTGTTGATATTGACAGCGGCGTTGCTGGTCCCATGGTCATGCTTCGCGCCGACATCGATGCTTTGCCCTATGCAGATCCCAACGATCCTGAAAGAATAGAGGCCATTCACGCCTGCGGCCATGATGCTCATGCGGCAATTCTTCTTGCCGCAGCTCCCGAAATCCGCAAAAACCTTAAAAAGGGAAAAGTTCGTCTGGCGTTTCAGCCGGCTGAAGAAAGCCTCCAGGGCGCGCTCGCCATGATCAAAGACGGCGTCCTAGACGGCGTTGATATCGTTGTTGGTTCTCACATCCGGCCCGTTCAGGACCTTCCGTTCGGAAAATACTGTGCGTCCGTGAATCATGTTGCTTGTGCAACCGTTGAAGTTCGCATTGACGGCAAACAGGCTCATGCCGCAAGACCGCATCTCGGCATCAATCCGATCGAAGCCGCCTCTCAGTACATTGCTTCAGTCGGGCTGATCAAAATCGATCCGAACAAGTCTTGGTCCGTCAAACCGACTCAGATTCATTCTGAAGTCGGTGCAACCAATTCCATTCCGAGCTTTGTGAAGATCGCCTACGACCTCCGTGCTCAGGACAATGCCGCACTCGAAGCGATCATCGGAAGAATGAAACTCGCAGCCGCAGGCTTAGAAGGCAGCTTCGGGGCCAAGGCTTCCTGCGAAGTCACAGAGTATTGCCCGGGTCCTGAATACGATGAAGCACTCGGTGAGCTATTCAAAGAAACCGTTGCAGGGACTTTCGGAAAAGAAACTTTGGGTACTAACTGCGGAGGCGGCGGGGAAGATTTCCACTTCTACAAGAAAGCCAAACCGGAGCTCCGAGTTCTGTATTACGGCATCGGAAGCGGCGCCGCACCGGGACTGCATGACCGAAACATGAACTTTAATGAAGCTATCCTCCCTCAGGCTTCTCAGCTGCTTGTTAACGTCGTCGGCAAAATTCTGGCCTGATTAGCGAGAATCGAATTTACGTTTCCTGCCTCACGCTAAATCTGCGCTTGAGCTCATACTCGAGTGCAGATTTCTATTTTTTGTCTCCAAGAGAATTTTTTCTGCAAAAATAACAGGTTAGCGTGATTAGAACTTCTACTTAGTTGCATACTAAAAACATGGTAATAAAACCTATTTTGAGGATTGACTAGGGGTACTTTCGGTACGCCTCTCTAATAATTTTTGCTATCACTAAAAGAGAGGAGAAATCAATAAACGATTGAATTTTCTATAAATTCATCCGAACGGATTAAGACTATAGCTAATTCACGGTATAAATTAAAACAAACTTAAATTACTAACAAGTGGAAACACTTTAGGGTATACTCCTACCCGTAACGAAATCCAACACCTTTACACCCCACTGAATTTCGTTCGCAAGGAGACAGCAATGCTTTTACACAACTTTATTAGCTTTGCGCTTTCGGATGTAAGCAAAGAAGAAAATCTGTTCATCGCCAATCAGGCTGAGCAGCTCCTTCCCTTCCATTTCTTCTTTCCGCCCTCACTCGACAAATAAGTCTTCTTCACCGCTGACCGGACACTCCTAAATTAAATACTGAAGCGCTCCCTTCGTCAGTCTTCAAATTAATTTGAAAAGACCCCCTGCATAATTGTTTCACCCTGATTATGCGGATTCTATCTTTGCGACCACAGGAGTCAAAATGCTAGATCTCAAAGGACTGTTGTCCAAGGCAAGATTGCCGATGGATATCACCCGACGCGGCTTCTTAGAAGTATCAACCGTCGCTGCCGCCATGGCTGCGATGAACGCCGCCCCCGCACAAACCGGTGCACAGCCGTACATCATTCTCTCCGCTCCGAAAGGCATCCTGATTGCGGATCCGAGTTTATGTGTCAGCTGCCAGCGCTGCGAATTAGCTTGCACGGAATTCAATGACGGTAAAGCAGATCCGCGCCTTGCTCGAATCAAAATTAATCGCGGAATGTTCTACGGTACGGAAGGCACCTCTCTCACCTCTCCGCACAACGGCGCATACGGCTCTGATCCGGTATGCGTTCAAGACACCTGCCGCCAGTGCGACCACCCGGTTCCCTGCGCCAACGCCTGCCCGAAAGGCGCCATCCGCGTCAATCCGAAGACCGGTGCCCGTTATGTCGATGAAGAAACCTGCATCGGCTGCGGCCTTTGCCAAAAAGCCTGCCCCTGGAACATGATGAGCTTCGACGTTGAAAAGAACGTCGCCAGCAAGTGCTTTCTCTGCAACGGCGATCCGAAATGCGTGAAAGCCTGCCCGACCGAAGCCATCCGCTACGTACCCTGGATGGATCGTTCCAAAGAACCGACCCGCGGCGTTCCTCACGGCTATATGCCTCAGAACAACAACGACCAGTGCGGTATTTGTCACGGCTGATTTTCTCTATAGGTTATCCAAATGTCAGAAGCAAAGAAATACGGTTGGACCGGACAAGGTCTTCGAATCAACCTCACTACCGGTGAAATCACAAAGGTTCCGACACAGAAAGATTGGATCGGCGGAACAGCTTTGGGCTACAAAATCTTTTGGGATGAAGTCCCTCCGAAAACACAGGCTTTCGATGAAGCCAACAAAATCGTTATCGCTCCCGGCCCTCTGACCGGTACGGGCGCCGTCTGCTCCGGCAGAACTTCCGTTACCACCATGTATCCGACCACCTATCCGATCCATGAAATCGGAAGTGCTCACTTGGGCGGAGACCTCGGTGCCAAAATGAAATACGCCGGCTACGACTTCATCGTCATTGAAGGCAAAGCCAAAGAACCGGTATACGTTTACGTCAATAACGACGATGTTCAGATCAGAAAAGCCAATCATATTTGGGGTGAAGGAACACGCCGTGCAGCGGCCTTAATCAATCAGGAAACTTCTCCTACCGCTTCCGTCACAGTCATCGGACCGGCAGG
>ERZ780139.3379-NODE-3379-length-10683-cov-2.553914_pt1 | contig 10683 bp, 9 predicted proteins | sample MGYA00511476_ERZ780139 | MGnify/ENA primary metagenome ERZ780139 (study PRJEB29588, sample SAMEA2158190) | human gut metagenome | biome: human gut; feature: human-associated habitat; material: faeces | place: Denmark | collected 2008/2010 ... | reverse complement strand
GCGCCCGCGGCGAAGCGGCGAGGGATCTGGGCCGCCGGTTCCACTTCTTCCAGCGGCACCGGGGTCGCCCCGGCGGTCTTGAACTTCAGGAGGCCGCGGAGCGTCATCTGACGCTTCGACTGATCGTTGATGATCTTCGCGTATTCCTGATACGTCTTGAAGCTGTTGTCGCGCGTGGATCGCTGCAGCTTCACGATCGCTTCAGGGGTCCACATATGCTCTTCGCCGTCGGCGCGCCAGGCGTATTCGCCGCCGGTCGGGAGCTCACCCTGCATCGAGGGATTGATGCCGTAGGCCGCACGGTGGCGGTTCACGGCTTCCTGCATGACTTCGAAGAGCCCGATACCTTCGACACGGGTGGGCGTGCCCCAGAAGTAACGCTTCACGAAGTCGGTCTTGAGGCCAATCGCCTCAAAGATCCTCGCGCCGCGGTAGCTCATCAGGGTCGAAATACCCATCTTCGCCATCACCTTCGTGAGGCCCTTGCCGATCGCCTTCACGTAGTTCGCAACAGCGGTTTCTTCAGTGAGGCCGCGCTTCGGGGCGAGCGAGCGGAGGGTCGCGAGGGCGATATACGGGCACACCGCTTCCGCGCCGTAACCCATGAGGAGCGCGAAGTGCTGCGTCTCGATCACGGAACCGGACTCAACAACGAGGCCGACGTCAGTACGGACGCCTTCAGAGATGAGGTGCTGGTGCAGGGCGGAGGTCGCGAGGAGCACCGGAATCGCCACACGGTCGCGCGACACGGCGCGGTCCGTGATGATCAGGATGTTGTAGCCGCCCTTCACGGCATCCACGGCTTGAGCGCACAAGGACGCAATCTGGGCCTCAACACCCTCGCTCCCCCAGTTCACGGGGTACGTGATATCGAGTTCACGGCTCCGGAACTTGCCGTCCGTAAACGCCGCGATGTGGTGCAGCTTCGCCATATCGCGTTCAGTGAGGATCGGCTGCATCACTTCCAGACGCCGGGGCGGATTGACGTTATTCACGTCAAGGAGATTCGGCTTCGGACCGATAAAGGAAATGAGGCTCGTCACGAGCTCCTCACGGATCGGGTCGATCGGAGGATTCGTCACCTGAGCGAAGAGCTGCTTAAAGTAATTGAAGAAAGGCCTATCTTTCTTTGACAGAACCGGAAGCGAGACGTCGTTCCCCATGGAGCCGATCGGCTCCATCGCCTTCTCCATCATCGGACCGAGGATGACATCGATATCTTCCTGCGTCATCCCGAACGCCTTCTGGAGTTCGAAGAGGCGGCCGGAGGACACCGCGAACGGCACGGGGTTCACGTCCGGGCTCTGGAGGTCAGAAAGACGGAGATTCAGGTGCTCCACCCACTCGCGGTAGGGCTTAGCGAGAGAGACCTGGTTCTTGATTTCGGTATCCGGAATGATGCGGCCCTGAACGGTGTCGATCAGCAGCATCTTCCCCGGCTCCACACGCCACTTGCGGCGGATGCGGCCTTCCGGGATCAGGAGCACGCCCATTTCGGACGCGAGAATGACGGTGTCGTCATCCGTTTCGACATAACGCGCCGGGCGGAGACCGTTACGGTCAAGCGTCGCGCCGATCTGCACGCCGTCCGTGAAGACGATCGCGGCGGGGCCGTCCCAGGCTTCCATCATCGGGGCGTTGTAGGCGTAGAACGCCTGTCGGTCGGCGTCCATCGTACGGGCCTTTTCCCAGGCTTCGGGGACCAGCATCATCATGGACTGCGCGAGCGAGTAGCCGCTCATCACGAGGACTTCGAGGGCGTTATCGAGGCTCGCCGTGTCGCTCTGACCTTCGTAGATCAGCGGGGCGAGTTTCTTCACGTCGTCCCCCAGCACCGGAGACTCCCAGGTCGCCTCTCGCGCCCGGATCCAGTTGTATTCCCCTTCTCCGTGTTGATTTCGCCGTTGTGGGCGATATAGCGGTAGGGGTGGGCGAGCGCCCAGGCGGGGAAGGTGTTCGTGGAGAATCGCTGATGCACCACCGCGATCGCGGAGGTGGCCTCGGGGGCCTGGAGGTCGAGGTAATACTTACCGACCTGATCCGCGAGGAGGAGACCCTTATAGACCACGGTGCGGGTGCTCATCGAGGGGACGAAGTATTCGTTCCCGTGCTTCAGGTTCAGCGCCTTGATTCGGTGCGAGGCTTCCTTACGGATGACGTAGAGTTTCCGCTCCAGGGCATCCTGCACCATCACGTCCGGGCCGCGGCCGATGAAGATCTGGCGGATCACCGGGGCGGCTGCCCGCACGGTGTCACTCATCTTCATATGGTGGTCGACCGGGACATCGCGCCAGCCGAGAACGACCTGGCCCTCCGCCTTCACGACACGCTCAAGCTCCGCCTCGCACGCCGCGCGGCTCGCGGGCTCCTGCGGGAGGAAGATCATGCCGACACCGTAGTCCCCCGGAGGCGGGAGCGAGATGCCCTGCTTCGCGAGTTCCTTTCGGTAGTAGCTATCGGGGATCTGAATCAGAATACCGGCACCGTCGCCGCAGAGGGGGTCAGCCCCGACCGCGCCGCGGTGATCCAGGTTATGCAGGATGAGGAGCGCGTCCTCAATCACCTTATGAGAGACACGGCCCTTGATATTCGCGACGAAACCGACGCCGCAGGCGTCGTGCTCTGCCTGCGGTGTGTACAGTCCGTGCTGGGCGGCATCTTTCCGCGCTTCTTCCAAAGTCATTTGAGGCATGACTGGAGTCTCCCTAAAGATTTTCTTTTTTTATGTGAGAAAGCTTGGGGCACATTCTTTTACCTGTGCGGTGCACGGGGTTCTTTTGAAGTGCGTGTTTGAAAATAATGCGTCTATAAAAGGTGTCTTTTCAATTGAAAACGGGGCTTTTTCTCGAGTTACCCATATATAGGCTATGGTGAATTATCTATAGCTGGCGGTATGTCTTAAGCAGAATCTTTTAGAGAACTACGACATACCACTCACCCCGGTATCACACCCGCCCTATTTTTTCCCGTATACAAAAAATCCCGGATTCAGATATAACAAACCCGTTTTCCCGGCCTTTCAGGGTACAGCCATATCTGGTGTAAACCCCCATGAATAAAGGCGTCAGGCGAAAACCCTTGGGTGTAACTCCCAGTGGGGGGAGAGTGTTTCTCCCAAGCTTTTTTTTCACGGCGGCGCTTATATTTCACTCCATCCAGAAACGCTGATGTGAGTCATCAAGACGCCTGGCTCCCGAGCCCTGCTGAAACCAGGGATGGGAATAGGAAATTCCTTTTTGGAGCTTCTCGAAAAATCATGAAGAAGACTTTTGCTGCTGTGGCTCTCGCCGCTGCTCTCGCGTTCTCTGCTTCCTCTTTCGCCGCCCCGGTCCCCGCTGCTTCCCAGCCCGCCGGCACCCAGGCGACCGAGAAGGCTCCCGCTCCTGCTGCCAAGGCTGCTCCGAAGGCTAAGGCTAAGGCCGTGAAGAAGGCTCACCACAAGGCTGTGAAGAAGGCCGTGAAGCACGCGAAGAAGCATGCCCCCAAGGCTCCGAAGGCTGCTCCTGCTCCGGAAGCCGCTCCGGCTCCCGCGCCGATGAAGTAATTCATCTGAATTCAGTTCGCTGATTTCACCCGCCCTCCCGAGGCTAAGTCCCGGGAGGGCGTTAACACATAAAGGGTTCTCATCATGATGAAGAAGACGTTTGCCGCAGCCGCGATCGCAGCCGCTCTCGCTTTTCCCGCTTCCGCTTTCGCGGCCCCTGGTCCTGAAGGCCAGCCGCCCGCGCCGGGTCCTCAGATGGATCAGAAAGCGCCGCCCGCTCCGAAGGCTCAGCCGAAGCACTTGAAGAAGGCCCCGCACCGCGCGGCTCTGCGTCACGCGAAGAAGGCTCCGAAGCCGATGCCGGCCCGCAGCCCGCTCCGGCTCCGATGAAGTAAAACCGCGGGAGGAGCATTTCAGCCCCTCCACCGTGAAAGGGGTGTCTCATATTAGAGACACCCCTTTTTTTGACCCCATAAAGAGCGCTTTCCTTCTTCCCTATGGGATAAATGAATAGCGGGTAATACCTCAGGAGTCCCGTATTCAGGGCGTTTGCTCCCCCTTTTGAGGGTCAGGTTTCCGTTCGCTCAAGGGTAAAATTTCTTCTTACCGCGATTCATTTATTGACTGGTTTTTTCGTTTCTCCCACTTTACTCAGATGACACTTCCAACACCTGATCACCTCACCACCGCGAGCCACTGGGGCGTATTCCGCGCCGCCGTCGATGACGGCCGAATTACGCTCACGCCCGCTGCCGGTGATTACTTCCCGAGTCCGAATGTCCGCGCGATTGAGGCCCAGCCCTATATGAAGAGCCGGGTGCTGCATCCGATGGTGCGGAAGTCGTTCCTCGAGAAGAAACCCGGGAACGCGGCGCTCCGCGGCCGGGATGAGTGGGTGCAGGTGGATTGGGAGACGGCGCTTGATTTGGCAGCTGACTCGATCAACCACGTCTACGACACCTATGGGCCGTCCGCGGTTTTCGGGCAATCCTACGGCTGGAAGTCTTCTGGCGCCATTCAGTCCGCGGTGACGCTCGTCCGCCGGCTGCTCGCGTGCCGCGGCGGGTACGTGAAGGGAGAGAACAACTACTCGAACGGCGCGATGCGGAAAATTCTGCCTTACGTGATTGGAAGCGCGTACCAGAAGCCGCAGAGTTTTGAGCGGGTGCTCGAGTCCGCCGAGCGGATCGTTTTCTGGAGCGCGGATCCCGCGATCACGAACGACATCGACTGGTTCGCATCGACGCACGGCACAAGCCCCTACTACAACGCGCTCATCAACCACCCGCGGATCCGCACGGTGTGCATTAACCCCGTGAAACCGCTCACCGCGGAAAAGCTTGGCTCCGCCTGGGTGCCGGTGCGTCCGGGAACGGACACCGCTCTGATGCTCGGGATCATCTACGCGCTTGAAGAAGCGAACCTCGCGGATCACGAGTTCCTGAAAACCCACACCGAAGGCTGGGAAGGATTCCTCGCTTACGTCATGGGGCACGAGGACGGGTGCCCCAAGTCCCCTTCCTGGACCGCTGACATCTCCGGAGTTCCGGAAGCCACGATCCGCGCGCTCGCCGAAGACCTGGGCACCCACCGCACAACACTCATCACCGGCTGGGGCGCGCAGCGCGCGGAGTTTGGTGAGCAGTTCCACTGGATGGCGTTTACGCTCGCGGCGTTCTTAGGCCAGATCGGACTCCCGGGCGGCGGCATTCAGACGGAGTACCACACGGGTTCAGCCGGTGACCTCGCGACCGCGGGGCCTTATATCCCGAATCTCCCGGTCCCGAAAGTGCCGGCGATTCCCCCGTCTCACCCCGATCAGGGAAGCCGCGTGATCCCGATCGCGCGTTTCGTTGACTGTATTGAGCATCCGGGGAAGGTGATCGACTTTAATGGCGAAAAGATCACGTACCCCACGATCCGGCTTCTCCTCTGGGGCGGCGGCAATCCGTTTACGCACCAGCCGGACACGATGCGGCTCGAACGCGCGTGGCGCTCTGAGCAGCTCGAAGCAACGATCGTGATCGAGACGCACTGGACCGCGACCGCAAAGCACGCCGATATCGTGCTCCCGGCGACCACGGTTTACGAGCGGAACGATATTTCAGGTGCCGGAGAACAGGCACGCAATATGGTGGTCGCGATGCATCAGCTCGTTCCCCCGCAGGGTGAGTGCCGGGATGACTACTGGATCGGGTCAGAGCTCGCCCGCCGGATCGGCGTTTTTGACGCCTTTACGGAAGGGAAGACGCTCGAAGACTGGATCCGCGCGACGTACGAAAAGGCCGCGAAAACGGCTGAGCTGTCGCTTGACACGGTGCCGACGTTTGACGAATTCTGGCGATCCGGGATCCTAAGATTTGAGCCGACCGAATCCGGCCGCCGGTTTGTGGATTTTGAAGACTTCCGGAACGACCCCGTCGGGCATCCGCTTCAGACCCCGTCCGGAAAAATTGAGATCTGGTCGAAAAAGATTGAGTCCTACGGGTACACGGACTGCCTCCCGCACCCGGCGTACTTTGAGCCGTCTGAAGGCTTTGCCCGGGCGACGAAAGAGTTTCCGCTTGCCCTTGTCGCCCCGAAGAGCGTGAAGCGGCTTCACTCGCAGCTTGATGAATACGCGAACCGGGAGCCGGACGGCACCCAGCTTCGTGAGCCGCTTACGATCACGAGGAAAGACGCGGAGCCGCGCGGCATTGAGACCGGTGATGTGGTTCTGGTAAAGAGCCGCCGGGGCGCGGCGCTCGCCCGCGCGGTCGTCGAGAACACGGTGATCCCGGGAGCTGTCGTGCTGCATCACGGCGCGTGGTTTGATCCGGCGGTGCTGGACGGGAAAGAAATCGACGTCCATGGGAACCCGAACAGCCTCACGCAGGATATCCCGACATCGTCGCTCGCCTGCGGAAACGTCGCGTCTACCGCCAATGTGGAAGTTACCAAATGGGTAGGACCGATCCCTGATATCCGGGCGTTCACGCCGCCTTCGGCTGCCGCGAAGTAATCTCCCGCGGCACGAGGTGGGACGGCGCTTCAGCTCGCTTTACACGTTTTGACAACAATGCCTTCAGAGTTTTTCTTCTGAAGGCATTTTCGCAATTATTGAATACGAAAATATTATACATAGTGGGTATAAACGCATTTTTGTGATTAATTGGTGACAAATTAGCCTACAATGAAGTTATAAAACCTTCACACAGAGGAGGTGCGAAATGATCTTGCCACGCTGTTTCGACTTTCGTGACCGGCTTAACCGCAAGGGTTACTGGCACTGGTACGTCTTTTCGCTCCTCGTGATCGGAATCGGGGCTGTCATCGCCATCATGATTGGTCTCCTTGGCTTTGGCACTCCCGAGCTCCGGCTTAACCTCATCCTCAGCTGCAACCTGGTGACTGCGCTCATGGTGCTCGCGATCCAGGTGCCGATCACGGTGCAGCGGCTGCATGACATTGGGAAGAGCGGCTGGTACGCGCTCGTCTATCTCGTTTTCATCGGCATGGTGGTGTACGACCTGCTTCACCCGTTCCCCACCTTCCTCACGGTTCTTGTCCCGTTCACCTTTGTTGTCCTGATTGGCTTTGTGCCGTCTGAACCCCGGAAGAACCGCTACGGGAACTATGTGCCGGAAGAGGATAAGTTTTCGGAATCCGAACAGAGTGAGGGTTTCCGGATCTGAGTGTTCAGTTTTGCAGTGGTTTCATTGTTGGTCTCTCTAGACTCACTTTTATAGATTCTGTTAACTCCTGGCAGAATCTATTTTTTTATCATGAGAGAGGCAAAAGCCGCGGCCGAAAGCGGTTGAAACAATCAAGAGGTGCGTGAGATGGAAGACTTTGTGGTGCTGAATAACGGCGTCCGGATGCCCCGCGTAGGGCTCGGCGTCTACGCGATCCCGGTAAATCAGACAAAGGACGCGGTGCTCACCGCCCTCTCGCTTGGTTACCGCCATATCGATACGGCGCAGCTCTATAAGAATGAGGCTGAGGTCGGCGAAGCGGTCCGGGCGTCCGGTATCCCGAGAAATGAGATCTTTGTCACCACGAAACTCTGGGGCGCGCGGGATTATGAGGACGCGAAGCGATCGATTGCCCGCTCCCAGCGGGCGCTCGGGATCGGCGTGATCGACCTGCTTCTGATTCATTGGCCGGGAGAAGATAACCTCGGGGTCTATAGGGCGCTTGAAGAGGCCTATCAAGCGGGCGACGTTCGGGCGATCGGGATCTCAAACTTTGTCGAAAACCTCTTCCCCTCGTTCATCAAGCAGGTGGACGTGGTGCCCGCGGTGGATCAGGTTGAGGCGCATGTCTTCTGTCAGCAGAAGGGGCTCCGGAAAATGATGGCGGAGGCCGGTGTTGTCCCTGAAGCCTGGTCGCCGCTCGGATCAGGAGAGCACAAGATCTTCGGTAACCCCGTTCTGGAATCAACAGCGAAGAAGCATCAGAAGTCGGTCGCCCAGGTCGCGCTCCGGTTCCTCGTGCAGTCAGGCTTTGTGATCATTCCGCGAACCACCAAAGCAAAACACATGCAGGAGAACCTCGACGTGCTCACGTTTACGCTCGATCCGGACGACATGAAGAGGATTGAATCGCTCGACAACGCGAAGAGCCTCTTTGGCTGGTGGTAAAAGCCTTTCATACGCCGAAAACCAGCCGTTTTACTTTATAGATTTTATTGAGATCCTGATAGATTCTGATAGGAACTATCAGGATCTATTAGTTACTGATAAGCAATCTTTCCACCTGGAAAGCCCCCTATCCCATTCCTAATCCGATTCTGAGCCTGTCACAAACATCAGTTTGAGCTTCTCAGCAACATCACGTTCTAAACTGCTCACTAGCATGAAGAACAGATCTACAGGAAGAGAAAAAACGGTAATACGGCGCAATGTCGGCTTAATCACGTAGCATCATCGGTTTTAAAATCATTCCGATTGATATCGGTGATCGTCTGAATTGAACCTTTCAGCAACAAAACGGCCGCCCATTCCTTCCTCGTCACAAAACATTGGTTTGGAGATACTCATGACTGAAAAGATTGCTGTCATCATTGGCGCGGGTCCTGGACTGGGTCTCAGCCTCGGGAAGGTGTTTGGAAAGAACGGCTTCACGCCGGTTCTTGTGAGCCGGAGCGAAGAGAAGCTTGGGAAACTTGTTTCCGATCTGAAAGAACTCGGGATCGACGCCTTCACGGAAACCGCGGATGCGTCTGATACGGCCTCTCTCAAAAAAGCAATGGCGTCCATCAAAGCCGCTCACGGCGCGCCGACCGTCATGATCTACAACGCAGCGAATACGAGTCCTGAAGCTGGTTGGGGAGTTGACACCGAGGAGCTGGTCCAGCACTTCAGACTCGATGTCGCGGGCGCCTGGACGGTGTGCCGCGATCTGATCGAGGATCCTGAGTTTCTTCAGAACAAGAGTGCCCTTCTCTTCACGGGCGGCGGCTTTGGAATTCACCCCTTCCCCGCTTTTGGCGCCATGAGCCTCACGAAGGCCGCGCTTCGCTCATGCTGAATGAGGCGGTCGCCCCGAAGGGGATTTATGCCGGCACCGTCACGATCAACGGTCCCATCGGCATGAATGACTTCTTCAGCGCCGACCGCATCGCAGAAGCGTTTTATGAGCTTTACGAGAAGCGGACCGAATGCGAAAAGGTGTACGAATACCCCGAACTCGTCGGTTTCAAAGGCACGGCCTCTGAATATTGGTCCCGCGTGTTCCCGGCGTCCTGAGAACCCGAGTCTCACTGAAACGGTTAGGAGCGCCCCTGATGAATAACGCAATGGAACTGATTCGTTACTCAGACATCATCCTGAGCTGCTTTATTCCGGGGCAGATGCTCACTGAATCCCGGATCGCGTCTCACGCGCTCGTCTTTGTGCGATCGGGCGTCATGGAAGCGGAGTCTGCCGGCCGGACAATCACCATGCCATCGGGCGGCTTTGTGTTTCTGAAGCGCGATCACGCGGTTCGCATCCGGAAGCAAAGCGACGGTGCCCGCCCCTACAGCGCGGTAAGCATCCTTCTTCAGAGAAACTTTCTCCGGGATTCCTTCCGGACCCTGAACCCGAAAACACTCCCTCGCACGGCGAAACGGTTTGAGGAAGCGGTGATTCCGCTTCAGAGCGAACCTGCGCTCGAGAGCCTCTTCGCGTCGCTCCTTCCCTACACCGATGCCCGGGTGAAACCGCTCGCGGAATGGATTGAATTAAAAGAACGGGAAGCGCTTCTCTGCCTCCTCACGATGAGCCCGAGGTTCTATCCGACGCTATTCGATTTCAGCAGTCCCTGGAAGATTGATCTCCTCGCCTTTATGGAAGCGAATTTCAGGGAGGATCTGACGCTCGAAGAATTCGCGTCCTACACCGGCCGGAGTCTCGCGACCTTTAAGCGTGACTTCGCGAAGATAAGTCCGCTGACTCCTGAGAAGTGGCTCCTCGCGGAGGACCACCGGAAGGTCTCTGACGTGTACCTCGAAGCCGGCTTCCGGAACCGCTCGCACTTCTCAACCACTTTCCGGAAAAGATACGGCGTGACGCCAGCGGAAGCGGGGCGGGAGCCAGAATCGGTGTCTTTCTGACTCTTAATACTTTCTATTAGATACTGATAGATACTGATAGATACGCATAGGAACTATCAGGATCTATTTTTATGGCCGGAAGATAATCGCCTTCTCAAAAGTCACCTTGACGGGGACTCCGAGCCGCTTGATCGGCCGGAACTTCATCGCCCGGATCGCCTTCAGCGCGGCCTGCTCAAAGTCGAGCGGCGGGATATCAGAGGTCATCACTTTTGACCGGATGACGTCCCCCTTCTCATCCACCACAAACCGCACACGGACACGGATCGATATGCTGTAGCCCGCCACACGGGCCCGCCTCGGATAAACCGGATGGGCGTCATTCAGGATCACGATGTCGAGCTTCCCCTTCCCCGTAATCCGATAGGTGCCGTCACCGTTATCCGCGAACGCGGCGTCCCCGCCTCCTCCCGCGAGGCTCTTCAATTGATTGCCGGATCCCGCGAGCGTGGTTTTTCCGTTGCCCGTGCCGATTGCCGCGCCGAGATGGGCGGAGGATTTTCCCTCTCCTGCCGCAGTGCCGGAGGCGGAACCTGGCGTCTGCGAGGAAGACTTCGCTACTGACGGTTTCGCGGGCGTCGCAACGGCCGCGGTGTGCGCCGGTTTCGGTGTCGCCTTCATG
>ERZ780139.3376-NODE-3376-length-10687-cov-5.202596_pt1 | contig 10687 bp, 8 predicted proteins | sample MGYA00511476_ERZ780139 | MGnify/ENA primary metagenome ERZ780139 (study PRJEB29588, sample SAMEA2158190) | human gut metagenome | biome: human gut; feature: human-associated habitat; material: faeces | place: Denmark | collected 2008/2010 ... | reverse complement strand
CCAAGTGCGAGACCCCTTACAAGGACAACTGCCGAAACAGAACGGCGGTCAGCGCGCCGTACGGTTGCAGACAATACTGGGCTGACTGTGCCGACAAATGTCAGACGGCGGCGGAAGAACCAGTTTGCGGTATTGGTACGATTTATTATGCGGACGGCAGTTGTGCGGTGCCGGAGAAACATGATGCTTCAAAGACGGCGCTTGGTGTCGTTGTTCATGTGACAGACGACGGAAAGCACGGACAGATTATGGCACCCTGGCCGGTTAATGCCAGTGGCAACAAGAGCAACGCTCCAGTTGATTTGCATTGGGCGGAAGGCAGTGCGATGGATACAGATATTCCGGCTCTGAAAAATTATGATGAAAACGGTACAGAGCGGCTGACGGATTATAACAGTTGTGAGAATACGGATATTATTACAGCGACGGGAAGCGCTTCTGTTTATCCGGCAGCATGGGCGGCCCGGAAATATGCGCCAACGACTGAGACTAAAGGCAAGTGGTGTTTGCCTTCCAGCGGTGTGGCTGTCAATATTTATAACAATCGGCAGAAGATACAGGCAGCGATTTTGGCACTTGGCGGTGTTGCTTATCCGGATTGCTGTTGCTGGACATCGACCGAATATGCGACCGAGTATGATTTGGGATATTATGTCGGGACATCAAGCTTTCGGATTGAAAACGGCTTGGGCCGTGGCGGCAAGGGCGGATATAATTACGCTTATGTGTATCCGGTACTTGCATTCTAAAAATCAAAGCCCCTCAAACGAGGGGCTTTTTAGATTTTAGATGGCTTTGCGAAGGGCGTCGATAGCTTCATTGAGGCGGGTGTTATCCGAGCCGCCGGTCTGAGCCATGTCCGGCCGGCCGCCGCCACCCTGAGCGCCGACGAAGGGTGCGACGACCTTAATCAGATTGGTGGCGGGCAGGCGGTCCTTGATGTTGTCGCTGACGCCGATAACGACCGAAACTTTTCCTTCCGCGGGCGAGAAGAAGGCAACGACGGTGTCATCTTTGCTTTGCGCCTTAATCTCGTCGATAAAGGCTTTGAGTTCTTTCGGCGGAATGTTTTCGATGATCTTGGCGACGAATTTGACGCCGTTGACGGCTTCGAATTTGTCCGGATTGTCAGCGGCCTTGTTGCTGACGAATTTCTTTTTCAGGTCGAAAATCTGCGCCTCAAGCTTTTTCTTTTCTTCCAGGAGCTGGACAACCCGGTTTTCAATGTCGTTAAACCCGGCTTTCAGGCAGGCGCCGACATGGTGCAGGCGGTCTTCGATGTCCTGCGTGAATTTTTCGGCCGCGGAGCCGGTTACGCATTCCAAACGGCGGACGCCGGCGGCAATTGCGCTTTCGCTGACAATGTTAAAATAACCGATGCTGCCGGTCTGTTTGACATGTGTACCGCCGCAAAGCTCCATTGAAACGCCGTCACCGACGCAGACAACCCGGACTTCGTCGCCGTATTTTTCGCCAAACAGCGCCATGGCTCCGGCATTGATGGCGTCCTCCTGATTCATAATATTGGTATGAACCGGAAGGTTGGCGCGGATAAGACGGTTGACGGCGTTTTCCAAATCGCGGATTTCGGGTTCGCTAATCTGTTTGGGATAGGCGATGTCAAAACGCATTTTGTCGGCGGCAACCATTGAGCCTTTCTGAGTCACGGAAGCGCCGAACTTTTCCTGAAGCGCATGGTGCAGCAGGTGGGTAACCGTATGGTTGGCCTCAATGGCGTGACGGTTTTCCTCGTTGACGCGGAAACTTGCAAAAGTACCTTTTCTGACGCTGCCGTTCAGCATTTTACAGACATGAACCCAGAGACCGTCGAGTTTCTTTTTGGTGTCGGTTACCTCAATCTCAAAGCCATCGCCGACAATGGTTCCGATGTCGCCGACCTGGCCGCCCATCTCGCCGTAAAAAGGCGTCTGGTTGGCAAGCAGATAAAATTCGCCGGCGCTGATTTCGGAGATTTCCCGGCCGTTTTGAACCAGAGCGGTAATTTCGGCGTCGGCTCTGAGCGTGTTGTAGCCCAGAAATTCGGTCGAGCCGAGCTTGTCCTGAAGTTCAAACCAGATTTTGTCGGTGCCGGCATCTCCGGAACCTGCCCAGTTTCTGCGGGCTTCGGCACGCTGTTTTTCCATGGCCTCGTCAAAGCCGCGGGTGTCGACATTGATGTTTTTGGCCTTGAGGGCGTCCTGTGTCAGGTCAAGCGGAAATCCGTAAGTATCATACAATTTGAACGCGGTAGCGCCCGAAAGTTCATCTCCCTCTTTAAGGTTCTTGGTTTCATCATCCAGCAGACGCAGACCTTTGTCCAGCGTGCGCAAAAATCTGGTTTCTTCGGTTTTGATGGTGTCTGAAATCAGATTCTGGGCGCGGTAAAGTTCCGGATAAGCTTCGCCCATTTCGCGCTGCAGGGACGGAAGAAGTTTATAGATCATCGGTTCCTTGACGCCGAGCAGGTAGGCGTGGCGCATGGCGCGGCGCATGATGCGGCGCAGAACGTAGCCGCGTCCTTCGTTGCTGGGGAGGACGCCGTCGGCAATCAGAAAGCTCATGGAACGCAGATGGTCGGCGATGACGTTGTGCGACGATTCCAGCGGACCTTTGGGATCGGTGCCGGCAATTTTGGCAATATCGGCGGTCAGATTACGGAAAAGGTCGATATCATAGTTGGAGTGAACGCCCTGCAGAATAGCGGAAATGCGTTCCAGCCCCATGCCGGTATCAATGCACTTTTGCTTCAGCGGAATGCGGCTGCCGTCGGGCAGGTCTTCAAACTGGTCGAAAACCAGGTTCCAGATTTCAATCCAGCGGTCTCCGTCTTCTTCCGGGGTTCCGGGCAGGCCGCCCCACACTTCCGGACCGTGGTCGTAGAAGATTTCGGAACAATAACCGCAGGGACCGGTGTCGCCCATCTGCCAGAAGTTGTCTTTGGTGGCAATGCCGATGATGCGGTCATCGGGCAGTCCGGAAACTTTTTTCCAGATGTTGCGCGAAACTTCGTCGGTATGGAAAACGGTAACGGCCAGACGATCTTTAGGCAGGCCAAACTCTTTGGTAACCAGTTCCCAGGCATAGTTGATGGCTTCTTCCTTGAAGTAGTCGCCAAAAGAGAAGTTTCCGAGCATTTCGAAAAACGTATGGTGGCGGACGTCGTAGCCGACGCTGTCCAAGTCATTGTGTTTGCCGCCGGCGCGGACGGATTTTTGGGAAGTGGTCGCCCGTTTGTAAGGAGCGGTTTCAGCGCCGGTAAAAATGTTTTTGAACTGAACCATGCCCGAGTTGGTAAACATCAGGGTCGGGTCATTGTCGGGAACCAGGGAAGAAGAGGGGATTATTTTGTGTCCGTTCTTCTCAAAATAATTTAAAAAGGTTTTTCTTATTTGATTAACAGTGATGGTCATTTTTACTTCCCAATAAATTTAGCTTGTTTTAACCGTGCTAAATTAATGCAAAGTTCCTGATTTGTCCAGATAAAATTGCGAAAAAACCGCTTAAATTTCCACGCTTGCGCCGTTGAGCCAGACAAAGGAAATATTGAGCCACAGTGCAAAAAGCAGCCAGATGAAATAGGGGTAGTTCAACGCGGCGGCAAATTTGTCGATTTGAGCAAAGCTCCCGATCATGCGCCGGACTGTCCAGGCCAGGAAAAGCAGCACGGCGATGCCGGCTCCCGTGTAGCCGAGATAAAAGAAGCAGAAACACCAGACCATCTGAAAGAGCAGCTGGCTGAAAAACAGCCGTCCGGCTTCAAGCGTTTTGGCGGTGCGTGGTTTGCCGAGAACAAGATAATAGGAGAAAGCCATAAGCAGATACAGAATGCCCCAGATAATGCGGAACCATTCCGAGGGAGGTGTCAGCGGCGCCTTTTCGGCCATGCCATACCAGCCGGTTATGCCGGAAAGCGTGAAATAACTGCTCGCTGCCGCGGTAACGGCGACGGCACCGAATGAAATAAGTAAACGGCTTATCATGTTCATTTTTTTCTCCCTGACGGTTTTCTTTTAATGTAATTGCGGAAAAACAAATTTAAAGGCGCCCTTGTTGTGACAAAAAATAATTTTAGTCTAATTTTGCGCTTGAATTTTGTCGAAAAATGTGCTTTTATAAGGTATCGTTAAATTTTCGGGGAACATCCATGGAAAAGCAGAAGATTTCGGCAGAGAGGGAAGACGGCACTTATATTACGCTGGTCGGCGGCAACAATGCCAGGCGCATCGGCGGCAACAGCTATGTTATTGAGGCGCGCAACGAAGGCAAGACCAGCAGGGTAATGGTTGATCTCGGTGCGGTAATAACCGGTTTTGAAACGGGTTATGAATCGGCTTTTCCCGATGTGAGCCGTTTTTTTGACCGTATTGATCCCGAAACGGAGAATTTTGTCGAAGCCGCGCAGCCGGTTGACGCGCTGGCCGTTACGCATTTGCATGAAGACCATGTCGGTGCCTTGACGCATTTGGCCAAAATGGGCTACATGCTGCCGCCGGTTTACACCTCAAAGCTTACCCGCAATGCTGTTCGGATTATGTTTAACAAAGCCGGGCTGCCGGAGCCGGACATCAGAGAAGTTAAGCCCGGCGAAAACGTCAAAATCGGCGAAGATCTGGTTATGGAAGGATTTATGGAGGCGCACAGCGCGGTCGACGCGATGGGGTTTCATTTCCTGTCGTTTAGGGGAGACAAGGCCGACGCCGGAATCATTACGCACGGCGACTTTTTTGACAATGAAAACATGCCCTACGGCTCGGTCGATATGTGGAAAAGTCTGGAAAGTCTGGCTTCGCGCAAACCGATAACGCATATTCTGCTTGACTCGACCATGGCGCCCTACGTCAGCCGGGCGCAGGAAAAAGCCTGTGAAAAACCGCGCCTCGGTTATGAGCAAAATGTTAAGAACGTGCTTGACGTTATACGGGAAAACCCCGGCAAAATCGTGGTTTCGCCGGTTATCGGCCGCAGTTTTAACCAGTCGTATATTGATTTTGCGGCAGCGAAGGAACTTGGGACGAAGGTCTTTTTGGACGGCGACTGGCTGGTGTCGATGAACCGGGCAATGCTGCTTTCCGGCCACAAGGATTTTGAAGAGCTTATTTACAAGGGCGGTATGGCGGAATATTTGCAGGACAGGAAAGTTCCGGTCAAATATGTCGTTTGTACGGGTGCTTTTGCCCAGGGATTGCAGGAATATGAGACGCTGATGTCGCCGGGCGCGAAAATCCCGCTGGCTTCGGCAACCAAAATGGCATTGGGCATTCATCCCGATTTGAAAGTCGGCAGCAATGTTCTGGTTTTGGCCAGACAGCGGATTATTGACGACATTAACGGCAAAACGGGGCCGAAAATGCTGCAGCTGCTGGCTCAGCAGGGGGCTACGGTGGTTATGAGCCCGGGCGATAAGAAAATTGCCGATTTTAAAGTGGTGCCGATGCAGGATTCCGGGCATATCAAAAACGGCGAAATGCGCGAATACTATCACAAAATTGCCAAACTGGCACCGGAGGCCGCGTTTATTTCCATTCACGGCAGCGAAGCCCAGCTGAACAATACCAGGCGCGTTATCCGTGAAGAAGGCGGCGTTTGCCATGTTTTTGCCAACAGCGATGTCATCAGAGTCGGCGGCGGTCTGACCGAGGCAAGGGAAGACGAGCGCGTGCCGCAGGAATGGATTGGCGCGGCGAGGGTTTATCATAATCCCCTGAAGCCTGACGACGGTATTCCGAATGCGGGCATTCTTGAGTATTACCGCATTGACGATAATTTTGTGAGACTTGCGGAAGAGCCGATTTTCCGCGATGCGATGTTTGCGGTCCGGGCAAGTCGTCCGGGCGACAAAAACTATTACGCCAATCATCCCGAAATCAGGGACGGCGGCGTTTCGTCCGACGTGATGGTTAATCCGTACACCGGCAAACCGGTCAGAACCAAAAGCGGCAAACCGCGTAAGGAAAATCCGCTTAAGAACAAACAAAGGAACAAAGGAAACGGTCGCGGTTTCGGCGGCGAAGGCCGGTAGTGTTTTACGATGAAAATCCCGTCTGAACTGTGTTTGTTCAGACGGGATTATTTTATGCGAAGGCAGGTTAATAGCTGTAATTTCTTTTTCGCAGTTCTGTCAGTCCGATGCAGAACAAAGCTATAAAAGCACAAATTCCGGCGGTTATGAAACTGATTGCCGAAATGTCAAGCCGGTCATTGAAACCTGCAATCCAGAAAACTACAATTCCCAGTTCGCTCAGGGTTAAAAAACTCCACTGAATTTTTTCAAGTCTCTTCATAATATCTCGGGTTTGTTTATTGAGGAGATGTCCTTGGCATGTCCCGCATCCTCATTGTTAATAATATCTGTTTGCCTTAAAAGTATCATATTTTCGGGAACAGTGCAATTTTTTTTGTCAAAAAAATGAAATCAGAACAAATATAATTTGTCCGGACAGTTATGATTTGTTAAAACATTCTTTGTAAAATGAACCGAAATCTTGCAGAAAGGAGAAAAATTTGGAGTTCGGCGACAGGTTAATCCGAGGAGAAATTGTAAAATCATATAAAAAGCTTATTCTGGACGTTAAGTTCAGAGAGGGCGGCGTCGTGCCCGTGTTTTGTCCGGAACTGGACTATATGCAGAATCTCTATGTGCCGGGAACCGAAATTTGGGTCGTCAAAAACCGCGACCAGCGCCGTCGTCTTCGTTACGAATGCCAGATTGTCAACAGCGGCGGCGGTTTGATTATGGTCAATCCCAATCATGTGGACGCGCTGTTTACGGAAGCTTTTGAAAAAGGTATGATTGAGGAATTGAGAAAATATACCGGCATTGACCGTGTGGATGGGAATTTTGCCACGCGTAACATTAATTACGAGCTGAGCAACGATGCCGGCGAGAAATGTTATGTTTATCTGGTAAGCATTTATAACAAAAAAGGGCCGAACGTCGTATTTCCGACCATGCTGAATTTTTATGAGATGGAGCTTTTTGACGAAATGCGTCATTTGCGCGAAAAAGGCGCCGAAACGGCGGTCTTGCTGCTGGCGACGCGAATGGACTGCCTGGCGGCGAAATTTTCGTGGGAGGTTAATCCGATTGCGGCGGCGAAAATTTATGATGAGGCAAAAAACGGATTGAAATTCTTCTGTTATGGTTGCAATATTGACAATAAAAGTATATCAATTACTAAAAAGATGAAGATTTTGTACTAGGAGTTTGGGCAAAGTGGCTGAAAAAAGGAAAAACGGCATCAGAATATACGAGCCGGCAGAATTTGAGGGAATGAGGAAAGCGGGGCAGGTCGCCGCCGAATGTCTGGATTATATTACGCCGTATGTGAAGGTCGGCGTTTCGACCGGGGAACTTGACGACCTCTGCCGCGAATTTATGATTGCCAAAGGCGCAATTCCGGCGTGTCTGGGGTATCATGGCTATCCGAAGTCAGTCTGTATTTCAATCAACCATGTCATCTGCCACGGTATTCCGTCGTATGAACGCAAACTGGCGGACGGCGATATTTTGAATATTGACGTGACGGCAATCGTCGACGGGTGGTACGGCGATACCAGCCGCATGTATTATGCCGGCAAGCCAAAGCTGAAAGCGGCCCGTCTGTGCGAAGTGACTTACGAGTGCATGATGCGCGGCATTGACGTTGTCCGGCCGGGTGCACGCTTCGGCGATATCGGCGCGGTTATTGAGGAATATGCTCACAAATACGGCTATTCGGTCGTGGATATGTTCTGCGGCCATGGCGTCGGCAAAATCTTTCATGATGCGCCGAATGTAATGCACTGCGGGCGCAAAGGCACCGGACCGGTTATGGAAGAGGGAATGATTTTTACGATTGAGCCAATGATTAATATCGGCAAGAAAGACGGCATTATATTGCAGGACGGCTGGACGTCGGTAACCCGGGACAAATCTTTGTCCGCGCAGTTTGAGCATTCGCTGGCGGTAACCAAAGACGGTTATGAGGTCTTTACCTATTCGCCGAAGGGGCTGGACAGACCGCCTTATAAATTGGACTAACTTTTGTTTGGACGGCTTATGGCAGAGAATGTGACTAATGATGAACCGGATTATCTGGGGCATCGCGAAAGGCTGCGGCGGAGATTTCTGCTCGGCGGCGGCCGTGATATGCCGGACTATGAACTGCTTGAGCTGCTGCTGACTATTGCCATTCCCCGGCGGGACGTCAAACCGCTGGCAAAGGAACTGATTAGGAAGTTCGGCAGTTTTGCCGAGGTTGTCAATGCTCCTTTGGAAGAATTGATGCTTGTTAAAGGCGTTAAGGAAAATACGGCGGCGGTTTTGAGAATTGTCCGCGAATGTTCCGTCAGAAGTTCGTGGCAGAGCCTGAAAGGCATGGACGCGCCGGTCATCAGCGATTTTGACGCGATGGTGGACTACTGCCGTTCGGCGATGGCCTATCAAACGGTGGAGAAGTTTCGGATTATCTTTCTGAATTCAAAACTTTATGTGATAGGCGAAGAGATACAGCAGCGCGGAACCGTTGATCAGGTTGCCATTCATCCCAGAGAAGTTATCAAATCGGCAATGATGCACGGTGCCAGCGCCATGATTTTGGTTCATAACCATCCGTCCGGCATCGTTACGCCGTCAAAAGCGGATATGGAAATAACCAAAAGAATCAAGGAAGCGGCCGAAGCCGTGTCAATCAGACTGTTTGACCATCTGATTATCAGCAAATCGAGCGTATACAGTTTTCATAATCAGGGTTTTGTATAAAAGGCTTGCAAAATAAAAAAAATTGGGTAGTTTAATGTAGCTGACCGAAAGTTTGGCAAACGAGGTGGGCGAGCAAAGCCTAGGGATTATTATGACAGAGTTTGCAAAGATATAACGGGACATAGCTCAGCCTGGTAGAGCGCTTGCTTTGGGAGCAAGATGCCGACGGTTCGAATCCGCCTGTCCCGACCATAAGAAAGCCCCTTAACCGAGGGGCTTTCTAAGTAAGTAGAAATAGGATTCGAACCGTCGAGAAGACGGTTTGACTACCAGCAATAGGCGAGACGGGCGTATCGCCGGTTTTGCCGAAAGGCAAAAATTGCGCCTGTGCAACTTGAAGCGAAGCGTAAAGTAATCCGCCTGTCCCGACCATAAAAAAGACCTACAGATGTAGGTCTTTTTTTATAATGCTGTTTGGCAATTGTTAGCGGAAAGCTAATGCTATGCGGGTGTTGTAACTGGTATAGTCCTTACTGCCCCAAGTATAGTAACCACCGTTTAAATTAAAATGATAGGCATAGCTTGGAGAATATTGCTCAGAACACCAAATGTACCCCCAATAACTGTCAGTCTCAATTTCGTTTTCTTTCAAGACTTCAACCGTTGCTACAAGTTTTGTTTGTTCTTCAGTGCCCCAATATCCTTTCAAAGCATTTTTGAATGGAAGAAAGCCTCGTTTGCCATTAAAATGCATCTGTTCGGCAAATTTTGTAACTTTTTCCCATGTGCTCTCTAAAACATTGTTTACTGAACAGCACTTTAAGGCAACCATTACGCCGGACAATAGTTGGATACCCCAGAGTTCATGTTTGCGTCTCAAATTTAGTCCGTCTTCAATTGTCAATTCATTTCCTTGGCGATATACCAAAGGAAGTTCTGTCAGTATCAAACTGGTAGCATTTTTACTGCAGTTGTTAACCCAGCTTATCAGTTCTTTGTCACTGATGTTCAATTCTGAGAGAACTTTTTCTAGTTTTTTTAATTTTTCCATAATAAGTTATTTTAACAAGGTAATAAACAATTTTATAAGTAATTTCTTTATTTATAACATTTTTTTGACAAAAAGTAAATTATTTTGTTAATTTTTTGTCGTAATTTAATGGTAATTTGAGATGATGTAAGATAAACAATTCGGCACCGCGCCATAAAAAAACTCCCCATCGGGGAGTTTTTTTATGGCGCGCCCTAGACGATTCGAACGTCTGACCCACAGCTTAGAAGGCTGTTGCTCTATCCAGCTGAGCTAAGGGCGCATGGATGATTTTTTATTCTGGAACGGAATATAAACTTTTATAAAAAGCAAGTCAAGCTTAAAATAATATCAAAAACATAATCAACGGGGTTTGCAACCGCAATAATTTTGCGAATAGAGCTGCAGTTCTTTAATCAGGTTCTCCCGGAGTTCCTGCATGCCGTGTTTGCGGCCTTCAATATGAAAATAGGAAACGCCTGTTTCTTCCGAGGCTTTGGCTGCAGCGGCATTGACCTGATTCAGGTTTTTGTAGCGGGAAACGCCCAGGACGGAGGCAACGGCATCAAAACCGTTGGCTTTGGCGTATTCCATAACTCTTTTCAGCCGCAGGTAAAAGCAGACGAAACAACGGGCACCGCGTTCCGGTTCGTTTTCCAATTCTCGGACGGCTTCGCACCAGCGGGAATTGTCATATTCCAGTTCAATAAAGGGGATGTTGTAGCTGCCGCAGACCCGTTTGTTTTCTTCCAGACGTTTGAAATATTCCGCCTCCGGGCGGATATTCGGGTTATAAAAGGCAACCGTCAGATTCATACCGGTTTCGGCCGCTTTGGCGATTACGGCGCAAGAGCAGGGCGCACAGCAGGAAAGCAGCAGAATTTTTTCCGTCCCGGGCATGTCAGACGGCTTCCGGTTTGACGGCGTTTTTCTGTTCGCCGAGTTCGTTGAGGTATTTTTCGGCCTCAAGGGCGGCG
>ERZ780139.3365-NODE-3365-length-10708-cov-2.505022_pt1 | contig 10708 bp, 10 predicted proteins | sample MGYA00511476_ERZ780139 | MGnify/ENA primary metagenome ERZ780139 (study PRJEB29588, sample SAMEA2158190) | human gut metagenome | biome: human gut; feature: human-associated habitat; material: faeces | place: Denmark | collected 2008/2010 ... | reverse complement strand
TGATTTTGGTCAAAATAGGCAGGCATGTCGGAAGTCCAATCCTGGTCACCCGTTTCATAACTATCTATTAGCAAACCGATCTTAGAATGTTTGGCTATTTTCTCCATTGCAGGCATCAGCCTTTTAAACATACAATTCAAATGATAATCCAGTGCTTCTGTACTGAATTTGTCACAATCTAATCCGGTTGATTTAGAGGGGGCTGACTTATTCTTCTGATCTTTGGCTGTTTGTCCAAAACGCATAATCAGCCACTCACCAGTAGGAACATCCCAAGTTAAAACACCATCCTTATCAAGCCTATTTGATAATTCAAGAATTGACAACCTAGGTATTACTTTCATATTTGCCGGAATAGCCAAACAATATGTATCTATGTAATAATCAAACATATGTTTGGGAGTGGGTAACTGAATCCTGACTTGTTTTCCACCCGTTATTTTAGTTTCGCTCCACGTTATTATTTGCATAGCTTTATCTGGAGTGATCCACGGACCACCACTGGATGACCAACCGGGGCAGTTGTGCATTGCAAACTCCAAACCCAACCTTTCTGATTCTTTGAGCGTATGCAGAATAAGATCTACCCATTCATCACTAAGCGATTCTACCGGACCAATAGGGATGCCACTTCCTGCTTCAAACAATTGATACCCCGCAATACCATTTGCCTTCATGGCTTCAAGATCACGGGTTATACCATCTTTAGTTATATTACCATTCATCCAATGCCACCATGTATAAACTCCGGAAGAGAAAGGCGGATTACGAAAAGCTGATTCGAGAAGAGCTGAAGAAGATTTAGACACCTTGTTTTTACAAACTTCCATAGCAAAAGTCGGACTAACCAAGCTAACGATACCTGCTGATGACAAAATTTTAAGAAAGGTGCGTCGTTCCATAAATAAAAAGATTTTTAGGTGAATTCTATTAATCATTGCATTTCTTTGCAGCAAAGAGAACAAAACCTTTTAATTCCCTTTGCCACATTCCATATTGAAAACAATTCTCAAATTGTCTCTACATGCAAATATAGGAACTCAACAACAGATACATATATGTGTTCTTGCCAGAATGATATCTAAACCCACAAAATACAAAATGAATACACTAATGGCTAGATTGAGTACAAAACCAGTGGTTCGACACTTGCGTCAACAGACATTATTTCTTCAGTAACCGCCGCGTCAAATAGTGCACCGGATACCACACCGAAAGGAATCCGACAGTAATCACCGTAATAAATATCAGTACTACATCCGTTACATGCACACTAACAGGATAAGCATCCACAATAAAGCCACCGCTACCACCGCCCAAAGAAATAATGCCGAAACGCTGCTGGATATAGCAAAGCAACAGACCAAGAACAATACCGGAAAGTGCACCGAACAGGGAAATAAGCCGACCTTCAAACAAAAATATACGGGCTATCAAGCGGTCATCAGCTCCAAGATTACGCAGAGTCTCCACGTCTTCGCGTTTATCTAGGATCAACATGGAAAGAGAACCAATCACATTGAAACAGGCTATCGCAAGAATAAATGTGAGAAAAAGATAAGATATGAATTTCTCTATCTCCATAATACGGAACACATCAGCCTGCTGCTCATAACGGTCTAGTACTACAAATTCACCACCTAGGATACGAGCAATCTTTCTCTGCACAGCCGTAACATCTGCCCCCGGCTTCAACTTCAATTCAACAGCCGACACCTCCGTGTCATAATTAAAAAGATTACGAGCAAAGCTAAGAGAAGTAAGAATGTAGCGTGCATCATACTTCTGCTGATTGACAACAAACACTACACCGGGAGAAAATAGGTAATCACGATTGAAAGAAGCGGAAGGATTAGCCATATTCACGCGTACATTCCGTTTGGGAGCATACACCTGAAGGGGATCAACAAACTGAAGTCCTGTTCCCAACTCAGATATCAATTCCACACCCAATACGCCATAATCTACGATAGAGTCATGCAGGATAAACTCACCTGCACCGTACAGCAAACTATCAATAGACGTAAGCTCCTCGAAGTTATCTTCCACCCCTTTAATAATAGCCATAGCCTGACGGTCCTTATATTGCACCATGGCATTCTCCTCCAGCGTCTCTGTCCAGACACCAATTTCCGGCAAAGAGCGCACTTCCTGAAATGCTGCCCCCTGCGGTTCAAAGACTTTTCCTTCACGAATCGTAATTTTCAATTCCGGATCAAAGGCTGTAAAGAATCCTGCTACCATATCCTGAAAACCATTGAATACGGAAAGTGTACAGACCAGCGCCAATGTAGCCAATGCCACTCCGCACACCGAAATGCCGGAAATGATATTGATAGCATTGTGTTTCTTCTTGGAGAAGAGATAACGCCGAGCTATGTAGAAGGGAAGGTTCACTTCAACAATTCATCTATTTTTTCAAGATAATCCAGTGAATCATCCACAAAGAACTTCAGTTCCGGAATGATGCGAAGCTGATGACGCACACGGGTCCCCAACTCATAACGGATAGACTTCATATTATCATTGACATTCTTTATTATCTCTTCCGCCTTTTCCGAAGGGAAGATACTCAGATAAGCACGTGCGACACTCAAGTCCGGGCTGATACGCACAGCACTGACAGAGATCAGTACTCCCGGCATGGATTTAGTTTGCAACAGGAAAATGTCACTCAATTCCTTCTGAAGCAAACGGGCTATTTTATTCTGACGAGTTGTTTCCATAAATCAATTATCTATATTTAAAGGCAAAGTTACGCAAATATCTCGTTAGACTCATGATTTATACTTTTTTTAGCACCAAAACGTAGCTTTTCATTAATTAAAAACTACATTTGCAACAACATCACAAAATAGCTTACTTTATGAAAGTACACGTTTGGATAATACTACTATTTTTCTCATCCATTGCCTATGCAGAAGAGGATATCCGCTGGAAAGATGCAGATGAAAAAATGCAGGAACAGCAATATGAAGAAGCTGCAAAATTGTATAAAGAATTAAGTCATAAATCAGATACCGTTTATGAGGAGATCAATTCCCGTGGAGTAAAGGATATGCGGAAAATCTACTCAATCGATGAGCTGGAACTTGCCAACAGCCAGCAACAGAACCGTTTGCTCTCATTAGCTCTCATCATCCTTCCGTTTTTTATTGCCATTGCCATAGGCTGCGTTGTATATTTAAGAAAACAACGTAGAAAGCTAATACAATCGCAACTGAAGCTTCAGCAGGCACAAGAGGAAGTAGAGAAATCCACGCGAAATAAAAGCCTGTTCATTTCGAACATGAGTCATGAAATCCGCACCCCCTTAAATGCCTTGTCCGGTTTCTCTGAAGTACTGACCACCCCCGGTATTGATGAAGATACCCGGAAACAATGTTATGAAATCATTCAGTTAAATTCCCGCCTACTGATCAATCTGCTCAACGATGTAGTGGATATTTCCTGCCTGGACGTAAAGAACATGAAGTTCGACCTAAAGGTATGCGACGCTGTTCCTCTTTGCGAAGGAATCATTCAAACCGTAGAAGGGATTAAACAAACACAGGCTGCATTATCTTTCGAAACAACACTGCCTTCTTTGGAAATAGAAACAGACATATTCCGCCTACCCCAGGTACTGATCAACATTTTAGTCAACGCCACCAAATTCACCAAAGAAGGCAGTATTATCCTGCGGTTAGAGCAAAATGAAGAGGGTATGGCGCAATTCTCAGTTACAGACACCGGTTGTGGCATTCCATTGGAAAAACAGCCTACAATATTCAACCGCTTCGAACGGGTAGACGAGAAATCCCAGGGAACAGGTATCGGTTTATCTATCTGCCAGTTTATTATTGACCAACTTGGTGGAAATATATGGATAGACCCGGAATATACGAACGGTTCACGTTTCATCTTCACTCACCCATTAAAACAAGCAGGCAAAGCATGAAAAAAATAATTCTCTTTATTCTGCTTCTGGCAGACATACCCTTCCTGACAGAAACACATGCATCTACGAAGCAGCAAGCGCGCGACAGCATATTCCAGACAGCCGCTACCATACCCAATGATTCCATCCGCTGCATATTTCTGAGAAATGCATTCCAGCAATACATTGGTCAGGAATCGGCTACCGAATATCTGGATTCTGCAATTGTGCTTGCCCGCCGGAAGCAAATACACGGAGAAGAGTTATGGGCACTTTTTGACTATTGCCGCCAATATGAATATCTTGCAGATATTTTCAATCAGCAAAAAAGGCTTTTAATACTGAAAGAGGCCAGCTACCAGTATAAGGATTATGCATTTTACTATACCATGTGGCTTTCCGTACTTCAGGCACGATGTGCGCTGGGAGATACCGAATATGCCATTATGCAAGCCCAAGAGATGAGAGATGAGTCCACCCGCCTCAATTATAAAAAAGGCAACTTCATCGCGGCTCTTGCATTGGCACAAGCCTATGATTTTGCCGGACGGTATGACGAAGCCATCGAAATATACAAACAGGCTTTAGAGAATAATCCTACGGCCAATGAAAATGGACTATTAATAATACACGGAAATCTGGCTAAACTTTATAAAAAACAGGAAAAATATCCGCAAGCCCTCAGTGAATATCAGAAGCAACTGGATGTTCTCACAAAAGTGTCCAAAGGACTTCCCCTATCAGACACATTCAAAACAATATTTCTGGAAATAGAAACATCGTTTTGCAAAATCTATATGATTACTAAAGACCAGGAAAAACTAATCCAGCACCTGAAAAAGGCAGAAGAATATTATAGTGATAATGTGTATCTCGGTGCCTATATAAACTACCATAGCCTATGGGGATTTTATTATAAGCTCACTAAAGAGTGGGACAAATGCTTCCGGGAGCTTGACCTGGCATTGGCCGCCTGTAGGGGAACGGATCCTTTCAACGAAAACGACTTACTCAAATCAAAAGCAGACGCCTTGCTGGAAACCGGACGTTATAAAGATGCTGCCAACCTGTATAAAATGGTAGCCATAAAAGGGGATTCTCTCAATCAGGATATGCTACAACGGCACAAAGAAGCCCATCAAGCCAACTATAAAATCCGAAGAGCTTTACTTGAAAAAGAAGAACTGACCAAGGTTCTGGGAGAAGCACTGGAACTTCTGACGGAAAAGGAAAAGAAAGTAGTTACGCTATATTATTATGAGGATCTGACATTGAAGGAAATCAGTAACATTCTGGAGGTGTCGGAGTCCAGGGTATCCCAGCTACATACCCGTGCTTTACAGAAAATGAAGACAAAAATGGGAGACTACATGGGACTTTTGTAGAACCTCGTTGACCCGTAATGGAATGCGGGATGGGAAGGCAGAGGAAAAGGCGTATGCAGAATGGCTATTTTCAAGTGGTGAGAACACCGGGAGGTTATGGATTACAGATCTTCCAACCCAAGGATGGAGGAGAGGACGTAAGACTGCAGGAGGTAATGGATTATCTGGACAGACAATCCATACCTTATGATTCCATGTCCATTAAAAAGGCGATACTCGCAGAAGAAGACGCGGTCTGCTTTCTGGAACGAAAGGATTGTCCGGAAATCGAGGAATCCTGTCGTATAGAAGTCAGTGAGGACAATTTGCAGGCAATCGTACGGTTCTATCCGGCTTCACAGACCGGGAAACGGGCAACAATGGACAGTGTGATCAAAGATCTCCGGTTCCGGAATATTGTCTATGGAATCCAGATGAGTGTTCTGCAGGATCACTTTATGTCTGAGGGAATCTATTGCACAGATCTGGTGGTGGCAAAAGGAAAAGAACCCAGACATGGAACGGACGCATATATTAAGTATTATTTCAACACCGATGTTCATGCCAGACCAACCTTAAAAGATGACGGAACGGTGGATTATTTCCATCTGAACATGATCAACCCCTGTAAAAAGGGACAGCTGCTGGCAGAGGTCATTCCGGAGGACGAGGGAGAGTACGGAACTACCGTACAGGGTGCCAAGATCCGGCCCAGACAGGTGAAAAAAGCCCATCTGGAGTTCGGTCATAATATAGAGATTTCCGAAGACCGGAGAAGACTCACTTCCCTGGTAGACGGACATGTTTCCCTGGTAGAGGGAAAGGTGTTTGTATCGGATGTTTACGAAGTGGAAAACGTGGATTTATCTACCGGAAATATTGATTTTGAGGGAAGCGTACAGGTAAATGGCAATGTTTCCTCCAATTTCGTCATCCGGGCAGGCGGCAATGTGATCATAAGCGGTGTCGTGGAAGGTGCCTACATTGAGGCTGGGGGCAATATCATCATTGCCCGCGGAATGAATGGTATGGCAAAGGGTACGCTGAAAGCTGGGGGCAATATTGTGGCAAAATTCCTGGAGAATGCTACAGCCAGTGCCGGAGGCTATGTCAGCACGGAGTCGATCCTGCACAGCAATGTGATAGCGGCAACAGAGATCCAGGTAACCGGCAAGCGAGGATTTATCACCGGCGGTCATGTACGTGCCGGACAGAAGATAGAGGTTAAGACGCTGGGGGCAATGCTGGGAGCGCCGACGGTAGTGGAAGTTGGTGTGGATCCGGAGAAAAAGGCAGAATATATGAAGATGCAGAAGGAAGTCTCCGAGATTGTGAAGAATATCCGCAGTCTGCAGCCGATCCTTGCGAATTTTGCAGAAAAAAAGAGCAAGGGAGTCCGTTTTACACCGGATCAGATCAACTATCTCAGAAACACTGCAGCTTCCATGGAGACACTCAATAAGAGTCTGGAGGAAAAGAACCGGCGTATGCAGGAACTGCAGCTGGAGTTCAATCCGCAGGAGCGGGCCATGGTGCAGGTACGGGGAGAAGTGTACCCGGGTACTACGATCATCATCGGAGATTCTTCCATGCAGGTGAAGAGTACCTATCATTATTGCCGGTTCGAGCGCATTGACGGAGATGTGAAGTCCACACCACTGTAACCGGCAGCAGATTGTTGCAGGAACAGAAAATGGCAGAAAAGAGGAATGTCTTATGTCGTTTGGATCTTTGGAGGTTGCGTCGATCCCGCGAACGCAGGATTACACGACGATGAAGCAGAATGAAGACAATAAGGGTGCATTTCAACAGATGACGCTGGGAGAGCATGCACAGAAACAGAGTGAACAGCGGACCAGAGAAGTGCACAGCAGTGATAATGCAGACTGGTATACGGGGCAGTATGATGCCAAGGAAAAAGGAAAGAATGAGTATGCCGGTAACGGTGGTAAACACCGGAAAAAAGAAAATTCCGAAAAAGATGGTGTGGTGGTGACGAAACAGCATCAGGGATTTGACATTAAGATCTGAGAATACAAAGGAAAAGCAGTATGGGTATATTAGAAGTGGTTCTGCTGATTGCAGGAATCGTAATATTTATAGGAAGTTTTTTATTGCCTTCCGGAAAAGAAAGCGGAATCAATAAAGAAGCAGCAAAAGAAGAGATCAAAGGTCTTATGGAAGAAGAAATGCAGACAGTTCGCAGTCAGATGCAGGATAAAATGGACGAGACCTCGGAAGATGCGCTGGAGAAGGCGGAACGTTCCCTGGAACGTCTGACCAATGAAAAGATCATGGCAGTGAGTGAATATTCCGATACGGTATTGCAGGAGATTCACAAGAACCATGAGGAAGCCATGTTTTTATACGATATGCTGAACAATAAGCATGCCAATATCAAAGATACCGTATCCAAAATGGATAAGGCAGTGAAGGCGGCAGAAGACAAGGCTAAGGTCAAAGCGGAAGAGAACGTGAAGACACAGAAGGAGAATGTGACGGAAGAACAGCTGATAGAAGTACAGGAACCGGCAGAGACGATAGAGCCGTCCGGCTCCCCGGAGATCGGATTCATGGGGGAGACTGCAGAAGAAGGTCAGAACAATAACGAGAAGATTCTGGAAATGCACAGACAGGGCAAATCCACAGTGGCGATTGCCAAGGAACTGGGGCTGGGTGTCGGTGAAGTAAAGCTTGTGATCGACCTGTATAAGGCCTGACAGTAATCGTGTGAATTAAGGACGGAGATATCGATGAAATTAAAATATTATCTGCGAGGTCTCGGAATCGGTATGATCGTGACGGCATTGATCCTGGGAATCAGTTTTTCCAACCGGCAGGATCAGACATCCCAGATCATGACGGATGACCAGATCAGAGAGCGTGCGGCAGAACTTGGAATGGTGGACAGCAGTGAATTGACGCTGGCGGCACTGCAAAACAGTGCAAAACAGCCGACGGAAGGCACACCGGAGGAAACCACACAGACACAGGAACAGAACAATATAGAAGCGGAACCGGAGACCACGGTTCCCGCAGAGACACAGGCTACGGCGGAACCGGAGACAACTCAGGAACCGGAAGCTACAGCAGAGCCAGAGCCTGAGAAGACGGCGGCACCGGAGACAACCGCAGAGCAGGAAGTAACCGAAGCACCACAGCGGACACAGACCGCCAGCATAACAATCCAGAGAGGCGATGATTCCGGCAGTGCCAGCAGACGGCTCTATGAGGCCGGACTGGTGGAGAATGCAAAGGCATTTGACAATTATTTATGCAACAACGGCTACAGCCGCAGTATCAATCCCGGCACATATGAGATCGCTCCCGGGACTTCCGAAGAGGAAATTGCTAAAATAATCACAGGAAAACATTAAAAACCCCTTGTCATAGGGGTTTTCCTATGTTATAATCGCACTGTTGTGACAAAAAACACGCCTTTCGATTTGACGATGGTGCTCCTGCCAAAATGCAGAGGTCTTCGCCAGAGCTAACCGGGTTCTTAACGCGTCCCGGCAGAAAAGAAATGCGGAAGATTTTAACCAAATGGAGGTAAAGACATGAGCGTTATTTCTATGAAACAGTTACTTGAAGCAGGTGTTCATTTTGGACATCAGACCAGAAGATGGAACCCTAAGATGGCTCCTTACATCTTCACCGAGAGAAACGGCATCCACATCATCGATCTGCAGAAGTCTGTAGTTAAGGTTGATGAGGCTTACAAGGCAGTATCTGAGATCGCTGCACAGGGCGGCACCATTCTGTTCGTTGGTACCAAGAAGCAGGCACAGGACGCTGTAAAGGTTGAGGCTGAGCGTTGTGGTATGTACTATGTAAACGAGAGATGGTTAGGTGGTATGCTGACCAACTTCAGAACCATCCAGTCCCGTATCGCAAGACTGCATGCGATCGAGACCATGTCTCAGGACGGTACTTTTGATGTACTGCCTAAGAAGGAAGTTATTCAGTTAAAGAAAGAATGGGAGAAGCTGGAGAAGAACCTGGGCGGTATCAAGAACATGACCAGAGTTCCCGACGCTATCTTCGTTGTAGATCCCAAGAAGGAGAGAATCTGCGTACAGGAAGCTCATGCACTGGGCATCACTCTGATTGGTATCGGTGATACCAACTGTGATCCTGAAGAGCTGGATTACATCATCCCCGGTAATGATGACGCTATCAGAGCCGTTAAGCTGATCGTTTCCAAGATGGCTGATGCTGTGATCGAAGCAAAGCAGGGCGAAGCTGTATACAGTGACGCTGACGTTGCTACCGAGGCTGAGGATATCGAAGAGGTTGCAGCTGACGCTGAATAATCCGATTCCATAAGAAAAGCATAGGAACCCAGATTGCGATGCCTGTCATTACGGTCTGGGTTCTTGAGGATAATATATTAATTAAGAAGAGAGGATAAAAAAATGGCAATTACCGCATCTATGGTAAAAGAGCTCCGTGAAATGACCGGCGCTGGTATGATGGATTGTAAGAAGGCTCTGAACGAGACCAATGGAGATATGGACGCAGCTGTTGAGTTCCTGAGAAAGAACGGACAGGCTAAGGCTGAGAAGAAAGCAAGCCGTATCGCAGCAGAAGGTGTTGCTCGTGCAGCTATCTCCGCAGACGGCAAGACCGCTTGCGTAATCGAAGTAAACTCCGAGACCGACTTCGTTGCAAAGAACGCTGACTTCCAGCAGTTCGTTAGCGATCTGGCTGCTGTCGTTATCAAGGACGCTCCGGCTGACGTTGAGGCTCTGAAGGCCTGCAAGATGGGCGAGGGCACCGTTCAGGACGCTCTCCAGGAGAAGGTTCTGACCATCGGCGAGAACCTGCAGATCCGTCGTTTTGACCGTTTCGACGATTCCACCGTTAACGTTGCCTACAACCACATGGGCGGCGTAATCGGCGTTCTGGTTGCTCTGGAGGTTTCTGACAACCTGAAGGACAACGCAACCGTTAAGGAGCTCGGCAAGGACATCGGCATGCAGGCTGCTGCTATGAACCCGTCCTTCCTCGACAAGTCCGACGTTGACGAGGCTACCCTCGCAAAGGAGAAGGAGATCCTCCTCATCCAGGCACTCGAGGAGAACAAGACCGCTGCTAAGCCGAAGCCGGAGCAGATCATCCACAAGATGGTTGACGGCCGTATCGGCAAGTACTACGAGGAGAACTGCCTCCTGCAGCAGGCTTTCGTTAAGGAGAACAAGGTCTCCGTCGAGAACCACATCAAGGCTGTTGCCAAGGAGCTGGGCGGCGAGATCAAGCTCGTAAAGTGCGTTCGTTTCGAGAAGGGCGAAGGCATCGAGAAGAAGGTTGACGACTTCGCAGCAGAAGTTGCATCCATGGCTAAGTAAGCTGTCTGAGCTGAACAGAAACCAAAGACCCGGAGCTTGTCTCCGGGTCTTTTTAGCTTGTATCAGAAATTGTT
>ERZ780139.3361-NODE-3361-length-10717-cov-11.961639_pt1 | contig 10717 bp, 9 predicted proteins | sample MGYA00511476_ERZ780139 | MGnify/ENA primary metagenome ERZ780139 (study PRJEB29588, sample SAMEA2158190) | human gut metagenome | biome: human gut; feature: human-associated habitat; material: faeces | place: Denmark | collected 2008/2010 ... | reverse complement strand
CGCAGTTTTCCTGCGTTCCGCTACGCTCCACTTCGGAAAACTGCGCTGTATTACCGTGCTTTTCAGATTTTGGGTATTTCCCGACTGCACATTTCTTGACATTTCCAAATCTACGTCGGCATGGATGTCCATACCACAAATTTCACTTTTTGCTGCTATACCGCAGATTCCGACCGCGGCTTCGCTGTTGCGCAAACAGAACCGGATTACCGTCAGGTAATCAAGTATATGGAACGTGTCCAGAAGCAACGCGGTGAAGAATGCAAATTTGTTTGCGGCTATGAAGCTGGCTGTTTGGGTTATTCACTCTACCACCAACTCACCAGATGCGGTGTGGACTGCGTTATTCTGGCACCTTCAACGATGCATCAGGAAAAGGGGAAACGGATCAAGACGGATCGCCGAGACGCAGAAAACATTGCCAGATGCTTGGCGTTTAGTCTGTATAGCCCCGTTTATGTCCCTACCACAGAAGATGATGCCGTGAAAGAATATATCCGTATGAGAGATGATATCAAGGCTGATCTGAAGCGTGTAAAGCAACAGATCATCGCATTCACTACTCGACACGGTTTTGCTTTTGATGGAAAGAGCTACTGGACACAGAAACACCTCAAATGGCTGGAGACACTCGTCTTTGAGCATCCTCTTTATAAGGAAACCCTTCAGGAATACTTGATTCTTTACTATATGCTGGATGAGAAAGTTGCGGTCTATGACACCCGAATCGAGGAAATGTCCCATCTGGAGCACTATGAAGAAAATGTGCAGAAGCTCTGCTGCTTCCGCGGTGTTGCCGCTCATACCGCATTATCTTTGCTGGTTGAGGTAGGCGATTTCCAGCGTTTTCGCTCTGCCAAACACTTTGCTGCCTATCTCGGTCTTGTTCCCGGAGAACATTCCAGCTCTGATAAACAGATACGCACCAGTATTACAAAAGCAGGAAACACCCATTTACGGCGACTGTTGGTCGAGGCAGCTCAATCCTACAATCGAGGAGCCATTGGGAAAAAGAGCGCAGCGCTCAAGGCCAGACAGGGCGGCAATCCTGCCGAGGTCATCGCTTACGCGGATAAAGCCAATGAACGCATGCAACGCAAATATTACCGCATCGCATTTAAGTCCAGGCACAATATTGCCAAAACCGCAATTGCGCGCGAACTGGCCTGTTTTGTCTGGGGTATGATGACCGGAAACATTTCCAACGCGGCGTAGTATCCATTCCCTTGGGGATGATATTACGTCTTGGAAACATGCGTCAAGGATGTTGCGCACCGCGCTTCGCGGCTTCGTCCTTGGCCCAGTTCCCAATCCATAATAGAAAGTGAGCAAGGGATGGATTCGATTCAAGTCCCTCGGGCGAGGGCATTTGTGAGGAGCTGAGCACATGAATATGGTTCAGCTATCTACGTATTGACTATGATGGCACTTTCGTGATCCACGACTGAAGACAGTAGAGCTCCTGGCGGACCATTGACCTGTGGTAACCAATCCACGTATAACAGAGTGGCCAATGCCGGAATTCTGATCGTCTCAGCTCTTCTCACATGCCCTTGCTCAAATATTTGCTTTTGACAGGCAATTTTCCCCTTGACAAGAGTCATTTCATAACAGTCAATAAAAAGGGCTTTTCATCCGTTCAAAAATCGCACCGCTGTAACCAAAGAAGCGTCCTCTCCGGCAGCGCAAAATTTGCGTCGCCATAGACAAAGATAAAGCATCCCCTTCAAATGATAACTTTCTGATAACGATTCCGTTTTTCGGTAGCGTTGTTCCCTTGATTACGGTATTGTTCGTTGGCAAAGGAGGCTGATACCATGCCAAAAAGACGAGCGAACGGGGAAGGGAACATCCGAAAGCGCAAGGATGGACGCTGGGAGGGCCGGTACACAGTCGGTCACGATCCGGAAACTGGCAAAGCCATCATCAAGAACGTGCTGGGTAAAACGCAGGCCGAGGTCAAGGAAAAGCTGAAAAAGGCCATCGAAGAAAACGTGGGAATCGACTATGGGCGGGCCAAGAACTACACCGTGGGGAGTTGGCTGGAAGTGTGGATGGAAAACTACGCAAAAATCAAGCTGCGCCCATCGACCTTCAAAACCTCGCAAGGCTTTCTGAAGAACCACATCAAACCGCAGATCGGCGGCGTTCCACTGGCAGATCTCACTTCTCTGGACTTGCAGCGGTTCTACAAGCACCTGCTGGACGGTGGCCGGGTAGACCGCATCGAGGCCAAGAAAAAGCCGAAAGGTCTGGCTCCCAAAACAGTGCGGAACATCCACCAGATGATCGGCTCGGCGTACAACCTCGCCATCGAGCAGCACCTCGTCACGAAAAATCCGACACAGGGCTGCGCCCTGCCGAAAGTCGAACACAAAGAGATGAAAACGCTGACCTCGGATCAACTCAGCACATTCTTCCAAGAGGCCAAAGACAGCGGCGTGTACGAGCTCTACTACCTCGACCTCGCCACAGGACTACGGCGGGGCGAACTGCTGGGATTGAAGTGGACGGATGTGGACTTCCAGCACGGAGCACTGAAAATTCAGAGAGCCATCTCTCGGCAGAATGGCAAAGTAGTCGAAGCACCGTTGAAAACGAAAAACGCCTACCGCACACTGCCATTGTCGGCAGACGCGATAAGCGTTCTGAAAATGCAAAAGTGCAAGGTGGGTAGTAACAGCGAATGGGTGTTCCCGTCACCAACAGGAGGCCCCATGTCGCCGGACAGCGTGCTGCACATGCTCCAGCGGGTGCTGAAACGAGCGGGTCTACCGAGAATACGCTTTCATGATCTCCGCCACACCTTCGCAACCATGGCGCTCCAGAACGGCGTGGACGTCAAGACCGTCAGCAGTATGCTTGGCCACTACTCGGCGGGCTTCACACTGGACACCTACGCCCATGTGACCACCGACGCCCAACTCAAGGCAGCACAAACCATGGGGAGCATCCTCTCCCGTGCGGTATAGACCTTTCCTCTATCCGCTCCCGTTGGGGTCAGCGTTTGGGTCAGAAAAAAGCGGCACACTAAAAACGGAACTTATGAAAAGCAAAAGTCCTCGAAATCAGACGATTTCGAGGACTTTTGGTACGCCGTGAGGGATTCGAACCCCCGGCCTTCTGGTCCGTAGGTTGTCTCAAGGGTAAATCGGAGTCATTTCGGCTCCGATTTGTGCTTTTTGCCATCATTCGTTCGGCGGATTTTCCGTTGTTTCCATCCAGCCCTGCCTGCTCCAATCCTATTCTGGGTCAAAAGTGGGTCAAGTTCTCCCGTTTACATTGATTCCAGTATTTGAAGAGCCGAAAGCTGCGCTTGGCTTGTTTCGAAAGTGGATGATATCCCAATGAGTAAAAACTGGTTCTCTTGTGAATAGCTTTTATAGGTGTTCATTTCGTAAGCTTGGTGAATAACGTGACCAGTACGGTGATGAGCGCCATGACGGCGAAGATGCCGAGCATCCCCTGCCACAGGATCGTGAGGGCGGCTTCGAGAGCAGTCATATTCCCTTCCTCCTTACTTCAAGAGCTGCGGCACAAGGTTCAGGATCATGCCGCCCGCGAGGACGCTTGCGATCTGCCCGGCGACGTTCGCACCCACCGCGTGCATCAGCAGATGGTTCTGCGGATCGGCCTCAAGCCCCATCTTCTGGATGACGCGCGCGGACATCGGGAACGCCGAAATGCCTGCCGCGCCGACCATCGGGTTGACCTTCTTCTTGCTGAACAGGTTGAGGAGCTTCGCGAACATCACGCCCGCGATGGAGTCGAACACGAACGCCACGAGGCCAAGGCCCATGATGATGAGCGTATTCCGGTTCACGAACTGCTCGGCGCGCATGGAGAACGAGATCGTGATGCCGAGCAGCAGCGTGATGAGGTTCGCCAGCGTGTTCTGCGCCGTCTCGGAGAGACGGTCAAGGCAGCCGCACTCGCGCAGGAGGTTGCCGAACATCAGGAAGCCGACGAGCGAGACGGACATCGGCGCGATGAAGCCCGCGATGATGGTCACAAGGATCGGGAAGCAGATGCGCAGCGTGCGCGAAACGTTCTTGGGGTTGTAGGGCATCCGGATGCGGCGCTCTTTTTTCGTCGTCACGAGCTTGATGGCGAAGGGCTGGATGATCGGCACAAGCGCCATATACGAGTACGCCGCGACGGCGATGGGGCCGACGTAGCTCGAGTGCAGCACCTGCGAGACGAGGATGGAGGTCGGGCCGTCCGCTGCGCCGATGATGCCGATGGAAGCGGCGTCCGCGAGGTCGAAGCCGAGCAGGACGGCAGCGACCATGGTGAAGAAGATGCCGAACTGCGCCGCCGCGCCGAAGAGCAGCATCTTGGGATTTGAGAGCAGCGGGCCGAAGTCGATCATCGCGCCGATGCCGATGAACAGCAGCAGCGGCAGCGCCTCGCTGGCCTCGATGGTGGTCTCGAAGAGCCACTGGATGATGCCCTGGCTCTCGCCGATGCCCTCGACCATCTGGTTGAGGACGCCGGAGCTCGGCAGGTTGACGAGGATGGCGCCGAAGCCCATCGGCAGCAGCAGCGCCGGCTCATAGTCCTTTTGGATGGCGAGGTAGATGAGCGCGAAGCCCACGAGGTACATCACGCCTTGCTGCCACGTCACGGCTCGAAAGCCGTCAAGCAGAAATTCCATAAAGTCGTTACCTAACCTTTCTTGAAATACAATATGGCGTCCGGCGTGTTACCAGACGCCATATTGAAATACTTCATTCTACAAGCAATGGCTGCGAAGTTAAAATTGATTGTTCAGATGTATACAGGAAAGGACGACTTTATTTCAGGATCGCAACGCCAAGGAACGCCCAGATGATCAGGAATGCCCACACACATGCGACCGCAAACCAGTTGGCGCGCAGAACCTCCTTAGTATTGTCGCAGTGCGCAATGCCAAGCTGCCCCATGAGGTTGGTTGTGGGATACATGGAACCGGTTAGGCGGGTAGCGGCCAGAATGGAAATCGCAAACATACTCATCGGAAGACCGGTGGCAATAGCGGATGCGCCGAACATCTCAGAGATGATCTTGATCTCCGCAACAGCGGCCGCTTCGATACCAAATCCACCGACCACGGATGCAATCAGCATAACAGCGCTTGCATTGTCTCCGGCAAGCCCGCCGAGCAAATTGGACAGCGCAGTGAAGCCGCCGCCAAGTGTGACGAGGTTGAGCAGATAGTCAATGGTGACAAATACGACAAACATTCCGGCTTGAGACGCAATGCCCTTGATCATGGAATTCACTGCGTGATCGATTTCCATGCGGGAGAAGATGGCAACAACAGCAGCGAGGATGCACATAACGGTCAACGCATAATTGGTGCCCTGCTTGGAATAGATGCCGTAGCCGACCAGCGCAACAAAGGTAATAAGAAATGCGATCGTCGCGCGCTTTTCTTGCGCGCTGATGACGATAGAATCGAAATTTTTGATGTCGTCGCTCAACTCATAGTATTCCTTGCCCGCTGTGCGCTTTTGCGTGCGGTTTGCCGCAATCCACATGCCGATCAGCCAGACAGCAGAGAACGGAAGGACCGCGCCAACCATCAGCTGACCATAGCTGAGACCGGTAACTTCCTCGGTAATGAGAGTGACGCCGGTCAAGGGACCAACCATAAGGCCAATCTCTCCGGACACCTTGAACAGAGACGCTACAACGCTGGGGGTGATACCGAGAGATGCCATAATGGGGATCAGAATAGGCGCGATGACAGCGTTGCCGCCGCCAAGCGTGCCGAGAAGACCGCAGATGATGATCGAGCAAATGATGAGCGCGATTTTGGCTTTGGTCTGCGTGTTGACACCAATGCGCTTGACGATCCAGTAGACCATTGTGCGGCTGACGCCTGCCTCAGTCATCAATACGCCGAGGCCTGCACCTGCCATGATGATCATACCGATTAATGCTGTACTGGATCCGAGACTTGCCGCGAGGCCGACAGATACCGCTTTCAGATTCTGCCCAAGCATCAAAACTGCAAGGAAAATACCGACAATGATGCCGGACACATTGTTTTTCCCTCGGAACACCAAAACAATGTACACGACCAGAGGGATCAATGCTAGGAGTGAGGGAGCCTGAATAATAGACCAACTACCGAGTTCCATTTGATAATCCTCCTAAAATATATATGTTTCAGCACAAAATGCGGGGGCACAGGAAAAAGTCAGCACTGGTTATGACGTAGGATCGTTCCGGGCCTTGCACCTGTCAACTTTCCGTGATCGAGAACCTTTTCGCCAGAGACGATCACATACTCAATGCCGTGCGGGCGCTGAACGGAATCCTGATAATCTCCAGCTTGGCCGACGCGGGCCCAATCGAAAATCGTTACATCAGCGACTTTGCCGACAGCAAGAGTGCCGCGCTCATTCATACCCATCATGGATGCCGGCAGTCCGGTCATTTTGTATACGATGTCTTCCATGGGCATCAAATTCTTTTCGCGTGCCAGCTCGAGCGCATGGGGGAAAGTCGAAAAATTACGCGGATGCGGGGTATCTACAGTGATCGAACGGTCATAGGAGTAGTTGTAGCCGTCGCTGGCGACCGCAATGTCTGTACGGCTGAGGATATTCTCCATGTCCGCTTCGCTCTGTGAAAAGTAATTGCAGTGGGCGTTGGCATGGCATCTCTGCAAGATCGTCAACACAGCATCCACAGGCTTCTGACCGAGCTGTACGGCAATGTCACTGACCATCTTTCCCTCCCACGCAGGCTCTGCGCCGTGCGTGGAGGAAATCATCACGCGCTCCGCGCCGCCGCGGCTTTCCATTTCGCGCGAAATGTCGTCACGTAGCTTCTGCTCCGGCTCGTTGATACGGGCGAGCATTGGATGCAGACCGCCCGCGTGCGCCCATTTTGGTACAAGCGCTGTCATTCCGGTCGAGGATGCGAAGAACGGATATTGGTCGCAGGTCACATGGATGCCGCGTTCCCGCGCCGCGTCGATCATATCGAGCAGACGCTGCGAATGCCCCCAGAGAGATTTCGTCATGATCTTCAAATGAGATATCTGAAGATGTACACCTGACCGTTCCGCAACGCCAAGCATTTCTTCCACTGACTCAAATACGCGCGGACCCTCGTTGCGGATATGGACGGCAAGGAATCCATTGTGCTTACGGACAATGCGTGCCAGCGCGTCCAGTTCTCCAGTTTCGGCAAATGCACTGGGAGGATAGATAAGTCCAAGGCTCATGCCAAATGCACCCATGGAAAGCTCTTCGTCCAGACGCTTCTCCATCGCAGACAGTTCTTCCGGCGTCGGCGGACGATTGTCGAAGCCCATTACACAGCCGCGCAACGCACTATGACCAATCAGCATGCCATAGTTTGCGATATTGCGGTGTGCGTTTGCTTGTCGGATGTACTCGTCAAGTGTATTGACCGTAATGTCCATAGGCGGGTACTGCAAATTGCTCAGGTAGTATTCCGTAATGGCTGCTCGGGTCTCCGGCGTGCTTGGGAGCGGAGAAATGCCGCAATTCCCGGTCAGTTCAAAGGTGACGCCCTGATTCGTTTTGCTTTCCGGATCAAACGGAGACAGCGGGGCGAGATCCGAGTGGGTGTGAATGTCAATAAATCCGGGAGATACGACCTTTCCGGTTGCGTCGATCACCTCTTTCGCTTCGGCACCGCACTGTGCTGTAATCTCGGCAATACGCCCGTTTTGAATACAGACGTCCGCCTGATATGCCGGAGCGCGTGTGCCATCCACAACCATACCGTTACGGATGATCAGATCATACATAGTTCTCCTCCTGTTTTTCTATTTTTTATTGCGTACGCACAATGGCGTTTGCGCCAAAAATGCAAAAAGATCCGGATGACAGAAAGAGATCTGCCATCAGGATCTTGCCGGATATGCCGCAGAGAGTAAACTCTGCAGCTGCCAGTAAAGCTGATCGATTATTATGTTAAGTGTTAAGCCGGGCTATACCTACTGTGCAGAGGTCTGCCGCTCACGCAGTTTCACTGCCGCATCGCGCAGGATCACAATAATAGCCTTTCGGGAATCTCCAAGGTAGCGGGTCATAATGCGCTTGCGCATTTCTTCCATGTCGCTCAGCAAGCTCAGCCCGACAAGCTGCTCTTCAAGAAAGTTACTTGTAATACCGCAAATTGTATTGAATTGCACCGCGTAGATCCGACCGGTCGTATTGTCCACGACAAAAGAGCCTATCAAGGATTGATGCACAAAGGTGATCGGATTTTGGCTGGGCGCCTTGGAAAGCCCGACAACGCAAACTGCATTTTGCGGAAAACCGCGCATAGACCGTATTCTCCTCTCTGCATTTTATGCCATGATAAAAAACAAAGGGGACCCATCAAGGCACAGCAGACATAAACCACTCATGCACAGATGAACCCCCACTCGCGGCAGAAGTATAAAGGCAGGCAAACGCCCATTTATACCCCTCGCATAGCAGAACATCAAATATTCTGATTGCATTATAACGAAGCAGACTGAAATTTGTCAAGATTAAACTTGCACCGCCGTATAAAGAATTAATCAAGATAATCTCTCTGTTTGGCAGATCTGGTCCTTTAAACCGTCATGCCATCTGGCAGTGCGCCGCGATCCTTTGTTTTGGAATGCGCATCTCTCAGCGCAACAATCAGCGCCTTCTGGCTAATCCCATTATACTTTTCCTGCAATTCCTTTACCATAATTTCCAACTCGGTATAAAGACTGTGCCCAATGAGCAATGACGCAATATAATCGCTTGTTACATCAACGACCATATTACATTCTGCATCTAAAATCGTTCCGCCGCGTCGTTCACAGATCAGCACCATAATAAGCTTATCATACTGCACCGCAGTAGGTGTAGATGCAGTGGGCGTAGCGACGCCAACTACACAAAACGTGTCCGCCCCGTAACTGATTGGATATTTCATCGAATAATTGCTCATAGCAACCCCCAAGAAAGTTTCGTTTATTGTACTCTACTTTTTGAAATTGTGTCAAGAGGGATATCGCCCGAACGCAAACAGAATTACACGGTCCAGCAGGACTGCGCATCTACTTCCTCCGGCTGTTCTTTGCCTAAACGTGAAAGCGGGAGCGAAACGCTCCATACGGCGGCAAGAGTGAAGCCCCGTGTTACGGCGTGTAAGCCGCTGTGTGCGATCCTTCTCTGAAAGCCGGGTGTATACCCGCTTTCGTGAATGAAAGTGAACGTGGGCCATTTGTAGACGATTGCGCCAAGACCATTTTTACCGTGAGATACCCATTGATAGAAGTAGGGTGGGGGTGTTTGCGGCGGCGTTTGAGAGACCCTTGAAGTTCGTATGACCGATGCATGGAAACGTTGGTATGACTGCGTTTCCTGCGCTTTTCACGGCTTTTTCGAGGACGAAAAAGAAAGCAGGATAAAGGGCTGGCGTCGCAAGCGCCGCCGCAGCCGCCACTTCTGCCCGCAGTGCGGGCAGTTGACGGGGGTTTCAACGCAGTCGGTTGTGGCGCCTTTTGAAGGGAATTTCAGAGCGGCTGGCGTCTTAGTTTCCGCAAACGCAGGTGTCCCAAGGAATTTAGTGGTGCCTTATGGCCGTTTCGGAAGGAAATCGAGGTAATCGCATCCGCATGACCGATGGCGCAGATCGCACATATTTTGCGCCGCAGTAGTCAATGAAAAGGATTCTTGACCGTTCAAAAATCGCACCGCTGTAACCAAAGAAGAACGCCTCCGGCAGCGCAGAAATTGCGCCGCAATAGTCAAAGATAAGGCGGAGCGGCTCCGAGGTGCAAATGATAACTTTCTGATAACAGTTCGACTTTCGGGTAGCTTTGTTCCCTTGGTTACGGTATTGTTCGTTGCGAAAGGGGCTGATACCATGCCGAAAAGACGAGCAAACGGTGAGGGGAACATCCGAAAACGAAAAGACGGACGTTGGGAGGGGCGGTACACAGTCGGTCACGATCCCGAAACAGGGAAGTCCATCATCAAAAATGTTCTCGGCAAGATGCAGGCCGAAGTCAAGGAGAAACTCAAGAAAGCCATCGAGGAAAACGTCGGTATCGACTACGGACGGGCTAAGACCTACACCGTGGGGAGTTGGCTGGAGGTCTGGATGGAGAACTACGCCAAGGTGAAACTCAGACCGTCCACGTTCAAGACCAGCCAAGGCTTTCTGAAAAACCACATCAAGCCGCAGATCGGCGGCATCCCGCTGGCAGACTTGACCTCTCTGGACTTACAGCAGTTCTACAAACACCTGTTGGACAGTGGTCGAGTAGACCGTGTCGAGGCGAAAAAGAAACCGAAAGCGAAGCACAGTCGGAAGAACCCGAAAATAATGCCGAAAATAATCCCGACAGCGATACAACATACAAAAAATCTGACAAGGTTTCGTTCAAACACGGAATCCATGTTGACTCAAAGGACGGTGATTCTGTTCACCTTAATTTCAGGGACGGAATCCATGTTAAAGATAAAGACGGTACAAAGGTTGATGTCGGCTGGAACGGAATTCATGTTGAAGAAAACGGCAAAACAAAAGTCTATACAGACGAAAACGGAAATGTTATGTATGATGAAAGCATTGAAGAGCATAAACATTCAAAGTCGCACCGCTTTTGGAAGCACTTTCCGTTTTGGTTGATTGCCGTTATCGGATTCCTCGTTTGGGGATTCAGCGGAGTATTGCTCGGTTGGGTACTCAGCTGGGTATGCTTTCTGACAATTCCTCT
>ERZ780139.3359-NODE-3359-length-10719-cov-7.613747_pt1 | contig 10719 bp, 7 predicted proteins | sample MGYA00511476_ERZ780139 | MGnify/ENA primary metagenome ERZ780139 (study PRJEB29588, sample SAMEA2158190) | human gut metagenome | biome: human gut; feature: human-associated habitat; material: faeces | place: Denmark | collected 2008/2010 ... | reverse complement strand
CAGTCCTTTCGGACTTGCATCTGAGCGATGGCGCAGTGGACGTATTAAGGAATGGAAAATTCAATCATCGGCTGCTGTGTGAACTGATCGTGCATGAGAATTTCCGGCGGTTCATGACCGATCTGGAAATCTATGTGGATGGATATGTCAGCGCAAACATTCAAAACCTCAATGCTGGTCTGGAAGCGACCCGGCAAATGCTGAAAAAGAAGTATGCAGCAGATGAAAACGATCTATACATGAGCACCTTGAAGCTGGGGCAGATCGATGAAGATGAGTACTTTGGTCGGGTCTTGTATGACGAGTTGGTGGCTATCCTGAAGAACATCAAGACGGAACACCGCAAGGACAAGACCACTTCGGATGGTTCAATGATCGATAACCTGATGAAGGAACTGGAGGATGCACAGAAACTTGAAGGGTCTGCGGATGAAAAGAAGATCCGAACGGCATTGAAGGCAATCGGCATCAACTACGATAAGCTGACAGAGGATGAAAGAAAGCTGATAAAGAAGATTCTTTATAAAACGGCAATGCTAAAACCGGGGACACTTGCAGGCAACCGGGGCAAGCACAGACGCTGATCATTTGCCCTGCGCCTTATAGGGGGAGCGCTGCTGCGGCAGGACGGGGAACGTACACCATTGGTTCCTCTGCAAGCCTAAGCCGAGTAGACAGAAATTGTTAAAGCTCATGCCAGTCCGCTCATTCTTCTACCACAGGACCGAATGCTTGCCGGAGCAGCCCGCAGCCCCTTTTCCGCATTAGCCGAAGGTGTAACACACGGGGCTGTTGCAAGATAGCGAGAGCGAAAGACATTGAAAACTTCAGCAAAGAGTGCCCCAAACAGCCCAAAAGTTGAAAGCTCCGTCATAAATTCAGAGAAAAAGGTACAGCAAAGCTATGCCTCTGCGAAAAAACAGGTGCTCAGCTTTTTGCATTTGGGTAGCTTGCGCAAGCGACAGCCACCAGCTCTGCTGGTGGAGCAAAAATGCTTTAGCTACAAGATTCGAGAGAAGCGAGATGGCAAGAAAATCGTCATCTTAGAAGATGCACTTTATGATAGTGCTCGTTAGAGCGGGCGGGTAAGTTTTGTAACGAAAACATAACAGTCTTTTCCAAGTTTAATTTTTCTTTTTAATGACTCTGTTTTGACAGTTGAATAGTAAAACTTCATTGTCGTGTAGTTTTATTGATAAATAAAAAGATTTTTGATATAATGATGACGAATTATAAACATTGATTGTTGCATGGAAGGTGACAAATATGGCAGTAAGCTACAAGAAACTATGGAAATTATTGATCGATTTGGATATGAAGAAAAAGGACTTACAGCAAGCTGCCGGGATTAGTCCAGCTTTAATTGCGAAGCTGGGCCGAAATGAAAATGTGTCTACGGAGTCTTTGGTGAAAATCTGCACAGCGTTGCATTGTGATATTGGGGATATTATGGAAATCGTTTTGGTTGAGGGAGGCGAGTCAGATGATTCACAATGAAAATTCCAGAGTAAAGATTCCGGCGTTGGTTCATTTAACCCGTTTGGAATACAAGTATATAAAACAAAAGGATTGTTCCGGAGCATATTGTCCTAAAACAAATATCTTCAAAGGAATTCTGCGTGACAGCATCAATCGCCTGAATGGTACTGCACTGACTGAAGCTGATGTGGATTCGTTGGTTGAAGAGCTGGCAATCAAACTTAACGCCGATGATCTAGGACGTGCGTTTTATAAAATCCTTCTCAGCGGATTCAATGGTTTACGTCTGATTGATTTGGAAGATGAATCACGAAATTCATATCATGTAGTAACAGAGCTGACATATCAAAATGGTGAAGATGAGTTTCGCCCGGATATTACATTGCTGGTCAACGGTCTTCCATTGGCATTCATTGAAGTGAAGAAACCAAACAACCGTGATGGCATCATTGCAGAGCATACTCGTATGAACAAGCGATTTGCCAAAAAGGTATTTCGTCGGTTTGCCAACATCACACAGATTATGGTGTTCTCCAACAACATGGAGTACGATGACAACGATGTGGAACCAATCGAAGGTGCGTTCTATGCATCCAGCAGCTATGAGAAGCTGTTCTTTAACCGCTTTCGTGAAGAAGATCCTACCATACACAGTTCTGTTCGCCCTGTTGACTCCAACAGCGAAGAAACCATTTTGATGGACAACAACTTGGTTACAATCAAGGGAACAGAGGAATATGCCCTTAACATTGATGAACATACACCCACAAATCGAATGCTAACTTCTTTGTTCGCTCATTCCCGTTTCAATATGTTTTTGAAATATGGATTTGCCTATGTGGAGCGAACAGACAAGAATGGAATTAAAACTCTGCAAAAACATATCATGCGCTATCCTCAGTTTTTTGCAACCTTAGCTATTGAGAAGAAGCTGAATGTAGGTGTGAAGCATGGTATCATTTGGCATACCCAAGGCAGCGGAAAAACCGCACTTGCCTTTCATAATGTCCGATACCTCCGTGATTATTTTCAGCGTCAGGACAAGGTGGCAAAATTCTATTTTGTTGTTGACCGGCTTGATTTACTTACGCAAGCTAGTGAGGAATTTGCTGCGCGTGGTCTTCATGTTGAAAAGGTCAATTCAAAGGAAGATTTTATCAAAAATATTAAAACGATTGGAACCTCCAACAATTCCGGTGAGGACAGCATTACTGTTGTAAATATTCAGAAATTCACAGAGGAATCTGTTGCCAGAAAATCCGATTATGATGTAGATGTACAGCGCATTTATTTTTTGGATGAAGCGCACCGAAGCTACAAACCCAAGGGTTCCTTCTTGGCAAACTTAATGGCTTCTGACCGTGATGCTGTGATGATTGCATTAACAGGTACGCCCTTGATTGGTGACGGATATAACACGAAGGATGTATTTGGAGAGTACATTCACAAATACTATTACAATCGCTCCATTGCCGATGGTTACACACTGAAATTGATTCGGGAAGGCATTAAAACGGAGTATCGCACCAAGATGCAAACTATTTTGGAGTCCTTGGAAACAGAAAAAGGCTCCCTATCCAAAAAGGATGTGTATGCACACCCGAAGTATGTATCGGCGCTGGTGGAGTACATCGTAGATGATTTCAAGCACAGTAGAATCGCATTGGGAGACAGTACGATTGGCGGTATGATTGTTTGTGACTCCTCACCACAAGCCGTTAAAATTGAGGAAGAACTGGATAAATACCCGGAATTGACCCATGAGTTGATTCTCTGTGATGTGGAAGATAAAGAAACCCGCCGTGGTTATCAGGAGGATTTCAAAAAAGGAAAAATTGACTTACTGGTGGTTTACAATATGCTGCTCACCGGCTTTGATGCACCTCGACTGAAAAAACAGTATCTCGGTCGTGTGATTAGAGAGCATAACCTGTTGCAAACCCTTACTCGTGTGAACCGTCCCTATAAAACCTTCCGCTATGGTTATGTGGTGGATTTTGCAGATATCCGCAGTGAATTTGATAAAACTAACAAGGCATACTTTGAAGAATTGCAGGCTGAGCTTGGCGATGAATTTGAAAAATACCGGAATATTTTCAAGTCTCAAGAAGAGATCGAACAGGACCTAAAGAGCATACAGGACAAGCTGTTTTTATATGCAACAGACAATGCAGAACTATTTTCTCAGCAGATCACTGCTCTGGACGATAAGGGCGAACTGCTTTCTCTGCGTCAGGCGTTGGATACCTATAAGGAACTGCTCAATATTATGAAACTATTTGGCTATGATGAACTTGCGAAAAAGTTTTCTATGGAGCGCCTTCATGCTATGCTCACCGAGGTCAATAATCGTATCAGCATTATCAACCTCAAGCAGAACATGCAGAAAAGTGAGGATATGACCGAGCTGCTCAATACCGCTCTGGATCAGGTTGAGTTTCATTTCCGCAAAGTGTCTGAGAGCGAAATGGTGATTGCCGACCAGTTTCAGGACATTTTGGAGAAAACCCGTCGTGAGCTGGAGCGTTCCCTTGACCCCAAAGACCCGGAGTATGTTTCCCTACTTGATGAACTCAAGCGGATTTTCAAAAAGAAAAACATAGAAGAACTGACCGCTGACGAAATGAAAGAGCACATTCAGGACTTGGAGCGGATTCGGAAAGCTGCTGCACAGCAGAACCTTCGGGATCAAATGCTGTGCTATAAGTATGGCAATGATGCAAAATATATGCGTACCCACAAACGATTGAAAGTAAGTCCACCGCCTATTGGAGCAGATTCTGTAATTTTTGATGTTCTTATGGGAGTGAAAGCGGCAGTTGATCAAAAAGTTTTGAAAAATCAACGGATGATGGACAACCATGCGTTTTTCTCTCAGGAGATCATGCCGTCCATTATTCAATCCTGTCGCAAGAGCGGCGTAAAACCCACGCTCGATCAGGTGAAGCTTATAGACCAATGTATTTCGACTGAATATTTTGCCGAAAGGAATTATACCGCATGATGCAGATTGAATCGATTACCATAAAGACAAAACAGATGATTGATGACCTGAAAGCCATCTGCGCCAATTTTGGCTTGGGTGGCTCTCCGGGTGAATATAAAATCATCACTCAGGTGTTTCTGTACAAATACCTGAGTGACAAATTCGGATATGAAGCCAGCAAGGTGGAACCGTCTATTGCCCATGCAGAAAATGTGGAAGCAGCACTCACTGCTATGCCGGACGAAAACTATGAGATGATGCTCATGATGCTGGGCGGCAATGTGGCGAAGCTGAAAAAGACCCACTATATTTCCTATCTATTCAACCATCAAAACGACGATAGCATGAAGAAAGCAGATGGAAGCCCGTATCCGTTCCATGAACTCTTTGATGATACGCTGGTGGACATTGCAAACTACAACCTTGACATCTTTTCCGTACAGACCGGCAGCGAGGAAAAAATCAAGCTTTTTGAGCCTATCTCTCAGTATGTGATTGAAACCGCAAAGAAATCTGCCTTTTGCCGTGCTATCATCAATAAGCTGGTGGAGTTTAGCTTTGCAGAAGTTTTTGAGCAGAAATACGACTTCTTCTCCCAGATTTTCGAATATCTGATCAAAGACTACAACAAGGATTTTGGTAAGTATGCAGAATACTACACCCCGCACACCATTGCGGACATTATTGCCCGTATCATGGTGCAGGGTGAAGTGACGAATGCCACCGTCTACGACCCGGCGGCTGGCTCCGGTACGCTGGTATTGGCTCTGGCTCACCAGATTGGTGAGGATAACTGCACCATCTACACTCAGGATATATCTTCCAAGTCCAACGAGTTTCTGCGACTAAACCTGATTCTCAACAATCTGGTTCATTCTCTCAGCAATGTGGTGCATGACGATACGCTGATTGCTCCCCGACACCTGAACCTACAGAAGAATGGACTTGCCAAGTTCCAGTATATTGTCAGCAATCCTCCCTTTAACATGGACTTCAGCGACAATCGGGAAACCTTAGCCGGTGAAAAATATAGCAGCCGTTTCTTTGCCGGTGTGCCCAATATTCCCAACAAAGACAAGCGCAGCATGGCAGTGTACCTGATGTTCTTGCAGCACATCATCTATTCTATGGATACAAACGGCAAAGCTGCAATCGTGGTTCCTACCGGCTTTTTGACTGCTGGTTCCGGTATTCCCAAAAAGATTCGGGAGCATATCGTGAAAAACCGTATGCTGCGGGGCGTTGTGTCCATGCCCTCTAATATCTTTGCTACCACCGGCACCAATGTGTCTATCATCTTCCTTGATAAAGAAAACCGGGATGGACAGGTGATCCTGATGGACGCTTCTAAGCTGGGAACAAAAGAGAAAGTTGATGGTAAAAATCAGCGCACGGTGCTGAGCCAGGAGGAAATCAACAGAATTATTGATACCTTCAATGCAGGTGAAGCAGTCGATGATTTCTGCGTGGCAGTCAGCTACAAAGAGATCGAAGAAAAGAAACTGTCCTTCTCGGCCGGTCAGTATTTTGAGGTCAAAATTGAGTATGTGGAGCTGACTCCTGATGAATTTGCCGAGAAGATGAACGGATTTACCACCCGACTGGACGAGCTGTTCGCAGAGAGCCGTCGGCTGGAGGATGAGGTTAAGCAGCAGTTGGGGCGGGTGAAGTATGAATAAGACGATAAAGGACATATCACTTGAAATAGGCAGTGGTATCACCCCTCTAAGAAGCAATGAATTATATTGGAATTCTCCAGATATTCCATGGATAAAAACAGAACAACTTGGTCAATATAGAATTTTCGATTCTACAGAATATATTTCTAATTTTGCATTAGAAGATACTAATATTCGCCTTTGGTCTCCTCACACAGTATCTGTTGCAATGTATGGAGAAGGCAAAACAAGAGGAAACGCTTCAATCCTCATGATTGAAACTACGACCAATCAAGCTTGCTGTAACATAAAAGTTAATGATGCACTTGCTGATTATCGTTTTTTATATTATTGGTTGAAAAACAATTATGAAAATTTAAGAACATTATCTGCTGGTGTTCGAAATAATTTGAATGCAGATGATATAAAAAGCTTTCCATTTCCTGAAAATAGTTTACCTGAGCAAGAAAAAATAGCCGATATTTTATCTGTAGTAGATGATAAAATAGAATTAAATTCTAAAATCTGTTCCGAATTGGAAACGATGGCAAAGACCCTCTACGGCTACTGGTTTATGCAGTTTGATTTCCCCGACGAAAATGGTAAGCCTTACCGCACCTCCGGCGGTGAAATGGAATGGAATGAGCAGCTCAAACGGGAGATTCCGAAGGGGTGGGAAGTCACAAACATTGGTAAAATAACTGCTAATTTTGATTCCAGAAGAATTCCCCTTTCACAGAACGAGCGAAATTCTATGAAGGGAGATATTCCGTATTATGGAGCAACGGGTGTCATGGATTATGTTGACCGATTTATTTTTGATGGACAATATGTATTGATCGCAGAGGATGGTTCTGTTATGGATAGTGATGGATACCCAATTGTCCAGATGATTTGGGGTAAGGCATGGGTTAATAACCATGCTCATGTTCTGGAAGGACACAATGGATACAGCAACGAATTGTTATATTTCGTGCTAAAGGATATACCCGTTATAAAAATCATGACAGGCTCAATTCAGAAAAAAATCAATCAGGACAATTTGAACAATTATAAAATACCTCAAATTCCGCATAAAATAGCAAATCGATTTACAAGTATATTAAAACCAATTTTCTCTAAATTAAGAGCGGTAGAAATAGAGAATTCTGAATTAACAAAACTTCGTGATTGGCTCCTGCCCATGTTGATGAACGGACAGGCACGAGTGGAATGAGGTGAAACTATGGCTAAAAGTCCATTGGAAAGACAGATTGAATCTCAAATGAAGCAGGCAAAACAGCTTGCGGATAAAAAGCGGCGAGAAGATGAAAAACGGGCAAGAGAGCAGAAGCGCATGGAACAAAAAGCGATTGTTCGGGATCGGGCATCATCTATTGTAAATGGCCAACCATTTGTGGAAGGCTTTCGCATTATGGATAAGACATCAGAAGAAATATTAAGGTGTTTACTGGAGTGTGACAGCGTAAGAGACAGCCATGTTAATTTCTCTGATGATATTTTTCCGTCGTATGTCCAAATGTCTATTGGAGTGGAACTCGAGAAACTAATACAATACGGGATGATCGGTGGGCTTTTATCATTTGACAATGGCGGTATGCTCGACTTGTTACCACCTGCCTTCTCCTATTTTGAGGATAAACAGGCAGCTTTAGATAGGCAAGATAAGCGTGAAAAGGAACGCCAGCAAAGTATTATCAACTACGGAAACTTGGTTTTTGGTAACGTTTCTGGCTCTACATTGACTGTGGACAATTCTATACATCAAATTGAGCAAGCAATAGATGAAAAAGGCGGCGAGAATAAAGAGGAGCTTCACGAATTGTTGGATGAAGTCAAAGAATTGATTGAAAATATACAGTCGAGCAGAGCCATACCGAAGCAAAAGAAATTATTTGAAAAGATATCCAACCACATGGAAAAGCACGGTTGGTTTTACGGTGCCGTGGTTCAACTTTTGGGAACAGCTGCATTGGAACTGATAGGAGGATAGAAAGTATGAAAAAGGTCGATCTACACATTCACACAGTTGCGACTGTAAGTGACCATTACTTTGAATTCTCCATGGATACTCTGCAAAGTTATGTGGAATGCAAAAAATTAGATGCAATTGCTGTCACAAATCATAATCTGTTTGATAGAAAGCAATATGAAGAAATTTGTGAAAAAATATCAGTGCCGGTATTTCCGGGTATTGAAATTGATGTAGAGCGAGGACATTTATTATTGATTGCTTCACCGGACGACCTTGATGATTTTGAACCTCGATGCAAACATATACAGGAAAAAAATTCAACGAACACTTCTTCGATATCAGAAGATGATCTATTGGAATATTTTCCAACCATGGAAAAGTATATACTGATACCTCACTATGATAAAAGTCCAAAGTTGGAATTACATCGAATTCCCAAACTCAAAGACTATATTACATGCGGCGAAGTCGCAAGCGTAAAAAAATTTATATCAATGAAAAAAAGGAGTGGGGAACTCGTACCAATTCTTTTTAGCGATGAACGCATGGAGAACCGGAAGGCGCAGTTTCCAGATAGACAAACGTTTATTGATATTGAGGAACTATCTATAAATGCACTAAAACACGCCTTAAGAGACCGTGCGAAAGTTTCGATTTCTCCAGATGAAGGGAATGTTTTGTTTCAAATTTTAGATAATGGATTGCAGATCTCTACAGGTCTGACAGTGGTTTTGGGAGGGAGATCCTCTGGAAAGTCATATACATTAGACGCTATTAATAATCAGTATGAGCATGCTGCTTATATACGCCAGTTTGAATTACTTGCTCGGGATGAAGAAACAGATAAACGAAGATTTGATGATCTTTTACGGAGAAAAGGGGACTCCATTACTCAAGAATTCTTGCGACCATTTAGAAATGTGATTGATAATGTACAGACGGTAGATCTAAGAGCAGATGAAAAGGAAATAGAAGCATATCTTGAAATGTTAAAAAAATCTGCTGCAGAGGTCGAAAGGCAAGATACTTTTGCAAAAGCAAGATTATTTAGTGAAACATTATTTGACATTAAAGACCTATCATCACTTAAAAAGATTATTGAAGCTGTTGATGTTTTGATTTCCAATTTAGAGTATCGAGAATTGATAAATTCATATATTGAGAGAAAAGCATTGTTAAATTTGGCAATTTCACTCAGAAAAAAATATATCTCTGAAAGCCAAATAGCAAGCGCCATGAAATATGTGAATGATATTGTCGGTAATATAAAAACGACGTTGAGCAGTAGGACGACAAATACAGTTATTCCTGAGATTGACTTTTACAGGATTTTGCTGAATCGGAGAAAAATAGAAAAATTCGTTGCGATTGCTAAAGGTATTCAGCAAAAACGTATTATTGAACAAAAAAGCGTCCATTCGTTCAACATCGTTGCAAGATCAAGGCCTTTTAATGGGGCTCAGGAGCTTCACTCGGTGTTTAAAACGAATGATGCACTTGCTCCCCTTTACGATAAATATAATAATCCGTACGAGTATTTGTGTTTGTTGCGCAAAAATCAAAATATTCCAAGTTCCGAGTATCATAAATTTTTTGCTAATATTGAATATGAGGTTTTGAATAAATATGGAACGAAAGCGTCAGGCGGTGAACGATCAGAATATAATCTGCTTCAACGAGTGAAAGATGCTTTACAAGAAGATATTTTAATTTTGGATGAACCAGAATCTTCTTTTGACAATATTTTCTTAAAAGATGGTGTCGATTCTTTACTGAAAGAACTATCCGAACACATTCCTGTTGTGATTGCAACACATAATAACACCATTGGGGCTTCGGTACATCCTGATTTTCTTATATACACAGAAAAAGAGATTACTCCAGATGGTGCTATCAAATATCACCTTTATTCTGGGTATCCAACCAGTGAAGAACTAACAGATCTGGAGGGAAATAAGTTAAAGCGCAGATCAATTATGCTGAATTGCTTGGAAGCAGGTGAAGAAGCGTATCTCGAGAGGAGCAAAACATATGAAGTATCTTTACATTGAGAATGGACAGGGATTTTTCTCAGTAAGTGGTTTGGAAAAAGATAAACAAACCATAGATAAAATTCAAAAAGAGGATCTTTTGAGACTACTGAACTTAATTGTTGATGAGAGCGCAGAAAACGGATTTGAAATGGATTCTTATGATGAGGAAAGCTTAAAAAATCCTGCACACAAAATAATTTATAAAAATATATATGATAAATTTGATGCACTAATTAAAAAGCGAGTACAATTTAAGGATGAAACGTGCAATTTATACAAATCTGCGATTGAAAAGTATTCTGCGGAATTGAGCGAAGAATGAAAATTCTAAATTTGAAACATGCCGTGAGTACATTTTGAGTACACCCTATTTACGTAATTGCAGCGACCAGAGAATAAAGTCGACTGATATTCCAAAATCTCCAGACTGCCTTTGTGCAATCTGGAGATTTTTCCTTATATAGGGCACATTGATTGACTCGCAACGTAAAATACGTTACAATGTTTTCGAGGTGATAACCATGGAAAAAACAATGACACTCAATCTTCGTGTCAACCCTACCGTCAAGCAGCAAGCCGAAGATGTGC
>ERZ780139.3357-NODE-3357-length-10723-cov-4.518748_pt1 | contig 10723 bp, 5 predicted proteins | sample MGYA00511476_ERZ780139 | MGnify/ENA primary metagenome ERZ780139 (study PRJEB29588, sample SAMEA2158190) | human gut metagenome | biome: human gut; feature: human-associated habitat; material: faeces | place: Denmark | collected 2008/2010 ... | reverse complement strand
TTCTCGGACTACCCGGAAGAAGAGTTCGCGTTCCATCGGACAGCGCACGAAATCAAATATCCGCTTCGGAATACCGCGGGGGAGAAAAAATTCCGAATCCTGATCCCGGATTCCTGGGAAGAAACGCCGATGAGTTTTCCGGGGCATCTTGGCTACTGGACGAAGAATGATGAGGACGTCGTCGTCTCGATCGGCGCGAGGCGGCCTGTCGACGATGACTACAACCCTGCCGATTTCATTTACCGGAACCTGAAGGCAATCGAATCGACGCCGGAAATCTGGAAGCGGTTCGGACCGCTTGAAAGCGAGCTCGTTAAGAAGGGCTCTTCGAAGGTCGTCATTTTCGACCGGACACCGGTGATCCTTCTCGAGTGGGACGGACAATTCTCGAGAGACAATACGCCTTTCTACACGCACATCACTTCAGCGATCTATCAGGATGGATCGCAGTACGTGGATGTGGAATTTTATGTGGCGTCATGCGATCCCGAGGCAGCGAAGCGGGCGGGTAACAAGTACCAGATGCTGAGAGACCAGATCCTCAGTTCTATCCGGTTAGTTTCCGCAGACAAATAATCTCCGAAGCCCGCTGATTCCGCGGGCTTTTCCTTTATCCGTGGGGCAGAAGCGGGCAACTTTTCTTATCCCCCTATCTGATCCTGATTTTCTAATATCGGAGTCCAGTCTCCCAATGGCCTTTATTGATTGAGGTGACATTACGGTTTTTGAAAATCTCGTTACAGAAGAGGATCAAGAGACTCCGAGGCTGAACGTCGGCCGCCTTTCAAGTGGATCAATCAAGGAGGCAGGGATGTTCATTTAGTAACTAATCCGGTACTATCTGCAGTAACTGATTTTTCTCTCTGCCTCCTTCACCATGAAGAAACTCATTATCACTATTGCCGGCGCTGCCACCTGCCTCTTCAGCCAAAGCTCTTTGGCGCACGGGTTTACACAGACTGATCTTCAGAACCTTGTTGAGGCTTACGCATTTGTGTACCAGCAGAAACAGCTGATCGAAAACGCCCGGAAACAGTTTCCGAATGACAAACATTTAATGATAGAAGTCAGTGCCAGCGAGGCGGTTTGGAATACTGACTATCCGAATTCGGAAGAGGCCTTGCTCAGTCACATTGACGAGTTTGGCCTGACCAGAGAAAAATTAACCGGAAAGCTGGAAGCCAAACTCCGAAAGTTCAACTCGAACCGCAGATTCCATAATAAAAATGAAGCACTAAAATTAGTACATCAGTTCACCGGGGTTACGGACCACCCGACTCAGGATGAAAAGCGGATTTTCGCAACGGTCAGTGATGTGACTTTCTCTGAATATCCGGCAGAAGAACTTTTCGTTCACAAAAAGACATACTCAGAGTCTTTGCCTCGAGAACCGAACAAATCGCCTCGGAAGTTTCAGATTTCTCTCCCGGAATCCTGGGAAAAGAAACCACTGGATCATCCTTTTTCCCTTGGTTATTGGACTAAGTCCGATGAACACGCGTTAATTACCGTTTTAGTCTTGCGGGAAAGACAGACCGATGATCTTCCGTTTTTTAGGGAATACCGCTATTTGATGAAACGCATCAAGGAAGATAGTGCGGCGATCTGGAAAGAGTACGGTCCTCTGGAGGATGAATCCATTGCTAAAGGCCGGATTGATGCTGACTTTGTGGGCGACAGCGCAACCGGAACAGCGCTTCTGCTCGACTGGAAAGGAAGCGACAAAATAGAAAAGAACCACCCATTTTTCTATCATTCATACGTCGCGGAATACTTTGATTTTGACGAAAACATCCGGGTTGAGTTCACGATTGCGTCACCGGATGCCGAAACAACTGAAAAGACAGCGGAAAAATATCGAAAGTTAAGAAATCACATCTTTAATTCCGTTAAAGTAATCTTCAACTGATCCTGTATTTCCATGCCCGCCTTGCGCGGGCATTTTCATATCCAGAAAACAGAAACGGACCTGTTTTTGGGATTTTTTGTGTCACCCAAGTGTCGTTTTTTTGACGTGTGACCGGGCTACCTAGGCAGAGGTCTAATCCAAACTTACTACGTCGAGAGACATAGAGAGCCGCAAAGAAAAACGCGGCGGTCTCTCAATACGCATACAACCAAAAAGGAGATTTTAGCCATGCCCGTTTCGGTTTCACGCCGCAGCCTCTTGAAAGCCTCAGGTCTTACCGCCGCCGCGGTGAGTATGAATGGCGCAGCTTCCGCAGCGACGAAGGACATCAACGTTCAGCATCCGATCAGGAATATCGAGCACGTCCGCGCGTTCTATAAGAATTTCCCGACGCGGCTCGCCGCTGTGCGGAAGGGATTTAACCGTCCGCTCACGCTTTCTGAAAAGATCCTCTACACGCATCTCTATCACATCGAGGATGCGAGGGACTTCAAGCGCGGCCACGAATTCGCGAATTTCCGCCCGGATCAGCTCGTGATGGAAGACCTCACCGCGCAGTCCGCGATGCAGCAGTTCCTCGTCGCGGAGTTCCCGAAGGTCCAGCTTCCCTCCTCCATCCACTGCGATCACCTGACGCTCGCGAGCGACGGCGCGATCAAGGATCTGAAGGTCTCAAACTACGATAACCGCGTGACCTACAAGTTCCTGAGCGACGTGAGCGATAAGCTCGGTATCGACTTCTGGGAACCGGGCGCGGGCATTATTCATCAGGAGACACTCGAAAACTACGCGTATCCGGGCTGCCTCATTGTGGGCTGCGACTCTCACACGCCGAATGGCTCGGGGCTTGGCGGCATCGCGATCGGTATCGGCGGCGCGGACGCCGTGGACTGCATGTCGGGGGTCGAATGGGAGCTTCCGGTGCCGAAGGTGATCGGCGTGAAGCTCACCGGGGAACTGAAGGGGTGGTCCACTCCGAAGGATGTGATCCTCAAGCTCCTCGGAATTCTCTCCGTCAAAGGCGGCACGAACGCCATTATTGAATACTTCGGTCCGGGCACGGATACCCTTTCCGCGACCGGCAAAGCGACGATCGCGAACATGGGCGCGGAACTCGGCGCGACAAGCTCAGTCTTCCCGTATGACTCCCACATGATGGATTACCTCCGGAAGACAGGCCGCGAAGAGATCGTCCTGATGGCAAATAAGATCGCGGGCGACCTCAGAGCCGATAAGGCGGTGTACGAGAACCCGTCCAAATTCTATGACCAGGTGATCACGATCGACCTCTCGACTCTTGAACCCCAGGTGTCCGGACCGTATTCGCCTGACGCTGACATGAACCTCTCCGAAATGAAGGAGAACGTGAAGAAGAAGGGGCTTTCGGACAAGATCGAAGCGGTGCTGATCGGTTCCTGCACGAATTCATCCTACGAAGACATTTCGCGCGCCGCCTCCATCGCGCAGCAGGCGCTCGATCACGGGATTTCTGTGAAGTGCCCGATGTTCCTGTCGCCAGGCTCCAACCTCGTGAAGGCCACGATGGACCGCGACGGTCTCACGCAGGTCTTCCAGAAACTCGGTGTCACGGTGCTCGCGAATGCCTGCGGGCCGTGCGTCGGCATGTGGAACCGGAAGAACAACCCGAAGCGTAAGAACACGATCGTTCACGGCTTCAACCGCAACTTCCGGAAGCGTAACGACGGGAACCCGCTCACTGAAGCGTTCCTCGTGTCCCCGGATATCGCGGTCGCTTACGCGCTCGGCGGCCGTCTCTCCTTTAACCCGATGACGGATACCGTGACGGGGAAGGACGGAAAGGCGGTGAAACTCGAAGTCCCGCACGGAAATGAACTCCCGCCGAAGGGCTTTGCCCGCGCCGGCACTGGCTGCCACACGGCGACCTTTAAGACGAAAGTGATCAAGATCGACCCGAGCTACGACCGCCTGCGGCTGCTTGACCCCTTCCCCGCCTGGAACGGGAAGGATATCCAGGGTCTTCCGCTCCTCATCAAGGTGAAGGGGAAGTGCACGACGGACCACATTTCGCCTGCCGGCAAGTGGATTCACTACGTTGGGAACATCTCCCGGATTTCGGATAACACGCTTTCTGTCGCTGATAACGCCTTCCAGCCTGGGAAACTCGACCACGTCTTCAATCAGAAGACGGGGACCTACGACAAGGTGAGCTCTGTCGCGAAGAGCTATAAGGCCGCGAACCAGTTCTCGTGCGTCGTGGCGGACGAAAACTACGGTGAAGGGTCGTCCCGCGAACAGGCCGCGATGCAGCCCCGCTACCTCAATGTCCAGGTGATCATCGCGAGGAGCTTCGCCCGAATTCACGAGACGAACCTGAAGAAGCAGGGCATCCTCGCGCTCACCTTCGCGAATCCGGATGACTGGAACAAGGTGCAGGAGAAGGACCGCATCTCGGTGGTTGGCATGAAGGACTTCAAGCCTGGTAAACCGCTCACCGTGATCCTCAGTCACGCCGATGGGTCTCAGGACCGTGTCCAGGTGAACCACACCTACACCGATCGTCAGATCGAGTGGTTCCGTTATGGGTCGTCGCTTAACATGCTCCGCGCCCAGAACCAGGCTAAGGCGAAGAACGCCTGAGCTCTTTAGCAGTACCCGCTCCTGGATTCTCCCGATCCGGGAGCGGCGATTCTCTCTTTGGTCTTCGTTTGAACGTACGACGTTTTCACGCTCTTCCTCTTTTTTCAGATGAAGAGCGTGTTTTTTTATTGTGAGGGGCCGAGTCCTCTTCCCTATACTTATAGGCGTTACCGTGAACCTTTATTCGTTTATTCCCATGCGCCGCGCGAGATACCGCCTGAAACCTGTGAGCCTCTGCCTGATCGCGGGCTTTCTTGCTCTCCCGCTTCTTGTTACGCCGGCGGGCGCGTCCGGGATCGATGAGCCGTACCCGATCGGGCGCGTACTCACTCCCGAAACCGCGGCGCGGAAGGACGCCCCGGACGTGGTCCGGATGCAGGTCTCGCACTTCTCGCAGCCGAACCAGAATGACGCGATCATCATGCCGACGGTGCGCGCGTTTCAAAAAGCGTTCGGGCGGGATCACTTTTACGCCGAGGTGTTTTCAGGGGAACGGATCAATCCGAAGAAAACGGACCTGGTGCTGAGCTCCGCGGGGACGTACCGCCGGGCGGCTGACATCGGAAGCGGCGATATCGGGTAGCTCGTGTCGGATCGCTTTCCGGATCCGAATCACGCGGAAGGCTCCGTTTTTGTCGTGCGGAAAGGAGACCGGACGTACCAGAGTCTGAAAGATCTGGAGGGACTGAGGCTCGTGACGAGCGGCCCCAAGGCCTTCACTGGCTTCCAGGTCGCGATGGGGGAACTCCTGCGGGAGGGCTTCAACCCCGACCGGTTCTTTTCGGATCAGATTGTGAAGCTGAACGATATGCCGTCTGTCGTTACGGCGCTCCGGAACGGGGAAGCGGATGTCGGCGTGCTGCGAACCTGTTTCCTTGAAGATATGGCATCCGAAGGGAAAGATATTTCAGACCTCGCTGTCGTCGGCGCGAAACCGGAAACGAAAGACTTCCGCTGCATTCGAAGCACGGCGCTTTACCCGAATTGGACCGTGACGATTACGCCTCACGCGACACCGGATGTCGCGAGGCTCGCCGCGTCCACCCTCCTCTCGATGAAACCGATCCCCGGGAACCTCCACTGGGGGATGGCGACAGATTTCACCCCGGTCGACACCCTCTTCAAGGAACTTAAGATCGGGCCGTATGAGTACCTGCGGCACTGGACCCTGAGGCGGTTCCTCTCCGAATACTGGCCGTTCCTCACGCTCTTTATCGCCGCGGTCATCGGGCTCCTTCTTCATTCGGTCCGGAGTGACCGGCTGGTGGAGCGAAGGACCCGTGAACTCACAAAAGCCTACGCAAAGCAAAAAGAACTCGAAGAACGCACGCGTCGGGCAAACGAGCATCTCGCGTCGCTTCAGAAAAACGGGATGATCGGGCAGATGAGCTCCATGGTCGTTCATGAACTCCGGCAGCCCCTCGCGACAATCGTGAATTACGTGCAGAGCCTTCTGAGACTCTCAGACATGCATCGGCCGAATTCCGAAGCCATGATGCAGAAAGGCCTCACCACAATTCGAAGCGAAGCCTTGAAGGCGGACGAAATCGTGACGAAGGTCCGGGACTACGCGAAGCGGTCGAGCGGCTCGGACACCCGGACCGTGATTGATCTTTCGGACCTTGTGACGCGCTCCGTCTCGAATCTCGAGGACTCGAGCCGCTACCGGACCGCGATTCAATCTGATACCCGCCCTGGGTGCCTGATCGAGGGGGACCGGCTTGAGATTGAAGTCGCGGTCGTGAATCTCATCAAAAACGCGCTTGAAGCCGCGGACCGGAAGGGAGGCGCAGACGCCCGGGTCTCGGTGGTGCTTAACCGGTTTGAAACGGCGGATGGGGAATCGATCCGGCTCACGATTCAGAACACCGGTGAGGTCCTCACAAAAGAGCGGCTGGAGAGTCTCGGGTACGCCACAAAGAGCGCGAAGCCTGAGGGGCTCGGGCTTGGGCTCGCCATTGTCCGCACCATCATCCAGAACCACTCGGGAACGATCGCCTTTAACCCGGGTGCCGCCGGGGGACTTGCCGTGACCGTCACGATCCCAGCTCCGGCTCATCCGATTTCCTGATTCTGTCGCTTTCTCCCCTCCACTCTTCGGCCCTTCTGCTTCTCTTCTCTATATAGATAAGAAAAAAACCGGAAATCCGTCTGCCCCCGGAGAGAGAAAGGGCGGGATTTCCGGGGAACCTCAAGAATGAGGAGAAGTCAAAGGAAGAACGGAGGACTCGCTTCCTGTCTTACGGCGTCTTCAGATTGAACTTGTGGCACTGGCTGCAGGAAAGCGTGCTCTGCTGGTGACCCTTGTGGCACGTCGTGCAGTCGCGTTCGCCGTAGTGGTTGAAGTGCGGGTTCGGGTGAACGTTCTCGGTCTTCTTCGCGAGCGCTTCGTAAGACTTGTGGCACACGAGGCACTGCGCTTTGCGGACCGGTTTCGTGGTGTCGCCATTCACGTGGCAGGACTCGCACTTCACGCCGCGCTCGACGTGACGGTCCGCGAGGAAGTGGTCAGTCGTTCCGGCAGCCGCGGCGGACCCCGCGATCAGCATGGCGAGCGTCATAACGATTAAGTTTTTCATGGTCGTTTTCTCCCCTTCGGTTAAGCGTTCTTATGCTTTGAAGCCATATCAGCCGCGGCAATGCGGCCGAACACAGTGGCACCGCCAAGCTGCGAGCCGCCGATATAGTTTCCGAAGAAGAGACCGCCCGCGGCGTTGCCGACCGCGTAGAGACCCTTGAACGGGACGCCTTCGTTACTCACGATCTGAGCCTTAGAGTTGATCTTCGGGCCGCCGAACGTGGCCGTGATACCGCCCTGGAACGGGAACGCGTAGTACGGAGGCTTATTGAGGGGCTTCGGATCCTTGAGGGAGCATGGCGGATTCATATCCTTCAGCTTTCCGTCCGCGAGCGCCTTGTTGTATTCGGCGAAAAGCTTCGTGAAGACTTCGGGCTTCAGCCCCATCTTCTGCGCGAGTTCTTCCGGGGTGTTCGCGATGATCACTTCGCTATTCATCCCGAGGAACTTCTTCGCCGCCATTTCGGAGCGCGGCCAGTTCGCGTCAATCAGGTGATAGGCCTTGTTTTCCTTCGTCTTCGTCGCGGTCGCCATCGACTTCTGCGTGTACGTGAACACTTCATCCATGAAGCGCTGGCCCTGGCAGTTCACATCAAGACCCGTGCCGGCATCAATCACGAAGTTCGGATTCGCGTGGGTGTTCTCCACGATCGGACCGCAGTGGAACTGGTCCATGTGAACGAGCATCGCGCCAAGCGGCTCCGTCATCGAGACGTTTTCACCCGTGACGTACTGAGATCCGCGGAGTACGAGGCGGGAGAGCGGACCTCCCATATAGCGGCAGAGCATCGCGCGGTTCGCGGAGAAGCCGCCGGTACCGATCACGACACCGTCACGCGCCATGTAGTTCTTGAGGCCGTCGTCCGTCAGGCACTCAACGCCCACGATCCGATACTGGTTATCGGTGATGAGTTTCAGACCTTTCGTGTTGAAGCGGACCGGGATCTTGCGGTGAAGGAGCGGCCACGGGAGGCTGCGGATCTTCGCGAACTTCACGCCGATCTTCTTCTGCAGCCACTCGATATCGGGGCCGATATTTTCAACATAGGTGTCGACGAGCGCGGGATCGGCGCGGTTCTGCGACACTTTCATCATGTCAGCGCGGAACGCCTTTTTCGTTTCGTTGAATCCCTGAGCCTTCTGAAGGTCGGTGCCCCAGGCGGCGATACCGCCGGACGCGAAAATGGAGTTACCGGCGGCCCAGGACATCTTTTCGAGCACCACAGGCTTCAGACCGCGGTCAAAGGCCTCAATCGCGGTGACGAGGCTTCCGGTGCCCGCGCCGAGATCGAGCATACCGACGCGTACGATCACGCTGGCTTTTGCTGCGATTCCCGCTTCAGCGACCGGCTTGTCCCAATCCCGTTCGATATCTTCCATATCGAGCGGAATGGAGTGTGTATGGAATTTGCTGACGGCCGAAGCGCTTTTTTCCGCGCTATCGAAATTCGTCTCATGTTCATGTTCGTATTGTGCGCTCACAAGTTCAGGTCTAACGTGTGGGCTGGTCGGAGGATTTTCGAAATTTCCATCGATTCCACTTTGTGGACACCGTCTGACCATGATGCGGACATTTCCGGTATTTCCGTAACCAAACTGTCGATTTACCGAGCATACAATGGGTGCGCATTTACCCACCAGACTTAGGGCTGTGGGCTCGCAACAGACGGCCAAAACAATCGCGGAGGTGCCGCGAAGGACCGACAGACCGAGCAACCCGATGGTTTGGAGAAGGAGGTCTGATGACAACTGAAAACGAACAGATCACGCCTGCGGACGCGGCTATCGTCTCGTCCGGCACCGGCACCAAGGGCCCTGAGGAGCGTGATCTTCCCGCATCCCTCAAAGAGGAAATGGATCTGTGTCTGCAGATTCTTCGCGAGGTGCTCGGTGAGTTCGATGAAAACCTGTTGGCCAAGTTCGATGAAGTGCGCGAACACGCGCTGAAGGCCAGTGACGAACGTTTCTCCGGCATTCTTTCGGATACGAATCCCGACCAGGACGACCTGCAGAAGGTGGTCGACATCGTCGACAAGATGGATGTCCACGACGCCCAACTGCTGGCTCGCGCCTTCACCACCTACTTCCATCTGGCCAACCTGTGCGAGGAGAACTACCGCGTCTCCGTACTACACAGCCGTGAGGCCGCCGTGGATGACGCCCAGGCCGTCGACCCGGTGAACGAAATGACCTGCGCCTACCACCAGCTCATCAACGAGATGGGTCCGGCCAGGGCCAAGGAGCTGCTCGACCAGCTCGAGTTCCATCCGGTGTTCACCGCGCATCCGACCGAAGCCCGCCGTAAGGCCGTGGAAGGCAAGATCCGCCGTATCTCCCAGCTGCTCGAAGCGCATAAGCTGCTCGGCGGCTCGGACAAGAAGGAAAACTCCCGTCGTCTCTTCAACGAGATCGATGCCCTGTTCCGCACCTCTCCGATCGCGCTGAAGAAGCCGACTCCGGTTGAGGAAGCCGACACCATTCTTGATATCTTCGACAACACGCTGTTCTACACCATTCCGCAGGTCTACCGTCGTTTCGACGACTGGGTCCTCGGAGACAAGGCCGGCCTCGTGCCGCCGGTGTGCCCGGCGTTCTTCCATCCGGGAAGCTGGATCGGTTCCGACCGTGACGGCAACCCGAACGTCACCGCCAAGGTGAGCCGTCAGGTGGCCCGCAAGTTCAGCGACCATGTGCTGGGCGCGCTGGAGATCGAAACCCGCCGCGTCGGCAAGAACCTGACGATGGAGGCCGAGACCACCCCGCCGAGCGCCGAGCTCAAGTCCCTGTGGAACCACCAGAAGGAAATGAGCGAGCGTCTGACCGACAAGGCCGCGCTGATCTCCACCAAGGAGCTGCACCGCGCCGTCATGCTGGTCATGGCAGACCGTCTGAAGGCCACCATCGACCGCGACGCCGACCTCATGTACCACTCCTGCGAGGACTACATCGCCGATCTGAAGACCGTGCAGCGCTCCCTCGCCGAAGCCAACGCCAAGCGTTCCGCCTACGGCCCGCTGCAGGACCTCATCTGGCAGGCCGAGACCTTCGGCTTCCACATGGTGGAGATGGAGTTCCGTCAGCATTCCGTCGTGCATTCCCGCGCTCTGGAGGACATCCGCGAGCATGGCCTGCACGGTGAGCGTGGCGAGCTGCAGCCGATGACCCACGAGGTGCTCGACACCTTCCGCGCGCTCGGTTCCATCCAGAAGCGCAATGGCATCAAGGCCGCCCGCCGTTACATCATCTCCTTCACCAAGAGCGCCCAGAACATCAAGGACGTGTATGAGCTGAACCGTCTGGCGTTCTCCCACCCCGAGGATGTTCCGACCATCGACGTGATTCCGCTGTTCGAGCAGCTTGAGGATCTGCAGAACTCGGTGGACGTGCTCGAGGAAATGATCAAGATCCCGGAGGTCCAGGCTCGTCTGAAGGCCACCGGCGGCAAGATGGAAGTCATGCTCGGCTACTCCGACTCCTCGAAGGACGCCGGCCCGACCTCCGCCACCCTTGCCCTGCACTCCGCGCAGGAGCGCATCGCCAAGTGGGCCGAATCGCACGACATCGACCTGACCCTGTTCCATGGCCGCGGCGGCGCCGTCGGTCGTGGCGGCGGCCCG
>ERZ780139.3346-NODE-3346-length-10772-cov-13.995428_pt1 | contig 10772 bp, 8 predicted proteins | sample MGYA00511476_ERZ780139 | MGnify/ENA primary metagenome ERZ780139 (study PRJEB29588, sample SAMEA2158190) | human gut metagenome | biome: human gut; feature: human-associated habitat; material: faeces | place: Denmark | collected 2008/2010 ... | reverse complement strand
CGGGGCTGTCAACGGCGGGCGAAGCCCGTTCATCTTGACCGTTGACTGCTCCGGCTGGCTTTGCTATTTACTAACTGATTTGTGGAATAGTACAACATAACAAGTGTTGCACTAAGCAATATTCCACCCACAATATCAGTAAACCAATGCACACCAGATAAAACCCGCCCAATGACCATAAAACTTGCATAGATACCACAAAAAGCATTTACTATATTCCTTAATCTTTTGCTTGAAATCAAATGGTGAAATTGCATAATAGCCGTAGGCATAATGCACATCATAAGCATTGTTGTAGAGGACGGATAAGAGGCTTCCAAAACACCCTCAATCAAAACAGGTCTGTAATTTACAACAAAAAACTCAAAAAAGAGATATGCCAAAAATACAAGCACATAAAAACCGCCTAATACCAAAATACTGCTATCTACACGAAACAGACTTTTCCTTTTAATAAGTTGCACAAGACCTACCATTGCAAATCCGAACATGATAAACAGTACAGCAATACTCAACCAGTCTGTTATACTATATAGCAGCATATTCACACCAAACAGCGTATGAAAATATTGATTGACTTCCGCAAACCCGACAGATGAACCCTGTGGGCCGATTGGCTGCACATCAACAAACATAATTGCCACTGTGTAGAGAATGAACAAAGCCAACAGTCCGGCAGCTACAATAAAATTGTTTTGGATTTTTTTCTTTTCTTCTTTCATTTTTTTGCTCCTTTGTTTTTTATGTATTTGGCTCTTGCCTAATCACACTTTAACTTTGGAGTGAAAAAAACGAAAGAATTTGCCCGTCACATCATTGATACGCTTCGTGTCATGGGCGTTTTAGCAACAAAGCGCCCTTGATAATCAACAAAACAAATGTAAAAAAGGCTACATAAGGTTGAAGGCTTGCAATAAAGATAACAACGCTAATTATAGTCAATATCATAGATAAGATAGTCTTTGTTTTTATCCAAATAATGCTGGAATAATTTTGCAAAGCTAACGTAGCAATACCACAAGCAACTGTTAATAAAATGATTGCAAAATATGCAACTTTTATGAACAATGGTGTTTCCTGTAACGATAGCAAAGACACTTGACGAATTATCTCGCCCCCTTGCTGTCCAAAAAGAGGGATAAAAAACAACATTACAACAGAGCAATCAATCAAGCCAAATACTAAATCACGCATATGCTGTGTTTTTTGGTGACTATCTTTTTCTGCAATACAAATCAGTTCTCTATTGGATAACAGTTCATCTATTGTTACTCCGAAAAATTCTGCAATAGCTTTTAAGGAGTCAATGCTTGGATAGCCACGCCCTGACTCCCATTTTGAAATGGCAGTTCGTGAAACAAACAGTATTTCAGAAAGTTCTTCTTGTGTTAGATTTTTTTGTTTTCTAAGTTCTTGCAGCTTTTCGTGAAATTCCATAAGCGTTTACCACCTTGATATTTTTTGTTTTTATTATACCATACGGATACAACTTTTTATAGCCGGTCTTTCAAATTACGGAATAGGGGCGGTTGCCTATCAAATTATTGTGTTACTTTACCGCACATGAGCATTGGCGCCAGGGTTGTCGTTGCCGTAACCTTCCAACAGGTTGATGACACCCCAGATACCAAGACCAGCGCCCAGAGCGATAACGAGAGTCTGAAGAACGGTAATTGCCTGTTCAAAAAATGCCATAAATAATATTAGCCGGAATCATTTGAATGATTAGTTAGGTTTGTTTCATAAGCGCACAAAAGCCGGAACAATCTGCCCTCGATATATGAGAGCCTGATTCCGGCTGTCCTCCTTTTTCATTATTTTGTTGATGATTGCCCGCTTTGTACGCCAATGGCCTCAACAGAGGCAGTTGCGGCAAATAGATACGATCACTCCTTTCTCAGCGGAACCGTATTACACGCCCTCCGTGTCTACTTCATATACATCGCAGACCTCATCAGGCTTGAGTTTTAGTCTGGCAGACAAAAATGCTTCAATATCAAAGGTATTTCGCTTGTCTGCATCAGCTGTGTATTTGAAATTAGGGTGTCTGGTAATGTCATACTTGTCTGAAAGAAACGGACGCACACCGCGCAACTGCAAGATGCACTTGCCGCCATCCATAACTGCCAGCTCGTCCTGGCTCATCAGCTCTTTGCCACATTGTCAAGTGATGAATTCAAGAAAACGGCAGCCGCAAAGAAAAATCTTTGTGGCTGCCGTTCTAATTGGCGGCTTGAAGCAAAAAAATCCCCGGTTGTACCAGGGAAATAAAAACTTTAGTATAGCCTAAAAGAGAAAGCTAGCGCCTTGAGGCGCGGCCAAGTAGAGTGGGCTTAAAGCCTGCGTCCCGAGCCACCCGTTTTACGGGTGGCAGCGACTCCTTGTCTGTTTATCTTATACTTGTCAATTTATATTATCCAATAATGTGAATTATAATATGACAGTACGGATGCATATTATAGAAACATAACTTTGAAAGAATCAAGCATAACCTGTGGAGTGACTCTTCAACGGATAAACTATTTTCACTTCATACAGTTCCGACATATGGAATAAGGAACACCAATCGCCCTCAATACAACTTTCTTTCTATTAGTTAAAAATGCACATAATCAAAAAAGAAAATCGACTTATTTTAGACAAATGTTAAGGTACAATACATAGGTAACACGAAAGCAAAGAAAAGAGAGCCCAGATGTGGTAAGATAGAAGCGCAAACAGCCATCAAACACAGGAGGGTTCTCCATGGAAATGGTAACACAGGAAGCATACTTTCGTCAACGGGTTTTGAACCATGCAGCAAAGCACGGAGTCACAGCCGCAGCGATCCGGTACCACATGAGCCGAAAAACGGTACACAAGTGGAAAAAGCGGTACGATGGGACCGTGGAAAGCCTGCAGGATCTGCCGCGTACGCCCCATCATTTTCCACGCCAGCAGACAGCCGCTGAATTGAAGCTGGTGAAGCGCTACGCAAAAAAGTGCAAGGGCGATCCGCTGCTAGGCTATGAGAACGCGAGTAAACACGGCTACCATCGCAGTTATGGCTGCTTTAAGAAAACAGCGCGAAAGCTGCTTCAGCCGGAGGCAAAGAAACGGAAAAAGCGGAAGAACAAGCCTTATCAGCGCGCCGAGTATCCCGGGCAGAAGATGCAGATAGACGTAAAGTATGTGCCCAGCTATTGCGTTGTAAACGGAGAAAAGTATTATCAGTTCACTGCCAAGGACGAGTGTACCCGCTGGACCTTCCGGGAAATGTACGCAGAGCATAGCACAGCCAGTGCGAAAGACTTTCTGGAGAAGCTAGTCAGGGCGGCGCCGTTTCCGATTCGAATGGTCCAGACAGACAACGGAACTGAGTTCACCAATGCGCTGCTGGTAACAAAATCAAAGCACAAAACACTGTTTGAGGAGGCACTGATGGAGATGGGGATTGAATACCACCGTATTCGAATCGCAACACCGCGGCATAACGGGAAGGTGGAACGTCAGCACCGCATTGATGAGCAGCGGTTTTACAAGCAGATGCGCATGTTCTCTTTGGCGGATGGTCGGAAGCAGCTGGCGGTGTACCAGCGAGCATCAAATGACCATATCATGACATGCCTTGGAATGAAGTCTCCTAACCAAGTACTTGCGCAGTACCAAGGCGTAATGTGGTGATCAAGGCCGCCCGACACAAAGTGCCGGGCAGCCTGTCACGATTATACTTCTCTCTTGCCGCAGTCAAGGTCGGGTCGTATTTGCTTCGCAAATCTCCACCCTTCCCTTGACTGCTCTCTGATGAGCTATGTGTAACCTATGCTTGACACTCCTACAAAGAAAATCGACTTATTTTAGACAAATTCATTGACAAGTTCTGCTTTAGGTGATAAAATAAAAGTGAAAAGTCGAAATTTATATTGTTGGGAGGTAAGACCGATGATTTGTTTTAAGGTTAAGTTGCCTAACTTAATAATGGAGCATTTTTACCGACGCTGCCAGCTTTGGAGGCTTAGAATTAAAATTGTTTCTATTTGCGCATAAGTTAGGCATGATTATTTGTCTACTTATGCGCTTTTTTATTTGAATTTTCAGTATTAGCAGAAAGGAAGTGTTATACATAGATAACATATGGCTTATCCTTTTGCTTCTATTAAGTTTTTTTATGATTTTTAAGCCGGAACTTTTATGGAAAATTGAACACTTCTTTTCTGTAAAAGGCGGTGAACCTACAGATTTATATCTTGGTTTGATGCGGGTTGCTGGAGTATTCTTTTTTATTGCATCCATCATTTGCATTATTGTTTTGGTTTTATAAGAGAAGGGGGGCTTTTAATGAAAAAGCTAACACGTAAGATTGTTGCACTTACTCTTTCCTTGGTTATGTGCATAAGTTTTTCTAACACTACTTTTGCTTATGCCGACAACGAGAATATCAGTTCTTCTGCTGAAGCAAGCAAAGTGAATTGGTGGAAGATTGGCTGGATTATCCTTTCAGATTATGTGGAAAAGCTTATCGATCTCGATGGACAGAGTGAAAAGGATAGTAGTTGGGCCTATCTTGTTTCACCTAGCATAGAATATAACACGGGTGATATGGGGCCTGAGGTTTATTTTCGTCCAGAAGTAGATAACAGCGTTGGTTCTATCCGTATGCATGGACATAGGATTATCTTTGTCGATATTTTTACACAGATTGCACTCATCTTGTCAGATGCCTCTGGTGATACGGTAAGTCAAGCAACTACTGGTACAAATCAGTATATGTTTTATACAAAGAAAGCAGGAGACAGTTCTGGTACATGGAAAGCACAGTTTGTTTCAACTGAGACATACAAATGGCAGTTGTATTATGCCCATTATTACAATGCCAATGCTCGTTCAAGTGTTCCTATGACGGAAGATGGATTTTACTTTGGGGATAATAACAGAGTTTATCAATTCTCTGTTGCAGAATCTTACAGACTTAATTCTCTTCCTCCAGAGGTTGTTGATATGACACAACTTAATGCTCAATTTATTAATCCTGCTGATGGAAAAACTGTAGATTATCTCAAAGACTTTAATGCTGGAGATCAAGTTCATTTCTCTGATATAATTATTGACATTAGTTATGATGCGACTGAGGATGCGACTACATTTTATTTTACCGAGGATACTTATGAGGAAAACATAGGATGGAAATTTGCAGGAAATCTTCTTGACCAATATTCCGCTGGTGATGTTCTGAATCTAACTTTTGATGTGTTGAATGTCGGAAACTATCAGGGCATTACTTTTGAAAGCCTCGACTACTTTGAAGCAGCTTACGCGCATAATAACGGTGCCGCTTATCCCAATATTCAAGATTACCAATAATTTGATTTTGACATAAGGACTTATAGAAGAGGGCGTGTTGCGGATAATTTTCTGCAACGCGCCCTTTTTAGTATGCTTTAGCAAAATAAAGTTATCCCTTTTACTCTGGCCAAAGGAATAACTTTATTGCCTGATAGCATTAAAAGAAAATTGTTGTATCACTTTTGATATAAATTAAAAGTATTTAGCGTCTAAATTCTACCTTGACATTTCCCCAACAAAATTGTAAATAATCTTAACCTCCTGTGTCCTCTGACCATCAATCTTCTTGATTTCTCCAATCAGAATCCGGCTAATGAGCCGGTTCAGCACCGCCTCGTCCAGTTCCTCGATGGCGGCATAGCGCCGGATTTCCTTGATAAAAGTGCGGACTTCGCTTTCTTGCGCATCGGCACGACCTTGCATCATTGCCAGGTCATGCAGGCGTTTCTGGTTGGATTCCTGCTCCTGTTCCAGCGCCGCCGTCAGCTTCACAAACCGCTGCTCGGTCAGGATGCCTTTGGCCTTATCGGTGTACAGGCTCAGGAACATCCCGTCAATTTCCTGATTTCGGGCTTCCAGCCGCAGGCGTTCCTTTTCTGTCTGGGAGGCGTCCACCAGATACCGGTGCTCCATCCGGCGGCTGAGCCGCTGGTAGAACGCATCGGCATCCTTCATAGCCTGCGCCGCCAGTTCCTGAATGTCTTTCAGCACCAGATTGTATAAATCCCTGGCCTCGATCTTGTGGCTGGAACAGACCTTGCAGCCCATGCGGTTGTAGGTCTGGCAGATATAGTACGCCTTGTCAATCGGCTCCCGCATTTCGCCGGTGAAGCGGTTCTTCCCGGTTCGGCCCACTTTCTCATACCGCACCTGCATGGACTTCCCGCAGGTGGCGCAGTAGACCAGACCGTGGAACAGATTATAAAAGGGGCAGGAATTCCCCTGAATGGTCGGCCTGCGGTCAATGAGTTCCTGCACCTGTTCCCATTCCTCCGGCGTCACAATGGCCTCATGGCAGCCCTCGATCACTTCCCACTGGTCACGGGGAATAATGTCATAGGTGTTGGAGCGGATGCCTTTCTGATGCGTCCGAAAGACCAAATGTGCGCCCTTATAGAATGGATTTCTCAGGATGTGACTGATTCTGGCTCCGCCCCAGAAATAATAGTTGGCGTCAAACTCCGTGTTGGCTTTGACATGGGTGATTGGGATTTTTTCTTCCATCAGACGTTTGGAAATCCTCATGCAGCCCAGCCCGTCAAGGGCATAGTCATAGATTTTGCGGATGATTGGCGCTGTCTCAGGGTCAATGATGAGATGCCCCTTGTCCTCCGGGTCACGCATCAGGCCGAAGGGCGGCGTCCCTCCGCAGAACTTCCCCTGCCGGGAGCGGGTGGTGATGCCTGCCAGCACCTTTTTAGAAATATCCCGGCTGTACATATCGTTCAGGATATTCTTAAAGGGCGTAATGTCCATCTCCTGACGGGTCAGGCTGTCCACGCCGTCCGTGATGGCGATATAGCGTACATTGTGTTTGGGGAAAAAGATTTCGATATAGCTGCCAGCTTCAATATAGTTCCTACCAAGCCTGGATAGGTCTTTGGTGATGACGCAGCCGATCTTCCCCGCCTCAATGTCAGCGATCATGCGCTGGAAGGCAGGGCGGTTGAAATTGCGGCCCGTATAGCCGTCATCCACATAATATTCATACTGGAACATTCCATGCTTTTCAGCAAAGTCCCGAAGCATGATTTTCTGGTTGCTGATGCTCATACTCTCGTTGTCGCCGCCGTCATCCAGAGAGATGCGGCAGTAGAGAGCGGTGATTTTCTCATAGACTTGTTTTTTCCTGCTCATAGCGTTCTCCTTCTATGAACAGGGACACGATACCATTATAGTACCATGTCCCTGCCCCTGAATCAACCGTTTTTACGCAGCGTTTTCGGCCATTTCCCGCTGTTCCAGCCATTCCTCGAAGTGTTCGCAGGTCTGGCGCTCGATCAGCTGCTCAAAGGCTTCCCGCATGGACTTCTCCCCGGAGAACTCCCGCACCACCACAAAACGGACTTTATTTTTCTGCTGTTTGCTTTTTTCCATAGGCTACCTCCATAGAGTAGCAGGCCAGACGGCAGCACTGGCAACGAAGTCCGGCAACGAACCTCTGAAAACCTGTAAACTACCGTCTGACCTGCAAATCTTACTTTATCAATTTTCTTGAAAAATCTCGTTGTTTTCGTTGCCGGAGATAGAGATAGATATTAGAAAATACCTTATTTACAGGCTTTTTCCGTATCCAGACCGGAGAATCCCCGGCAACAAACCCGGCAACCAAGTGGCAACCATCCCGGCAACAGACCGCTAATTTTATGCGATCCACTCCTTCGGCAGTTCCAGCTGGCAGCATTCTTCCTCGGTCAGCTCCACAAATCCATCTTCGTTGCCGGGCAGTTCGTTGCCGGAAACGTCCCGTTCCCAGCCCCTCTGCCTGCCATATCCGGTGAACATCCGGGGATTGGAGAATGGTTTCCAGCCCGTCACCACCGTGTTCATGATCTCGTTGATATTGTGCAGCTGCCACCGCTTCGGCTCATCGTAGGTGTGGCCCAGCGCCTCCTTGAACAGCTGTTTGGAGCAGACCATGCTGCCGGTGTAGTGTTCCAGAAAGCCCTGTATCTGTCCGGCCTCGGTGTCCTCCGGCATGAAATCCTTCTGCACCTCCACCAGCTGGCGCTGGATGGACTTGCTGAACTTCATAGAGTAGTGGCCGCTGCGGTAAATCGTCATGGCCTCCGCCCAGACCTGTAAAAGATAGGCTCTGGAGGCGTCCTCGTCCTCCAAAATGTGAACCTCTGCATTCTCCGGGTAAATCATGATCGGCAAAAAGCGCCGATTTCCGGCCCGGTCAAGGGGCAGGAAGTCCAGTGTGTTGGACGAACCGCCGAACACACACTGCCGCAGCCGGTCTTTGGGCTGGGCCTCGTAGGGCGTCCGGTAGGTTTCCTTCTGGCGGCTGATAAAGGAGCGGATTTCTTCAATGCTTTTGGCGCTGCTGGTAGCCAGCATCTCCGACATTTCGATAATCCAGTGTCCTTGCAGCTTCAGATACACCCTGTCATCGTCCAGTTTTTTCAGGTCGTCACTGAACCACTCGTCCCGGATCGCCAGCAAGCGGAAGAAGCTGGACTTGCCAGCCCCCTGACCGCCCACCAGACAGAGCATTTCCTCATATTTGGAGCCGGGGCGGAATACCCGCCGGATAGCCCCCAGCAAAAAGTGTTTCAGCATTTCCTCCACATAGTCGCTCTCGTCCGCACCTAAGAAATGATGGAGACAGGAGCGGATGCGGGGCGTCCCGTCCCAGACAAGGCCGTTTAGCACGTCCTGTATGGGATGGTAGCAGTTCTCATTCGCCACGATGGAGAGCGCCGCCGTCATCTTTTTCTCACTGGTCAGGCCATAGGTCTGCTCAAAATAGAGAAGCAGATATTTCACGTCCGTATCCGTCAGGGCACTGGTATTCCTGCGCCAGCCTAAATCCTGTACAATGTCCACCCGGTCAGTCAAAAGGTTCAGGCGGATCGCCCCACGCAGGAGAGGGTCATGGCAGAACACCGTCCGGCAGTTGCCGATGGTGTTGGCGGGCTGGCCCTTCTCGGTGACGGACAGGCTTTCCCGCACCTCATCAACGCTCCGCTCCGGCGCTAAGGCTTCGGCTGCGCTCATGGCGGCCTGCCGGGTGGCTAGCGGTAAACTCTGATATTCGCTGCTCAATCTTCCTCACCTCTTTTCCATACTCAGCGACCACGGAAGCACGTTCCTCCATGCTGCCGGACAAGAGAATATCCAGCAGATATTCCGTGTACGGTTTCTTTTGCAGGGCCTCCACGAACAGCGGATTCCACGCTTCATCCGGCGTCTGCGGGGCGTATTCCTTCTCCCAGCGTTCCAGCAGATGCAGGTAATTGCACAGCACCCGGAAACATTTCTGCTCCGCCTGCCGGTAACGCAGTTCCTCGCTGATTTTTCGCTTGACCGGCCTCCTGCGGGGCGGGTCATGGCCTTTGGCGTCATAGTGGACAGAGAAATCCTCCGCCAGCTTCAGCGCCGCCTCCTTACTGCTCAGACTAAACAGACGGGCGGTAAAATCAATCACATCCCCATCTGCCTGACAGCCAAAGCAGTGGAACCGATGGTCAATCTTCATACTGGGATGTTTGTCATCATGGAAGGGACAGCAGGCCATGCCATTCCTGCCAACCTGCACCCCGTAATATTCCGCAGCCTGCCTTGTGGTGACAGACTCCTTCACCGCTTCAAATATATTCGATTTTCTCACCTCCAGGCAGAGAAAAAAGCACCCGTTTCCGCAGAAAATCAGGTGCCTCATAACTCCATATCGTGTTTCTTTTTCGGAGCAATCCGCCCCTCACGTTCCCAGCGTTCCCGGTTATCTCGGTCAGCGTTCAGCCTGCCTTTCGCCAGCTTCTCCCGGATGGATTCTCTGGCCTTCTCCTTAATCTGCTCCTTACCGGCCTTCTTGACCTCCGGCTGCATGAGAGTTTTCTGGATTTTTGCCAGGGCGTTCTGCATGACCCGTTTGATTTTGGTAATCACTCCATCCAGACGGGCGGCAGCGTAGTCACGCTCCTTCTTCGGGGCCTTCCGCTCCGGCGAAAGCACCCACTTTTTCGTTTCCTCGATCAGACGAATATCTTCTTTGTGTGTCTCCTGCCGGACGGTATCGGTCACCACCTCCACCGCCTTGTCATAGGCCGCATCGGAAACATCATCTAACAGCGTCTCCACGTCCTCGATTTTGAGCGTCAGTTCTTCCAGCTTCTGCTCCTGCGCCGCAAGCTGCTCCTTCTGCTTCATCAGGATATAATCCTGTTTTTCCAGATAGTCCCGCCCGCCGTAGGACGGCTCCTGATCCAGATGCAGCCCATGCCGTCTGGCGATGTCAAACAGGATCGTCCGGCAGACCGCATCAAAGGTCTGCTTGCGGTTGTTGTTCCGGCCTTTGGGCTTCTCCGGGTTGGGGAGAGGGATGCCAAGTTCTTCCAGCGCCTTTTCCTGCTGGGGGCACAGTTCCCCATAGCGGTTCTCACAGTCAAAGACGTGCCGCTCATGGATGTGGGGCGTCCCCTCGTCCAGATGGAGCGCCCAGTCCAGGATGTGGATATGGGAACCGAAGCGGCGCTCAAATTCCTGATAAAACTCATTGACGATGGAAAAGAGCGTATCCGGCGAGACGGATTCTCCCATCGTGCCGATCTGGTAGATACTTTCCTCCGGGCAGGTCTTGTTGTTTTTCAGCAAGTCCTCCACAGTGCGGTTGCGCTCGGTGTGCCGGGTTTTCTCATTCCGGGCGTTCTGAGCTTCCACATAGCCGCCGTAATGCTCGTAGTAATACATCCGCTCGATTTCCTCAAAGCTGAAATCCGGCTGCT
>ERZ780139.3344-NODE-3344-length-10774-cov-4.212053_pt1 | contig 10774 bp, 8 predicted proteins | sample MGYA00511476_ERZ780139 | MGnify/ENA primary metagenome ERZ780139 (study PRJEB29588, sample SAMEA2158190) | human gut metagenome | biome: human gut; feature: human-associated habitat; material: faeces | place: Denmark | collected 2008/2010 ... | reverse complement strand
GACTATTTACTATTGGACTATTTACTATTGGACTATTTACTATTGGACTATTTACGATGTACTATTTAGGATGTACGATGTAAATAGTAAATCGTCCAACAGTAAATTAATTCATTCTTTCATCACTTTGTAGCAATGTCTCACACGAGCAAATGCCGTGATATTGGCAAACAGGGCAACAAAAGCCAGAGGAACAATCATAATCAGGATTGGTTCGAAAACGGTGATATCTTTGAAAACGCCACAGAACAAAGCTCCGAGACTGGTCAGCACTACGCGTTCCGGACGTTGCATGAATCCGACTTTACATTCAATTCCTAAGCCTTCGGCACGGGCACGCACATAGCTTACCATCAGTGAGCCGATTAGTGCCACAAATGCAATGAGTGCATAAAGGAAATAATCTTTCATTGATAAATAGTAACAGATACCAAAGAAAGTCATCAATTCACTATAACGGTCGAGTACTGAATCGTAAAGCGCACCGAACTTGGAACTCATGTTGCCTAGGCGAGCTACACGTCCGTCCATCATATCGAACAGTCCGGCAAACAAAATCACACCTCCTGCCCAGCCGATAATGGCCAAATCGTTCTGTCCGCCATATATGCCGGCATATACAAACATACCTGCCGCTACTACATTCAGGATAAATCCGGTAGTGGTGATAAAGTTAGGAGTGATTCCTATTTTAATCATTCCGCGTATCAGGGGATTGATAATCTTATAAATCAACTGTTGTAAATAATCTCTGTAATTCATCTGTTTAAATCTGTTTATAGCTATTTTTATCTAAATCTTCTGTTTTCTCAATCTGTATATATCTAATTCTTTCGTTTTCTCATCAGTCTTTTCAATCCGTTTTTCAGTTTCTTTTTCCGAACAAACTTCTTATATCTATATTCCGGTAAACAAAAAAGCGTTGCATATTATAGTTCCAGAACAGTGCCACGATGACTGCCACTACCACTTTAGGAATAATGAAAAAATCTCCGAAATACAGGCTAAGTGTGTTGCGTACCCAGGGAATCTTCGCTAATGATTCCGTCAGTGCATACGTTCCCCACGTATTGAGCCAAACACTGCAAACCCATACAAGGATAAATTTTACAGCAACGTGTGTTTTCTTTCCTTTCGATTTAAAAGTCCATTTATAGTTGATAACGCAATTAACGATTCCTCCATAGATAGCTCCCGCCAGGGTGGCATATACATAGTAGACATCAAACAGCCTGACCAGAAGAATCGTAACGAGAAAGTCTGCAATAGTTGCCATTTGAGCAGAAAGCTGCGCCCTCAAAAACATGAAGATGCCGCCTTTCTGGGAAATCATCCGTGCAACTTTTTTCAGCCAATCACCCATCTCGCTCCCACTAACAATATAAAACTATACACTCCCGCCAAAACATCGTCCATCATGACCCCTACCCCACCTTTCAGGCTTTCCATACGACGTATGCCCAACGGTTTGGCTATATCAAAGATGCGGAACAAGGCAAAAGCCGCAATCACGTACCAAAACCATTTGTCATCATTGGGAACAGCCAACAACGGTATCCACACTCCCACCATCTCATCCACTACCACACGCGAAGGATCTTCTCCCCAATAAGTCTCCAGCTTATCGGCAGCCCAAATACCGGCGAATGTAAATACAATCACCAAAGCGGCAGTCAGCCATAATACCCAAGAGAAAGGAAGGAGAAAATAAAGTGCAATCCAAATGATAGAAGCCAATAACGCCCCAGCCGTGCCGGGAGCAAAAGGAGAAAAACCGGAGCCAAAGCCCGTGCCTATAAAAACAGGTAGAAAGGGAGGACGCTTCATTTATTACTAATTACTAATTACAAACTACGAGTCGGTTGTGTCACGAGTCCCCCAACGAATGGGGAATTTGTACAATAAAAAAGTAAAAGTTGAGGTTGAGCATCCACCAGTCTTTATAGGATGGTAAATCTCAATCTCAACTTATTATTTGGGGTTACTGATTAAGCTAAGTAATCAGGTTCTTTTTCACCAATCATGTTACGCAATGTCTGTTTTACCATTCTCCATTGTGTAAACAAGTCGTGTTCGGGCTGATGTTCGAAATCGTGCATCGGGCTCTTACAGAAGAATGACAACCAAGTCTGGATGCCACACATGCCTGCACGCATTGCCAAGTCGCTGAACAACACAAGGTCAAGAGCGATAGGAGCTGCAAGGATAGAGTCGCGGCAAAGGAAGTTCACCTTGATTTCCATCGGGTAGCCCATCCATCCGAAGATGTCGATGTTGTCCCATGCTTCTTTATTGTCTTTGCGGGGAGGATAGTAGTTGATACGTACTTTATGATAAACATCTCCGTAGAGATCAGGATATTTTTCTGGTTCGAAGATAGTGTCGATTACAGACAGCTTGCTGACTTCTTTTGTCTTGAAGTTGTCCGGATCATCGAGCACTTCACCGTCGCGGTTACCGAGGATATTGGTAGAGAACCAACCGTTCACACCCAGCATACGGGTTTTGAACATCGGAGCCAATACGGTTTTCATCAGTGTCTGACCACTCTTGAAGTCTTTTCCGGAGATAGGTACATTCTTTTGTTTAGAGAATTCCCACATAGCAGGAGTATCCACACACAAGTTAGGAGCACCCATCACGAACGGAGCGTCTTCTGCAATAGCAGCATACGCGTAACACATACTCGGAGAAATCACGTCTGTATTGTTTTCCTTCATTGCTTTCTCTAAAGCAGCGAGTGACATGTGTTCGTCAGACAGCGGAATGTAAATTTCAGTACTTGCAGCCCAAAGCACCACTACGCGTTCGCAGTTGTTAGCAGCTTTGAAGTCGCGGATATCCTGACGAAGTTGTTCTACCATTTCCCAACGGGTAGCAGCCTTCTTCACGTGTGTACCGTTCAGACGTTTTGCCCAGTTGTGATCGAAAGCAGCCGGCATCGGTTTGATAGCTTCCAACTCTTCTTTTACTCCATTCAGGTCTTTTTCTTTCAAAACCTCGGCGTACATAGCAGCTTCGTATGCGTTGTCCGGGAAAATATCCCATCCTCCGAAAACAATGTCTTCCAAATTCGTCAAGGGCACAACGTCCTTGATGAGTTTTTCTTCGTTGTTCTCCATGCGCATTGTGGCTAACTGTGTAATAGATCCTATCGGTTTTGCCAGTCCCTTGCGAGAGGCTAGTGTACCTACAATCATTGTGGTGGCAACCGCACCACCTACTCCAACTACTAACACGCCCAGACGTCCGGTAGCGGGTTTAATTTCTTGTTTCATTTCTATTCTATTAAAATTAAACTAAAATTGATGCAAAAATAAGATTAATTAATTACTAATACAGTCTTTATTTGTCATATAAACATTGCAATTAGCAGGATTTAACTTTTAAAAGGTCATGTGGAGACTTATTCTCAAGCCTGATCTGTCAATCCCGGGCGAATCACGATAAGTGAGCCTCCAGATATAGTCCAAACGTAACACCTTGAAAATGTTTTCAATACCGACACCCGCCTCCACATAAGGTGTTTTTCCCATTGTTTGTGTGTTCTCTATCGGAAAAGCGAACAAACCGTCGCTCAAAGCCGGATTGTTTTTATCGCTCAAATGTCCATATAATCCACGACAGGAAACTATTTCCCTCCATTTAAGTTTTTTCAACAACGGCACCCGGTTGAACAACCATCCGTTGAGGAAATAAGTAACATCCCACGAGAAATACTCATCGTTCATAAACTCCATCGCATTCATCAACGAGTAAGATTCCGGTTGGATGGTATAAGAAAGGTTGGCATTAGGCATGATAAGCAGCGGGAAAGGTACTTTATCCCACACTTTACCTGCTTTTAGTATAACGTCCGTATAGCCGAACGCGGAAAACCAGAAGCGTTTCTGAATACCGGCTTCGGTATGATTGTAGGTGTAATCGCTGCCCAACACTCCTTTTCCGGCAATGGTATGAGACAAGGTAAACACCGGTGCATCCAACGATACGGGAAAACGGTTCCATTGGGTCTGGAAGAATTTCTCGTTCGGAGCATAACGCAGTTTCAACTCTGCTGCACTGACAGAGAAATCTTTTACCGGGGTGTAGGTATCTCCTTCTTTCTTTAAAAAAGGAATCAGGTAGGAGGACTCATCTTGCCGTGTACGCGCTGTCAACTGGAAAGAAAAGCCGGAATAAAACTCATTGGTATAGGTCATCTCCGCCTGCCGGAAATAGCCGATACGGTCATCCTTCTCACGTTTCAAGGCCAGGAACACATTGTCTTTGCTTGTATACAGGTAATTTTGTCCGTACTGGTTCACATCTGATTCGTAACGCAATTTCAATGAATGGATGGGAAATTCGTTGGCGTATTCTTTCTTCTTCTTGAAAGAATATTCCAGTTCCGCCAATCCTTTCACTCTTTCATCTTTAAACCCGTAAGCCACATATCCTTTGCCAAACAGGTGCGGATTGAGCCAGGCGGTAGTCATACCTCCGGCACGGATACGGGGTCCTTCCAATGTGTTACCGCTAATAGTGGCATTCATCGGGCCGATATAGAAAAGTGGCGCTTCTTTGGAGGTGGGAATATATCCCGTAAAGAGAATGGAAAGCACTTTCTCCGTCCAATAATACACCGGATAACTGCGTAATTGTGTCATCAGGCGGTCTACCGAGTTTTCCTGCTGGGAGATGGCGGCTTGTGGACGATTCTCCGCCCAGAATGTTTCGGGACGCGACAGGGCTTCCGTCTCTTCAATAATACGTTCGGGTTTGGTAAAGGCTTTGTCGGCTTCGGCAGTCGGCGTAAAGGTGTAGTTGCTGTAATCCGCTACACGACGGGCAAAAATACCGTCCTGTCCTTCGGTCAGTTTAAACTCAACAGTGATACTTTCATGATCGAGCAGGCGTGTGCCGTCTTCAGCGCGCTTAAATTCCTGTTCGAGCAACATGTAGTCTACAAAGTTCAGGTTTATCTTTTTGGGAAAGTTGAATACGGCACGTTTGACAAAGTAAGTAGAGTCGAGCGTCACATACAGGTGTCCGTTAAAACCGAAAGACTCGGAATTAAAAGGCGTGAAAGCGAGGTCTGCACAAGGCTCTCCGGCAATCTGCAACGTGTCCATCAGGTAATATTTATAAAAGCCTGTACCGATACGGGACAAGGGACTGACAAACTTATTTGTAAACAGGGAAATGTTGTTTTCGTAAATGTCGACGTCTTTAAAGACTTCATTGATGGCTGCCTGCATCCCTTGTTTAGAGAGAAACTCATCGACACCGGCCTGTTTGCGCCCTTTCACCCATTGCTTCTCGGAACGGGGAGATTTCCGGTAATAGTCTGTGGCAAGCAGTTCACGGGCTGATACCGTCAGAATCGGTTTACCGGTAACGGCTGAAGTATCTACATATTCCGTCAGGAAATCAAATTTACGATATAACCATTTTTTCTGTTTCTCTTCATCGAAGTTATTCAACGCAAAGGTGGTCTTTTCATAACGTTCGCGTTGCCAGAAGTCTTTCTCGTAGGGAGAGTAGTTGTCACGGCTTTCAATCATACGGCGGACAAATTCTACGGCAGGATTATCTTTCTTTCGGTAGTGCTCACGTTTGGGTTTGACTACCACTTCACCAAGCGCGTATTCGGTAGGCGCAAGCGCTACTTTATAGGATGCATTACCGGCAGGGCGAATGGTGCGGACATAGTCATTATATCCGATTACAGAGATTACAAGCACTGCTTCCGAGCGATGGGTTTTGAAGTAAAAGCGTCCGTCGCTTCCGGTAGTAGTTCCTTCGGTCGTGTCTTTTAAGCGTACAGATGCATAAGGCAAAGGCTCTTTGGTCAGAGAATCAGTCACCACCCCTTGTACCACATACTGCGCACAAAGCGGAATACTGATAGCCAATAAAAGAAAGAGCGTCAATGTGCCTTTTTTCATTAATCTCATACCTTAAATCCTATTGAATTGAGCGGGGCAAAGGTAGGAGTGATTTCAAGACAAAAAAAGGTCTATTTGACGGAAGAAATGTTCTTATTTGACACAATTAGGAGAAAGTAATACGGAATCGGGTCAGTCCGTCGGCATAGGTTCGCAAAGAGAATGTACATCCATGACGCATCAGTACTTCGCGAATAAAGATAAGTCCGATTCCCTGTCCGTTCGGTTTGGTAGAGAAGAAAGGACTGAACAGTTTAGCTTCTGTTTCTTTGCTGATCCCCAGACCGTTATCTATCACTTCAACAGTGGCCGGAGCGAGGGTGCGGACTATTATTTCCCCATCGGTCTCAATGCTTTCCGCTGCATTCTTGATGATGTTTACGAGTACTTGCTCAAACAAAGCGGCATCCAGCATCACATCTTTCAGACTTTCGTCTATTTCCATGCGGAGTGTAATGCGACGGTCATTACACATTCCTTCCATAAACCGCTTGCAGGTGAAAACCAAATCATTCAGATTGACAGAAGAAAGTGTCGGTTCGGGGATTTTCACCACATCGGCAAAGCGGGTAATGAAACGGCTCATTGAGAAACAACGGTCGGTACATACACGCATCACGTCGCAGATGTCTTCCATTCCTTCTTCGCTGGAAAGGGCTTGTTCTACCGTATCCAGTGTGGAAGTAATGCCAGCAGTCGTGTTGTTCACTTCGTGGGCAATCATGCGGATCACTTTCTCGTATGCTTTCTTTTCCGCTTTCATCACTTCGTCGGTGAGGGTTTCTACCAAGTAGAAGGGATGCTGAAATCCACGATCAATGAAAGAAGAATGAGTACACCGGTAGATATTCGAGTCGTTCAGACGGACGGTTACCTTCTCTCCTTTCGGGAGGTTGGCTAATTCCACCGCTAACGGAGAATCAATCTCTTTCATCTTCTTGCCTTGTACGTCTTCCAAACGAACACCCAGCATTTTCAGAGCCATCGGATTCAATTCCGAAAGGTCTTCATCAAGGGAAGTTATAATCACTCCCATCGGAGAAGCTTTAATCAGCAAATCAAGAAAATTATTCTGTTCACGCAGGCGGAGACGTTCATTCTTGAGTTGTTCCATCATGCGGTTGAAGATATTCACCACACGATCGGCCTCATATTGGCCTACAGGGCTAAGACGGCTACTGAAATCCTGCTCACGCAACAGTTCCATACCGCTTCCGATTGTATTCAACGGCTTCACAATCTTACGATAGAAAAAGGTCAGATAAATGAGGATGAAAAGTATCAGCCCCTCCCCTATGTAGAAAAAGATTGTATTCAGTTGACTGGAAAGGAACAGCAATACACTACCTAATGCCAGCAGCAGAAAGACTAGTATGTAAAAGAATCCTTTTATACGCACGTTATCTGTGGTTAACGGTTAATCTTAATATTATTAGGCACGTGCCTAAATTTATCACATTGTTATATTATATTTTTCGAGACGGCGGTAGAGTGCTGCACGGCTGATACCCAATGCCGTAGCTACCTGACTCAAATTTCCTTTGTAACGGTCCAACGTCTGGAGAATGGTCTGGCGTTCTATTTCATCCAAAGTCATACCAGCCAGAGCTGCGCCTTCGGTCACTCTTGCGTCATCGTGGCGAATATACTGCGCATCAAAATCGGAAGCATCAAGCAGCGGTTTACCACTTACCAGAATGGTACGTTCCACCAAGTTCTTCAATTCACGAATATTCCCCGGATAGGGCAAACGGCTCAAGAATTGCAGGGCATCGGCAGAGAACTCCGTACGGGGCAATCCGTTGGTTACCGCCTGACGGTCGGCAAAATGACGTGCCAGCAAAGGAATATCTTCACGACGTTCGCGCAGGGCCGGCAGTTTCACTGTTATCAGATTGATACGATAGAAGAGGTCTTCACGAAAAGTACGTTCGCCTACCATTTTGCGCAAATCGGCATTGGTGGCTGATACCACCCGGATATCCGTCTTGCGCGGACGGCTGTCGCCGAGCACTTCAAATGTCTGATCCTGCAATACACGCAGTAACTTCACCTGGCACGAAGGGTCGAGATCACCTATTTCATCCAGGAAAATCGTCCCTTTGTTTGCCATCTCGAAACGTCCAATACGGTCTGCGGAAGCATCGGTAAAAGCTCCTTTCTTGTGCCCGAACATTTCACTTTCGAACAGGCTTTGGGAGATACCTCCAAGATTCACTTTCACAAAAGGATGTTTGGCTCGCTGACTGTTGATATGAATGGCCTCGGCTATCAATTCCTTACCTGTTCCGCTTTCCCCTGTAATGAGGACAGAGGCATTGGTCTTTGCTATGCGGGCAATCGTGTTCAACACATCCATCAATCCCTGGCTACGTCCGATGATGTGGCTGCGGTCGAAAGAATCGCTCTGTTCCTGCGTTGGTTCCTGTGGAGTGCCCGAAAGTTGGAGTGCCGTTTCGATGCGTTGCAACAAGGCAGCATTATTCCAGGGCTTCGTTATGAAATCAAAAGCTCCTGCCTGCATTCCTTGCACAGCAAGTTGGATACTTCCCCAAGCGGTCATCAATATCACCGGTGTTTCGGGACGGAATATTTTTACTTGTTTGAGTAGGGTCAAACCCTCCTCACCCGTTGTAGAAAGAGTGAAGTTCATATCCATCAGGATTAAATCCGGAGCTATGGAACGTACTACTTCCATAGCTTCCCGCGGACCGGGAACGGTCTGTGCTTCATATCCTGCCCGCTTCAACATGAAGCTAAGCGAAGAACGCACTGCGCTGTCGTCATCAATTATCAGAATCATAGTTAAAATTGCAAGATTCCTCTACCAAGAAAACTTCTTCTTCTGTTTTTTCAATCTTCCAAGAAGAAGTATTTCTTTTTTTATTTCTTTCTTTATTTATAATGGGGGATGAATTTTTCTGTATTATTTACGTATTTTTCATTTCCCGAGTGTTAAAATCGAGTTTCAAAGGTACTATAAATAGTTCGTAATACCAAATGAATCAGGCATAAATACGCAATAGTCTGTTTGCAGACTTGAAAAACTTTTCCCATAATCTTCGGCAAGTTCCTCCATAAGATTCAAAAGCTTTTCCTCCCCTTTCTATTGCCGGATGATTTCATCAAAATCAGCTTCAAGTTCGGTATTGGTACGAAAATCCCATAGTGTCAGACTGAGAATCTGATAATAATAATACCAATAATAATAAAGTTCGGAAATATGTTTCTGTCTCGCATCATCTTTAGAGTTCTGCGCATCATTCAAATCCAAGGTATTGATTTTACCTATCAGGAAAGTTTCAATACTTGTTTTATATCGTTGCTGGGCTATCGCATCGGCTTCTTTGGCTATGTCCAATTGCTGTGCCTGATTATTGAAATGCTCCACCAACAGAAAAATATCCTGGTTGAAGTTTATCTGTTCCTGACGAATTTTTGAAAGCACTACATCCCGGTTACTCTTGGCTACCCGGACTTTCCCACGGCGTTTTCCCCAATCGAGAATCGGAATCTTAACGCCTACCTGAACAATCTGATTGTCCTGCAAGTTCCTGTAAACGGCCGGAAAATTCCGGTTCTCACCCGTATACCCTACGCTTGCAAACAAATCGACACTACGCAAATTTCCGCGTGCAGTAGCTACTTCATAATCGGCTTCCAACTGGCGGCGACGGATATTCTGTGCAAACGAGTTCCGATCCAGAGCCTTGCTTAATACAAGATTATACTCCATCTTCATATCCGGTGCAGAATTCGGCAACATCGGATTCAGATTCTCATCTTCCGACAAACCGAGGAACGAACGCAACTGGAACATTTTCGCATTCAGATTACTCTCCGCTTCCGTCACGTCCGCCTTGCCTTGCAAAGCATTCAGTTTCAACTGCAACAGGTCATTTTCAGAAATCTGCCCCATCTTGCGCTTTGCCACTGCCACTTCATAGAGGCGGTCGGCATTCACTTTATTCTGGTGAGCAGTTTTCAAATTTTCTTTTGCCAGCAGCAGATTGAAGAAATAAGTGATTGTCTTCATCGTTACCTGTTCCGTAGCAGTGATAAAGGCAGCTTTTGCTTCTGCATATCTCACCGGTTCGATACGACGGTTCCACTTCAGATTGTTCACTCCGAAAATAGGTTGCGACAATTCCAGGCTGACGGGGACGGACATAAACCGTTTATCTCCTCCGGATCCTAATTGCTTGATATATTCAAGAGAAGAAGCCAGTGACAGTTTACCGCCCGTAAACCATAAGTTCTGGTCTATGGAGAGCGTTCCGGAAAGTCCCAGCGTATTGTTACGCACGAATGAGTAGGAACCATCCGAGTTTTGATATCTGCTGTAAGATTTATTGTAATTGGGTAAAGTACCGTTCAGATTCACTTCCGGTAACAGGTCGGCACGGAAAGTACGATATTCCCAGTATGAAGTCTTCAATTCATTCAGCGCTACGGCGGCATCCACTGACTGGGTACGTGCCAAAGCTATCGCTTCATTTAAAGTGATGAGACGTTCACGTTCGTTTGTCAATGTATCGTTCTGTGCAAAAGCGGCGAACGGAAATAGCATCCAAGCTGCGAGTAAAATATTCCTTTTCATGTTTATCAAAAAATAGTTGTAAACAGAAAAGCAAAGAGCGTGCCAAAGCGCCAGGATGCTTCTGGGCAGGGGTAGGTGTTCATTATCGGACAGTAAGTATGTTCAGAAATGGACATCTTCTTTTTACAAAACAGGCTCCAGTATCTGATAATCTCTTATTGCCATCTTATTTGTTGCTACAAAATAGATCTTATGTTCCTTGAATAAACGGGTCTGCTCAATCAAATCTCCTACTATCATTTCA
>ERZ780139.3325-NODE-3325-length-10817-cov-6.075544_pt1 | contig 10817 bp, 6 predicted proteins | sample MGYA00511476_ERZ780139 | MGnify/ENA primary metagenome ERZ780139 (study PRJEB29588, sample SAMEA2158190) | human gut metagenome | biome: human gut; feature: human-associated habitat; material: faeces | place: Denmark | collected 2008/2010 ... | reverse complement strand
CTTAAACACACTGCCGCCGATAAATTCGCGCAGCATGCTCTCGGGCGCGAGCAGGGCGGGGTCGATCGTCTCGAAGCGCTCGAGCGCCGGTAGGATGCTGCGGATCTCCGCATAGCGCTCCGCGCCCTCGGGCACGGCCTCGAGCAGCGGCTCGGCGAAGTTTTTCATGATCGACACCTCGCACGGGAACGACGAGTCGAACATCAGGTTCGCACGCTCCTTGAACGGGGAGATGAACCGCTTTTCGCCGCGGCGGACGTTTGCCCACATGTCCAGCGTCGCGGCGGCGGGCGTGCCGCGGAAGTTGCTGTCGCGCACGAGGCGGCGCAGCAGACGCATCCACGTGCCCTTGAACACCTCGTTCCCGTCGTCATCGACGACGACGGAGCGCGCGCTGATATACAGCCGGAACGCATCCGGGCAGTAGGCGGCGATCTCATCGTTGAGCGCGTGGATGCCCTCGCAGACGACGACCTCGTCCTTGCCGAGGCGCATGGGGCGGCCGATGGGACCGGACTGCACGCGCGTGACGAAATTGTAGCGCGGCAGGTGGATCTCCTCGCCGCGGGCGAGCGCGTTGAGGTGCTTGCCGAGCAGGTCCATGTCCAGGCACGCGGGGGACTCGAAGTCGATGTCGCCCTCCGGCGTGCGCGGCGCGGTGCGCGGGTTCACGGTGCGGAAATAGTCGTCCATGGCGAGACTCTGGCTGCCAATGCCCATCCCGCGCAGAGCCTCGGCGATCTTCATGGCCGTGGTGGTCTTGCCGCTGCCGGACGGGCCGGACAGCAGCACGATCGGGCACGTGCGCACATTCTCAGCGATGGCGCGGGCCGCGCGCTCGATCTTTTCGGCATAGGCCGCGTCGCACGCATCCACGAATTCCTTGGGGTCAGCCTGGATGCGGCGGTTGATCTCCTGGATCTGATAGCTCATAGGAAAAATGCCTCCAGTTTTGCCTTGGCCGCGCAGATGCGGTCGATATTGGCGATGTATTCCGTGGGATATTTGGGGTCGATGTGCCGCTCGAGCCGGCCGCCGGGGCACACGAGCTTCGTCGAGGCGCCGCCGCCCATGGCGAGGATGCTGCACAGCTCCTCCATGATGCAGATGTTGTAGAGATTCTCCTGTCCAGGCCGCGTCCAGCCGACGTTTTCAAATCCGCCGGACATGAACTTCTGCCGGTAGAGGTAATACGGCGCGTAGCCCGCCGTGTCGAGCGCGGTATTGGCAAAGTCGAGCATCTCGCCGACCTGCGCCCCGTCGGGGACGGGCGCCGTCTGCTGCGAGAGGTCTGCCCCGCGCTTGCGCGAGAGCGTGTGCACGGTGATATTTTCGGGCGCGAGCGCGAGCACCTGCTCGAGCGTGGTGCGAAAGCCGTCCGGCGTGTCGCCGGGCAGGCCGGCGATCAGGTCCATGTTGATATCATCATGACCAGCCTTGCGCGCTTCGGCATAGCAGTCCAGAATGTCCTGCGCCGAGTGCTTGCGCCCAATGCCCGCCAGCACCTCGTCCGAGAAGGTCTGCGGGTTGATGGAGATGCGGGTAGCGCCGTATTCCTTGATGACCGCCAGCTTTTCCGCGTCCGTACAGTCCGGACGGCCTGCCTCCACCGTATATTCCACGACCTTCGAGAGGTCAAAATTCGCCCGGACCGTGCCCATCAGCTGCCGCAGCTGGTCGGCCGACAGGCTGGTGGGCGTGCCGCCGCCGATGTAGATGCTGCACAGTTTCAGGCCCGCCTTGTCAGCCTGAATGCGGATCTCTTCCACCTCTCGGCACAGACAGTCCACATAAGGCTGCACCATCTTGCGGTCGCGGTCCAGATTGCAGCTGACAAAGCTGCAGTAGCTGCACCGGGAGGGGCAGAACGGGATGCCGAGATACAGGCTGTACGTTTTGGGGGCGCTGCCCAGCTTCAGGATGGGTTCCTGCAGATCGGCGATGGCCTTGGCCATGTCGTACTTCTGCCGGGAGCAGTCAAAACGCTCCAGAAAGAACCGGTCGATGTCGGCTTTGGTCCAGCCCGCGGCCCGCTTGTCGTGGATGAGCCGCACCGGGCGCACGCCGGTCATCTTGCCCCAGGGCGGGCGGATGCCGGTCCAGCTCCGCAGCAGGTCATAGGTCAGGCTGGCAAGGGTGAACTCCACCGTCTCGCCGCCTGCTTCCACGGGGCGGGGCAATGGAGCCGCCGCATCCCTGCTCTGGCCCTGCTCCCGCACCATGGCGTACAGACTATCCTCTTTTTTCTCGGCCCAGACACAGTCCTCGCCCTCTTCCGGCGGGGTAAGGGTGAGTGGAGCCATAGGGTAAAACAGGCGCACCAGATGCTCCACCTCGTAGCCGGAGGGCAGGCCGGTAATATAAATCTTCATGTTTTTCTCTCTTTATCCTTAAAAGTCCGCATTCCCGCCGCGCAGGGCGCTGCGGATATAGAAATTGTTCGCCAGTTCCTCGCCAAGGGTGGAAAAATCCCCGTGGCCGGGCAGCAGCTGGGTCTCTTTGGGGATGGGCAGGCCCGCCAGCTTGCGCAGGCTGGCATCCATTTTCTGCATACTGCCGCTCTCCAGATCGGTGCGGCCAATGCTGCCCTGGAACACGGTATCGCCCACAAAGAGGTAGTCCCCGCACAGCAGCACCACACCGCCCTCGGTATGGCCGGGGGTGTGCCAGACGGTAAAGGTCAGCTCATCCACGGTGAGCTTTTCCCCCTCCTGATAGCCGCTGTCCGCGCTTTTCAGGGGAAAGAGCTGGCTGCCCCTGCAGTCGGCAGGCTCACAGTAGATCCTGGCCTTCCACTCCCGGCTCAGCACCTCCGCACTGCCCACATGGTCATAGTGGCCGTGGGTGCAGAGGATGGTGGTGAGCGTCGCGTTGTTCTCTTTGAAGATTTTATCATACTCCTGCACTTCGGCGGCGGGGTCAATGACCACTGCATGGCCCGCATCGGAGATCAGGACAAAGCTGTTGGTATAAAGCGGCGCAGCGCCGAGAAGATGAAATGCTTTCATATCCTATATCCTTCTAATTATTCAGATGTTCCGGCTTTGCCGAGGGCCGGGCCATTACGAGTGGTGCGCCCACTCGTCCGTGTCGATGACAATGGTGCAGGGCCCCTCGTTCACCAGAGACACCTGCATATCCGCGCCGAACTCGCCATGCTGCACGTCCCTGAGGCCCTGCCGGTTCATCTCGGCAAGGAACAGCTCGTAGGCATCCACCGCAAGCGGGGCCCGGGCCGCTTTGATAAAGCTGGGGCGGTAGCCCTTTTTCGTGTCGCCGTAAAGCGTGAACTGGCTGACCACCAGTGCCGAATAGCCCAGGTCCTTTGCACTGAGGTTCAGCTTGTCGTTTTCGTCCTTGAAGATGCGCAGGCCCGCGCACTTATCCGCCAGCTTGGGCACGATGTCCAGCGTATCGGTATCCCGGACACCCAGCAGAATGACCAGGCCGGGGCCGATGGAGCGGGGCTCCCCGCCGTTGACCCGGACAGAAGCGGAGGACACTGCCTGAATGACTGCACGCATGGTTTAACTCCTTGTCACTTTGAGCACATCCTTGACCTTGGACAGACGCGCCACCACACGGTTCAGGTGCTCGGTATTGTTGATGCCGATGGTCAGGCTGACCACGGCGCAGTTGTTTTCTACCTGACGGGCGTTCATGGTGTAGATGGGCACCCGGATATCGGCCAGAGCGCTCAGCACATCCCGCAGCAGCTCGTTGCGGTCCAGCGCCACGATCTCAAGGCCAGCCTTGTAGCTATCCTTGACGCTGTCGGCCCAGTAAGCCTTGACCCAGCGGGGGGCGTTGGTGGGGTCCTTCATGCTGGAGATGGCATTGACACAGCTCTGCTTGTGGATGGACACGCCAAAACCGCGGGTGATAAAACCCACGATGGGGTCGCCGGGCAGCGGGCTGCAGCACTTGGCGAACTTGATGGGGGTGTTGTCGAAGCCCTCCACCACCACACCGTCGGTGGCGTGGACCTTGCTCAGATCCACCTTGGCCAGCTGCTCGTTCTTGCCCTCCTCGCTCTTCCGCTTCTGCCACTCTTCCTTCAGCTTGGGCAGGCAGTTGGCAATGGTGATGCCGCCGTAGCCGATGGCGGCATACAGCTCCTCGGCGTTGTTCTGGCGCAGGCGGCGGCAGCAGCTGTTGATGAACTCGTCCAGCTGGTCGTCCGGAATGATGATCATCTCGCGCCGCAGTTCACGGGCCAGCGCATCGCGGCCCTGCTGGATGTTCTCCTCCCGGCGCATCTTCTTGAACCAGTTGCGGATCTTGCTCTTGGCCTCGCTGGTGCGCACGATCTTGAGCCAGTCGCGGCTGGGGCCTTTGTCCGCCGGGCCAAGGATCACTTCGATGATCTCGCCGGTGGAAACGATGTGGTCGATGGGCACCATGCGGTTGTTCACCTTGCAGCCCACCATGCGGTTGCCCACCGCCGAATGGATGGCGTAGGCAAAATCGATGCAGGTAGCGCCGGTGGGCAGGTTGATGACATCGCCCTTGGGGGTAAAGGCAAACACTTCCTCCGGCAGTAGGTCGCTCTTGAGGTCGTGCAGCAGATTGCCGGAATCCTCGCTGACGCGCTGGTTTTCCAACAGCTGGCTCACCCATGCCAGACGTTCGTCCAGCTTGTCGTGGCCATCCAGACCTTCTTTATACTTCCAGTGGGCCGCAACGCCGTACTCGGCCTGCTCGTCCATCTTGCGGGTGCGGATCTGCACCTCAAAGGGGATGCCCTCGTGGCCGATGACGGTGGTGTGCAGGCTCTGGTAGCCATTGGGCTTGGGAGTGGAGATATAGTCCTTGAAGCGGTTGGGCAGCGGATGGTACATATCGTGGATGAGGCCCAGAGTGCTGTAGCACTCGGCCAGCGTATCCAGAATGACACGCACCGCATAGATATCGTAGATCTCATCAAAGGACTTGTTCTGCATGATGGTCTTGCGATAGATGCCGTAAATGCTCTTGACGCGGCGCTTGATGGTAGCGCCCTCAATGCCGCTTTCGGCCAGCCGCCGCTCGATCACACCGGACACCTTTGCAAGGAACTCCTCGCCTGCACGCTCACTGAGCATCCGGCTGATCTCCTCGTAGCCCACAGGGTCAAGGTAATGCAGGCTGCGGTCTTCCAGCTCTTCCTTCACGTTCAGGATTCCCAGACGGTTGGCGATGGGGGCATACACCTCCATAGTCTCGCGGGCTTTATCGCGGCGCTTCTGTTCCGGCCATGCATCACCGGTGCGCATGTTGTGCAGCCGGTCGCACAGCTTAATGATCATCACGCGCACATCGCGGCTCATGGCCAGCAGCATCTTGCGCAGGTTTTCAGCCTGCAGTTCCTCAATGTTAGAGAACTGGATCTTGGTCAGCTTGGTCACGCCGTCCACCAGCAGGGCAACTTCCTCGCCAAAGGCGGCTTTTAGGTCGTCCAGTGTAGTGGGAGTGTCCTCCACCACATCGTGCAGCAGGGCCGCAGCAATGCTCTCGGAGTCCATGCCAAGATCCAGCACCAGCCGTGCCACAGCCAGCGGATGGCAGATATACGGCTCGCCGCTGCGGCGGCACACCCCCTTGTGGGCAGTGTTGGCAAGGTCATATGCCTTTTCGATCATCTCCATATTGTAGGAGCGGCCACTGGCCTTGATGGCCTCACACAGCTTTTCCCAGGTAACGATCTCCGGCCGCACCTCCGAAGGCAGCGCGCCTTCCGGGGCATCGGCCAGCTGTGCTGTTGCAGAAACGGTAGCCGTTTCCTGCACCGGTACCGGCTGATGCAGGTGGGTCTTTGCGGAGTAGAGATCCTCTTCCCGCACCGGCTTCGGTGCAGGGACAGCAGTTTTCTTTCCCTCTGGCATTTTACATTCCCTCCAAACATTTCAGGACCGGGGCATCCGCAAGGTTCTTTTTGCCCTGCGCAGGCACAAGCTCCAGATATTTTGCCCCGCCCTTTTCCACCGTGGCGATCAGTCCCACCTGTTCCAAGGCCGTGACCGCCACCAGCGTTTTGCCTGTATTTTCCTCGCCCAGTTTTGCGCACAGCGGCTGCAGATCTTCTGCGTGCCAGCGACGCGCCTGCAGCTCACGGTACACTGTGACGATATCACTGCGCTCAGGCGTAATAAGCTTTTTCTGTTCCTCAGTCAGGGGTGTGCCGCGGCGCAGCGCCACCACAAAAGCAGCCTGCTCCGCAAGCTTTGTGCCCAGCCCTGCCGGATGCAGGTCCAGAATGCGGCCCGAAAGCTGTGCGCCCCGGGGCGAATCGTAGACCGAAAGGTTCAGCGCAGCATCCACCACATCGCCCATGGCATAGGGCAGCTGTTCCGGCGGCATACCGAACCACACGGCATACACGCTGGCATTGCCCTGCCGCAGGCGCAGGCGGCTGTGCCTGCCCTCCGATACCGGGTATACCCCATCCAGCACGGCGTTCTGCAAAAGGAACACCGGGGTCGGGTTCTCGGCCCCATAGGGAGCCAGCTGGTCGAGCTTCCGCACACTTTCCACGGTCACACGGTCCAGATGGATGGGCAGGTCGCACTCCAGCGGGGTGGTATGCAGCACCGGGCATTCCCGTGCTGCCCAGTCGTTCAGGCGGCGGCGCAGAGCGGGCAGATTTTCTTCCCGCACCGAAAGGCCCGCAGCCATGGCATGGCCGCCGTAGCGGATGAGCAGATCTGCGCAGGCACCAATGCAGGCATGCAAATTGAAGCCCTGCACGCTGCGTCCGCTGCCCTTGCATTCGCCGTGCTCGTCGATCGTCACCACGATCACAGGCCGGCCGGTGCGTTCCACCAGCCGGGATGCCACGATGCCAATGACACCGGGGTGCCAATCGCGGCCCCACAGCAGCATCACGCGGTCTTCCAGCCGCTCCGGTTCCTGTTCCAGCAGTTCCTGCGCGGCCTTGAAGATCTGCAGCTCTGTCTCCTGACGCTTTGTATTGATCTCGTTCAGTTTATGGGCCAGCTCTGCGGCGCGGTCCGGGTCCTCACACATCACCAGCTGCAAAGCCGTAACAGCGTTGTCCATGCGGCCAGCCGCATTGATGCGGGGCGCAATGGCGTAGCTGACATTTTCTGCGGTGACCGGTTTGCCCGCAAGGCCCACCTCTTCCAGCAACGCTTCCAGACCCGGACGGTCCGTGTTCTGCAGCTGGCGCAGGCCCGCCTTGACAAGGGTGCGGTTTTCGCCGGTAAGCGGCATCACGTCCGCCACAGTACCCACAGCGGCAAGGTCGCCGCAGTAGTCCAGCATTTCTTCCGGCGGGCAGCCATCCAGTGCGGCACACAGCTTGAACGCCACGCCCGCACCGCACAGGCCCTTGAAGGGACTGGTGTCGTCCTCACGACGGGGGTCTACCACGGCAATGGCCTTGGGCAGAGTTTCCGGCGGCAGATGATGGTCGGTAATGATCAGGTCAATGCCCAGTTCAGCGGCATAATCGGCTTCTTCCACAGCAGAAATGCCGTTATCCACCGTCACGATCAGCTTGCAGCCCTTATCGTGGATGGAACGGATGGCATTGCGCGAAAGGCCGTAGCCGTCGCCCTCGCGGCTGGGCAGCATACATTTTACGGTAGCCCCCATGCCCTTGAGATGCTGGTACAGCAGGGCCGTGGCCGTCACGCCGTCCACGTCATAATCGCCGAACACCACAATGGTCTCGCCCTCGTCAATGGCCCGCCAGATGCGCTCGCAGGCCTTGTCCATATCGGTGAGCAGCGAAGGGTCGCTCAATTCTTCCTCACCGGCAAGCAGGGTCAGTGCTTCGGTAGGGTCGGTAATGCCGCGGGCCGTCAGCACGCCCGCCAACAGGGCATTTTCCTTCTGCTGAGCGGCAAGGACGGCCGCATATTTTTGCTCGCTCCACGGCTCGTCGTCCTGTGCGTTATATTCCAGTTCTTCGGTGGCCTGCTCCGCAATCGCCTGCGTCAGCTCCCGCAGCGCGGCACGGTCCAGCGGCTTCAGATTCCATGCACGGTAGGTCATTCAAAATTTCCTCCCGTCAGGCCGTCGTTGGCCAGCATTCCCTGCAGGGCAGCGATCTCAGAAGAGACATCCATCGCTACATCCGAGAGCAGCGTATCATACAGGGTGTCGTAGGCCTGATTCAGCGTGTGAAGGATGCCCGCGATATCGCGGCGGATGGTCTCGGCGTTTTCGCCCTGCTGGCCCTGCACATCGTTGTAGGTGTGCAGCAGCTTGAGGGTGGTGGGGATATAGTATTCCGCAAAGCGGCGGGCTTTGGGCAGGCTTTCCGGGTGTGCTTCCAGCCAGTCACAGATGGCAGTGGTGGTGGTCTGCATATGGTCCAGCTCTTCGCGGCCCTGCGCATCCTGCATCAGCTGTTTTTCCTGCTGCAGCACGGCGGCAAAGCGGCGGGTCGTTTCCAGATTGAGCGGCACATCGTCTGTTTTTTCTGCCGCCGGTTCCGGCTGCGGCGGTGCCTTGGAGGCTGCGGCAGCTTCCTGCGCGGCACGGTAATCCTCAGCAGTCAGGTAAAGCTTTTCCGCTTTTTCGTCCACCCATGCACTCAGCCAGCCATTGCGGATGAATCTGCGCACCCGCTTGAGGGCACGGGCCTTTTTCTCGTCCACGGCTTCCAGCGGCAGGCCCTTTTTGCAGTCAAAGCCTTCTGCTGCCTCGGCCAGACGGAGTAGCGTCTTGCTGGCCTTCAGGCGGGATGCACCGGCAGTGATCATCCACACGAACACGGCGGTGACAGCCGCAAAGCACCAGCCGGTGATCCGCACCGCCCCCAGCGCAAAGCTGCCCATGGCTGCAGCATTTTCAGCCATAAAGCTGTCCTGCAGAAGAGCCTGCAGAACCGCCGCATTGGGCGTAAACAGGCCCGCCGCACCCAGACAGGAAACCGCCGTGATGCCAAAGATCACCGTAAACGTGATGCCGACTGCCAGCAATGCGCAGCCTGCGCTGTAGCGCTTTTTGGCACTGGCGCGGATCTCGTCTGCCGGGGTCGTCTCCGCCTTGCCGAACATCTGCCGGAACCAGCCGGAAACACCTGCGGCCTGCGCGTTGATACAGTCCTCATTCGAGCCCTGTTTCGTATTCTGCGCATTCTGGCGGCTGCGATAGTATTCCTCCCGGCTGCTGCGGAACGCCTTTGCCGCTTCGCCAAGGCCAAAGTTTGCAGCATTCACCGCCGCACGGCCCACACCATAGGCGCGGTCGCCAATGTCCTCCCCTTTGCCCTCAAAGCCATGGGCAAAGGCATCCGACACGGTATCGCCAAAGGCGCGCAGCTGGTTTTCCAGCTCCTGCTGCACCTGACGGCCCTCATTCTCTCTCATTGTATCGTTTTCACGATCGTTCATCAAATTCTTCTCACCCTTCTGCCGGTGCATACCGGCTGATGATGGCGCGGGCCACCCGCAGGCCATCCACGGCGGCGCTCATGATGCCGCCCGCATATCCGGCGCCCTCGCCGCAGGGATACAGACCTGCCAGCTGGGTGCATTCAAAATTTTCTTCCCGCTTCAGCCGCACCGGGCTGCTGGTGCGGGTCTCAAGACCCGTAAGGATCGCTTCCGGCGCGGTATAACCCGCAATTTTGCGCTCGTAGGCGCGCAGGCCCGCCCGCAGCGTTTCGGCCAGCTCCTGCGGCAGCAGTGCGCCGAGGTCTGCCGCAGCAACGCCGCGGTCATAGGTAGGCTGCACGCGTCCAATGTTCAGCTGACCGCGCCCTTCCAGAAAGCTCTGGATGTTCTCTGCCGGAGCGGCATACTCCCCTGCACTGCGCCCAGCGGCGTAGGCTTTGGCTTCCAGCTCCCGCTGGAACGCGATGGCCCGGCGCGGATCGTCTGCAAAATCCTTGCCGCCCACGCTCACCACCACGGCCGCGTTGGCATTCTTGCCATTGCGGGCGTGAAAGCTCATGCCGTTGGTCACTACACGGCCTTCCTCGCTGGCCGATGCCACCACCTGCCCGCCGGGGCACATGCAGAAGGTGTAAACGCACCGCTCCCCCACATGCTGGGAGAGCTGATACTCGCCCCGCGGCAGAGCCGGATGCCCGGCAGCCTCATGATATAAGCTCTTTTCGATCTCACTCTGCAGATGCTCGGCGCGGAAGCCCACACTGAACGGCTTGCATTCCAGCTGCAGGCCGCCGTCCATCAGCATCCCGAAGGTATCGCGGGCCGAGTGGCCCACCGCGAATACCAAAGCTTCGCAGGCAAAGGTGCCATTTGTTGTAAAAATGCCGGTGAGCTGACCATTTTTCTGTTCAAAGCCGGTCAGGGCCGTGTTGAAATGCACCTCACCGCCCAGAGCTTCGATCTCCCTGCGGATAGAGGTGATCACACCGCGCAGCAGGTCGGTGCCCACGTGGGGCTTCTGCTTCCAGGCGATCTCCTCCGGCGCACCGTGCTGCAGGAACACCTCGGTGACAAAGCCGCACAGCTCATCGCCGATGCGGGTGGTCAGCTTGCCATCCGAAAAGGTACCGGCACCGCCCTCGCCAAATTGAATGTTCGCATTCACATCCAGTTCGCCGGTAGCAGAAAAATGTTCCACCGCCTTTACGCGCTCGTCCAGCGCCGGGCCGCGCTCCAGCACAATGGGCTGATAGCCCTGCCGGGCCAGCAGCAGCGCTGCAAACAGGCCCGCCGGGCCAAGGCCGCACACCACAGGCCGATGTGCCAGTGGCTGAATGCCATTCTGCACCGAAAAATCCACCTTCTGCTGCAGAGAAGCATCACCACAGCGGGCTGCAAAAGCCGCTTCCTCGGCAGGTTCTTTCAGGGTGACAGCCACGGTATACACCAGCTTGGGCTGGCCGTGGCGGG
>ERZ780139.3312-NODE-3312-length-10853-cov-2.902667_pt1 | contig 10853 bp, 9 predicted proteins | sample MGYA00511476_ERZ780139 | MGnify/ENA primary metagenome ERZ780139 (study PRJEB29588, sample SAMEA2158190) | human gut metagenome | biome: human gut; feature: human-associated habitat; material: faeces | place: Denmark | collected 2008/2010 ... | reverse complement strand
AGCTTCAGAGAGAAACCCAGAGCAAGGTTTCCATTAGCAGTATGCAAAGCATCTTCCCTTCTATTACAAAGTTTGGTATGGCAGCGTTATTGCCGCATAAAGAACTGACGGTAGAAGTTCGGAACGATATTTTGACGGTTTTGGCAGATGGACAGCCTACGGCAAGCACTTATAGGGATAAGGTTCTGAAAACAGAAGATTCGGCAAGCGTGGCTTTAAAGTATAATGACATCATTGCTATGAAACGAGCGGAAAGAAGTGCTTTGGTAAAAGGTATGGATGTGGTCTATATTTACCACGATACCATTGATGAAGCCAGCCATACTTCTGATACCGCTGTTTTTTCTGCCTGTGATAAGGCAATTTCAGAATTAAAGAATCTTGTGCGTATTATTGTAAATGAATTTGGTGGAACGAATATTCTAATTACGGCAGATCATGGATTCCTTTATACATATAGTCCGCTGACAGAGGATGACAAGGTAGATAAGACCAGCTTTAACGGCATGGATGTGGAATATGGCAGACGCTATGCGATCATGCAGAAAGGCGCACAGCCGAACTACCTGTTGTCTGTGAAGTTCCTGGGCGGAAAAACGGAATTTGATGGATTTGCACCGAGAGAAAGTATCCGTATCAAGATGAATGGCGGTGGTATGAATTTTGTGCATGGTGGTATCAGTTTACAGGAAATGGTTGTTCCGGTGATTGAGTATCATTATCTCCGCAATGATTCTATGGAATATAGGCGAAATAAGCAGAAATATGATACCAAGCCGGTAACGGTCAATTTACTGTCCGCAAACCGTAAAATCAGCAATATGATTTTTTCGTTGAACTTCTATCAAAAAGATGCGGTCAGTACAAATCGTGAAGCAGCAACCTATCAAGTTTATTTTACAGATGAGGACGGCAAACAGATTAGTGATATTCAGAAGATTATTGCAGATAAGACCAGCGATAACGGTGCAGAAAGAACTTTCCGTTGTCAGTTTAATCTAAAATCTCTAAAATACAGCAATACAGCTACTTATTATTTGGTAATTGCAGATGAACAGGGATTACAGATGCCACAGCGGGAGCCATTTCAAATTGACATCGCCTTTGCGGTGGACGAGTTTGATTTTTTTAATTAATGCCGCAGGAGGAGAGAAAGATGGAGCAATTTGCAGAGGGTGAAAGTACCCGCGAAGAAATAAAGAACAAGCTCCGTCAGAACTTTGACGGTAAGATTGTTCGGAAAGACCTGACAAAGAAAATTAAAGAAGGGGCGAATGTCCCAGTGTATGTTCTTGAGTTCTTGTTGGGACAGTATTGCAGTTCAGATGATGAGACTGTTATAGAGAAAGGTGTACAGAACGTGAAGCGTATTCTTGCTGACAACTTTGTACGCCCGGATGAATCACAGAAGATTCTGTCTCAGTTGCGAAAGAAAGGTAGTCACACGATCATTGATATGGTGACTGTTCGACTGGATATGAAAAAGGATTGCTTTTTTGCAGAGTTTTCTAATTTGGGCGTTGGTAATGTACCGATTGCCGATGAATATCCGGAAAAATTTGATCGCCTGCTCTGTGGCGGTATCTGGTGTATTGTTCAGCTGGATTATGAGGTTGAAGGCGACAATAATTTTGGTATTGAGGACATTGATGGAAATCTACTTCGTTCCAAACAGAAAAAGCAGAAAGATATTTCACCAATCAGTATCCGTAAGCTGACACCGATCCAGATGCCGCATGTGGATATGGATGAAGTTAGAAATGGAAGAAAAGCATTTACAAAAGAAGAATGGATGGATATCCTTCTTCGCTCTACTGGATTGGAGCCGGAAAGTTTCAGTGAGAGAGCAAAGTGGCTGTTGATTGCACGTATGATTCCGTTGGTAGAGAATAATTTCAACCTTTGCGAATTAGGTCCACGTTCTACTGGTAAATCTTACATATATGAGCAGATTTCGCCGAATAGTATTCTGGTTGCCGGAGGACAGACAACGGTTGCCAACCTCTTCTATAACATGTCCAACCATACAGTAGGACTTGTAGGTATGTGGGACTGTGTGGCTTTTGATGAGGTCGCTGGTATTAAGTTTAAAGATAAAGATGGTATCCAGATTATGAAAGGCTATATGGCATCAGGAGCATTTTCACGAGGAAAAGCAGAGATTCAGGCAAAGGCTTCTATGGTATTTGTAGGAAATATCAACCAAAGTGTAGATACTCTTTTAAAGACATCCAGCTTATTTGATCCATTCCCACCGGAAATGGGAACAGATACTGCATTCCTAGATCGTATGCATTGCTATATTCCTGGTTGGGAGATTCCGAAATACAGACCGGCTTCCTTTACCAATGATTATGGATTTATCACAGATTATCTGTCAGAGTTCATGCGTGAACTTCGTAAGGACAGCTATAGTGATCTGATGGACAAGTATTTCCGTCTTGGAAATAACCTGAACCAGCGCGATACCATTGCGGTTCGTAAGATGATTTCTGGATTTACGAAACTGCTGTATCCGGATGGAGAGGTAACAAAAGAAGAATTACGTGAGATTGTGGAGATTTCACTGGAACTTCGCCGCAGAGTAAAAGAACAGTTGAAGAAGATTGGCGGCATGGAGTTCTATGATGTGAATTTCTCTTATACAGATAATGACAGCTTTGAGGAGCATTATGTTTCCGTTCCAGAGCAGGGCGGCGGAAAGTTGATTCCGGAAGGTATGGGAAAACCAGGATCTGTTTATACCGTTTCCAAATCAAAGACAGGTATGATTGGCTGTTATATGCTGGAAACACAGATGATGCCTGGTAATGGAAAACTGACCTGTACCGGTATTGGATCAGGAAAAGAACCGAAAGAAGCAACCAATACAGCATTTAATTATCTGAAAGCCAATGGAAACCGTATTTCTGGTCAGATCAGTACCACAACAAAGGACTATATTATCAACTATCAGGATATGCAGGGAATTGGAATGACAGGAAACCTAGCATTGCCGACGCTGATTGCAATCTGTTCTGCAGCACTTGGAAAAACACCATTGAACAGTCTTGCAATTCTTGGTGAGATCAGTATTGGAGGCACTTTGATCAAAGTAGATGAGCTGGCAAGTACGTTGCAGGTATGTCTGGACAGTGGAGCGAAGAAAGTTTTACTTCCGATTACATCTGCAGGAGATCTTGGAACTGTACCATCAGATCTGGTTGGTGCATTTAGCCTGATCTTCTATTCTTCCGCAGAAGAAGCGGTATTTAAAGCACTTGGTGTGGAATAAAACTCGAATACAGTACAATAGCAGATAAGAAGGTGATGAGTTATTTTTGAACAGGATTTTGAAGAGATGCTGCGGCAACACCAGGCATCTCTGGATGATAGAAAGAAATTTACTGCATTGGTAAAAGACTTATTTCCAGATCAGGCGAAGAATGTCAATCTACTATTGATGGCATATAACATGGGAATTGCACAGGATATCCAGAGTGCATCCCATATCAATAATACCTTCGCTTTCCGATATGTGAAGCAGCTTATGGACGATTTTGGCATGAGTCGTGTCAATGCAGACTGGATTGTATCGGTATGGTGTTTCTGCTATGGAGGAAAAGTTCTTGGAAAAGCCTGTGACATTTCTATTCAGAAGCAAGGAAGAGGACCGGCGATTCAGGGAGAACAGTCGTCTTCTGGCAGATCTTATGGGGATCTTTTTACATATGAGAAAAGCCGCAAGGGAAAAGGTCTTGCCGTGACTGGATTTCGTGGTGATAAGAACAAAACGATTATTTTTCAGAACAGAACCGGGAATACGCCGGTAGTTGAGATTGCAGATGACAGCTTCAGTAATTCTCCGACAGAGGAAGCCATTCTGACAGAAGGAATAGCGTATATTGGACGAAATGCTTTCTCAGGATGTAACAAATTGCATCAGGTGGTGTTGCCGATCAGCATCGAAGAGATTGAAGATTCAGCCTTTGAGAATTGTAGCAGTCTTAAATCAATATCATTGCCGATGGCATTGAAGACAATCGGAGATGGTGCATTGAAAGGAACTGGCTTACGGACCATCGCGATCCCGAGGAGTGTGTTCTGGTTAGGTGATGGACTGGTGGCAGATTGTCAGTCAATGGAGCATGTGACGATTCCGGAGAATATAGGAGGAATCCCGGATCGTATGTTTGAAGGTTGTACGAATCTGAAAAAAGTGGAATTACATGAAAAACTGGGAGCCATCGGTGAACGTGCATTTTTCGGTTGCAGTTCCTTAGATTTTATTGTGATTCCGGACAGTGTAAAGCAGATTGGGCAGGATGCCTTTACTAATACGGATAAGCAGTTTATTATTCAATGTTCTTTTGGCTCTTATGCAGAAGAGTATGCCAGAAAAAACAAATTCAAATATCAGCTGGTATAGCATGAGTTTCAGATTGTCGCCTGCTATGCGACAACGAAAGAGAAGATTTACGGTATATTGACTGGGTAAAGAGGTGAGAGGATGGGACTTTTTGATGCACTATTTGGAAATCGGAACCAGATTCCTACGGTGACAACGATTTTGCCGGATGCTGCAAGTCAGGAAATTATTGCTGGCAGACTTCCAATTTTAAACACAGACAAACTGTTCCTGAAACGTGGAGAAAAGATTCACTTTATTGATAAGGCAATCAATATGGAGCAGAAAACAGTGAAAGAGTTCCGTCATGTGGGAGGAAGTACCCCAGGATTATTTGAGGGGACCAGATGGAGTTCCGGAAGAGGAAGAACGGTAGAGCATACAGAACTTGTGCAGCACCGGGGAATCTTATACATAACGAATCAGAGGATTGTGTTTCAGGCAACGGAATGGGGATTTGACAAGACTTATCGTTATCTGACCGCAATTACTCCGTACAGCAATGCCTGCGAGATGCAGTTTGGAAATAAATCCTATTGCATGGTCGTAGCGGATGGAAGTGTAGTAAATCAAGTATTGCAGTTGATCAAACAAAGGAGGCAGATACCATAATGGAAGGACAATTAAAAAATGGAACAATTCTCACTTCAGAGAGTGGGAATAAATATGAGGTAGTCAGTCTCCTGGGAGCCGGTGGACAGGGAGAAGTTTATGATGTGAAATGCGGCAGCAATCATTATGCACTGAAATGGTACTTTAAAGGCAGTGCGACCGAACGTCAGAAAAAGATTCTTGAAACGATCATTGCAAAAGGTTCACCGGATGAAAGCTTTCTCTGGCCTATGGAACTGATTGTACCTGCTAAAAGTGATCTGTATGGTTATATCATGCCTCTCAGGCCAAAAAATTATAAAAGTATCGTAGATCTGATGAAAAAACGTGTAAATCCATCTTTTTATACGCTGTGCAGAACTGCTTTTAATCTGACCAGAGGCTATCAGAAACTGCACGCTATGGGAGCTAAGTATCAGGATATTTCTTTCGGAAACTTATTCTTTAATCCTGATAATGGAGATGTACTGATTTGTGACAATGACAATGTATCCTTTGATAATAGTAAGCCAGGTGGAGTCCTTGGTACACCGGGATTTATGGCACCAGAGATTGTAAGAGGAGAAAAACGACCATCCAAAGATACAGACCGATATTCACTTTCCGTGCTACTGTTCTATCTTTTTATGGTAAATCATCCACTGGAAGGAAAGCTGGAAGCAAGTATCCGTTGCATGGATATGGCAGCCAGAGTGAAGTTGTATGGCACAGATCCGGTATTTATCTTTGATCCGAATAATAAGACGAACAGACCGGTAAAAGGAATTCATGATAATGCTACTATTTACTGGCCATTATATCCGGAAAAGCTAAGACAGATATTTACAAAAGCATTTACAGTCGGACTGAACGAACCAAGCAAACGTATTACGGAGCCGGAATGGATGACGTTATTCTCTAATATGATGAGCGGAATGTTACAGTGTTCCTGCGGTGCTCAGCTTTTCTATGATGAGCATCTGGAAGCAAAAGGTGTGGCACATACCTGTTGGAACTGCGGAAAGACAGTACAAGTACCAAATAAGATTATCATTGGAAAGAACCGAGTGCTGTTAAATCAGAATACAAAGCTGTTACATCATCATGTTTACGATGATTTTGATATGGATACCGTAGTAGGTTCTGTCGTTCAGAATCCAAAGAACCAAGCACTCTGGGGAATCCGGAATGAGGACAAGGTGAACTGGACGTATCAGAAAGCAGATGGCACACAGATACCAGTTGCTCCAGGAAAGACAGCTGGAATTGCAAAAGGTGTAAAGATTTTATTCCCTGAATCAACAGGGGAGTTTGCGTAAAAAACCTGGACAGCGGCTGTGCAGATGAGCAAGCTTGCTTGCACAGATGTACAGACATTGGACAGGTAAACTTTCATGAACAAGTAGACCGGTAGGTCGGATTGTGAATGGAAGTTGGATTGTAAGAGCACAAAAGTGCGGAACAATCCAGTTTTACTTGAAAATAATAAAAGCATGTGTGGGAGGGATTTACCATGGAAGTATTACAAAGACCAGGTGGAGAATTGGCAACAAGACCAATTCATTTCTTTTGGGTAGTAGATTGTTCCGGATCTATGTATGGAGAGAAAATCGGAATCGTAAACAACACGATTCAGGAGTGCATACCGGAAATGCGTTCTGCAGCAGACAATAATCCAAATGCACAGCTTCTGATCCGTGCATTACAGTTCTCTTCTGGTGCAAGTTGGATTACATCTAGTCCGGTGCCAGTAGAGGATTATGGATGGGAAGACATGGATGCTAATGGATTAACAGAACTGGGAAAAGCATTTGATCTTCTGGCAGCACAGTTAAGTATTCCACCAATGCCGGAGCGGGCATTACCGCCGGTTATTGTACTTCTTTCCGATGGACAGCCGACAGATGATTATAAAAAGAGTATGGAGAAGCTGAAAAAGCGGCCATGGTTCCGAAAAGCAGTGAAGATAGCGATTTCCATTGGACAGGACGCAGATGATGAAGTGTTGATTGAGTTTGCTGGAAATAAAGAGCTTGTATTGCAGGCAAATAATGCAACAGCACTGGCAAAAATGATTAAATGGGCATCCACGACAGCTTCTATGGTATCCGCATCATCAAGCAAGCCGATGAATTCAGTTGCAACATCTGTACCTGCAGCATTCTCATCCACACCTGCAGTTGCATCAGGAGCTTCCGGAGCAGCATCTACATCGGCAGATGATCCGTTTGCACCGGCAAACAATGGGGCACCACTGGTACTTGATATGAGTAATATTCCAAATCCAGATGATTTTGATGAAGGAGCTGTCTGGTAAGAAGAGGAGGAGTCGGATGAAACGCTATATATGTGACGGAATCGTCAAGGGTGCGACTCATGTAAGAAACCAAATGCCTTGCCAGGATAATAAACGAATTGTAGAGATTTCAGATAAAATTGCAATCATCGCAGTTGCAGACGGACATGGAAGTTCTAAATGTCCCAGAAGTGACAGAGGTTCCATGATTGCTGTTAATTCTTTCTATGAAGTGATGAAGAACTATTTGAAAGTCTATGGCGAAGATGAAACCGGACTTTCCAATCTGATCACATTCCTTAACAGGGAAGGTGATATGCGGTTTGCCCAGGATGTATGTGAAGAGTGGCAGGCAAGGGTGAAACAGTCTTTTTATAAAAATAAAGTAGAGGGAATGACCGATGAAGATGGAAATATCAAGTGGCCGTCCGTATTTTCTCTGTACGGAACGACGCTGCTGGGAATGCTGGTGACTGACAGCTTTGTATTTTCCTTCCAGATCGGAGATGGGGATATCAGTGTTGTGACAAAAGATGAAGTGGCACCGCTGGTGGAGCCGGAGAAATTCCTTGGAACAGAAACACATTCCCTTTCAAAACCAGATGCATGGAGAAAAGCAGTGGCATCGGTGCGAAGACGGGAGATGGAAAGTGAAGAGCCGTATATGTATATCCTTTCTACAGACGGATTTGCAAACAGTTATACTTCTGATGAAGAGTACCAGAAGACATGTAAAGATTATCTGCAGATGATTCAGGAGCATGGAGTGGATACAGTACAGGCGAATCTGAAGAACTGGCTGACGGAGACAAGTGAACTTGGGTGTGGAGATGATATCACGGTAGTGATGGTGTATTTTACAGGAGAGTAAGGGAGTCACAGGAAATGATTGTAGACCGCTATTATTATCATCAACTGAATAAACAAGAGCAGGCGATCTATAAGGCATTTTACAAAGGTGTAATGTCACATCAGGAGATTATTCCAATTCCGGTGCGTGGAGAATTCAGCCAGGAGAGTTTTGAGCGTATATTCATGGCAATGACGAGGGATAATCCATTGATTTATTTTTTGAACCAGTCCGCTTGCAGCACTGCCAGTGATATGTTTGAACATATTGCGATCTGTCCGCAGTATTTTTTTACGAAAGAGAAGGTAAAAGAATATAATCGTAAAATTGAAAAAGTAGTAAATGAACTGGCAGGACAGCTGCATTTGTTGGAATGTAATGATTATGAAAAAGAACTTCGGGTGCACAACTGGATTTGTCGGAACATTGAATATGATTATGAAGGAGCCGATAAGGATAAAGTATCCAGAGTGATTGCTTCACACAATATTCTCGGTGTTTTTGCACATCATAAAGCTCAGTGCGAAGGGATTGCTAAAGCAGTAAAGGTTCTTTTAAATGCAGTTGATGTGAAGTGTATTGTTGTAACCGGTGATTCAATAAAAAGCGGGCAGTGTGTGCCACATGCATGGAATATTGTGGATATTGATGGAGAGCCATATCAGTTAGATGTTACCTGGGATATAGGTGCAACAGGGCAGAATAAGCAATCCATGGTATATGATTATTTTAATTTGACAGATGAATTGATGAATCAGGATCACAAAGCAGATAGTAGCTTGCCAGTATGTAGAAGTAAGAAAGCAAATTATTATGTGCAGAGAGGATATTCCTTTCAGATGAGACATCGACTTATGGCATATATAGACAGGTTAATTGAAAAGAATGAACGGATATATGAATTTCGTGCAGAAGGTAGATTAAATAAAGTTGCCATAGAGAAGGAAGTTGCTGATCATATTGTGCAGAAATTACATGAGCAGGGAAGAAGTAGCGTTGGAATAAAAACGTGTTCTAATAGGGAACTTGGAATATATCGTATCGAAATATCTTGAAGAGGGTAAAGATATGCTGGAATTAACGATTTATGGAATTGGATTTTTCTTATGTACGTTGCTGATCCAATATATGCTTTTTAAAGTTCGGAAGAATCATAATCATGGACCGAATGGAATATGGGTTGGAAGCAGAGCGATTCTGGTTTTATGTGTTGTTGGTATTATGAATCATAATATTGGGTATCTTGCGGCAATATTGGGATTTATCTGTGCGGATGAAATGGGTAAGGCAATGGGATGGCATTAGAATATTACTAAGAAGGGTGGGATAAGAATGGCATTTGACATACCAGAAGCAAATACACATCCAGATGTTGCTAAAGATCAACATTTGGTGCCACGGACATATATGAGAGAATGGAGTCCTAAATCTAATGATTCCATTTGGGTTTTCAATAAAGAAGAAATGGAAAAGGGAATTCAACCTCAAAATGTCAATAAGATAAATTACAAGACGGGATTTCATGATATTAAGGCTGGAGATATTTTTGTCCCAGATGAGGCTCTTCAGGAATTATTTGGATTCTTAAAAAATTACCGTATAGAATTAGATGGAAAAGAATTGAAAGAATTGTCAGAGCTTAATGCCCATTATTTTGAATATGATAAATGGGAAATTTATGATGAAGAAAATAACCTTGCTACTAGAAAAATAAAAAATGAAATAAAGAGAATAATTGATCAGTCGAGATATACATTTATAGAGACAGAATGGTGCTATCAGTTTGAAGATAATTGGACTAACTATATACATAGATTTGAAGAGAAAATCAGATGTAAAGCTTTATCTAAACCGTATGTTCCTGATGAGAACGAAAGAAAAGAATTAATGCAGTATATTCTTATTTACGATTTTAGAAATATAAAAGGAAATGCATGGATCAATTCGATTATTGATGAAGTATTTCCACCAGAAATGGCAGAAGTAGAGATACCATACAAGGAGAGAATACATAAATTTAATAATACGATAGGTGATGAATTTAAGCACGAATCTCGAAAGAAAGCTTTTTATGAGTTCTTGAAGAATCGGCAGGGGAAAATGGATTTAATGCTTCAAAATTATTTGAAAAGTTTTGGGATTAGAATATGTCTAACAAGTATAGATTTTCCATTTATGACTTGTGAAACTCCTTCGATGATGATTAAAAGAATAGATGGCTTGTACGAACATATTTTTGTTGCAACGCCTACTATGCTTATTACAACATACAAAACTGATCAATTTCTTTTTTCAAGAAGCTATTTTAAACCCAAAGATGTAAGACGCTATAATCAGTATATTGTAAAAAATGGAAATTTGATTATTACTTTAAAAAATGATGCTAAAACAGAGCAATTCTGCATAAATAACAGATAAATGAAAAAATGAGGTGCTGACTTAATTGCATCTCATTTTTTCATATTACAATATCGGCTCATGCTCAAGATTTGGAATTTGCATTGCTGGAGCATCGAGCAGTGCAGTGAAATTTTGTTGAATGATTCCAAGTATCTTCTGCTTTTTCTGCAATTCTTGTTTCTCCCGGACAGTAGCCGCCTGTTCTGACTTAAGGCGTTCAATCTGCTTCTGGATTTTTTCAGAGCTTGGGATTTTGGTAACGCCCAGATCCTGAAGCTCTTTTTTTAATGAATCATGAAGCTGATATTCTGCCTGATGGTTGGTGCGGT
>ERZ780139.3307-NODE-3307-length-10868-cov-4.361879_pt1 | contig 10868 bp, 2 predicted proteins | sample MGYA00511476_ERZ780139 | MGnify/ENA primary metagenome ERZ780139 (study PRJEB29588, sample SAMEA2158190) | human gut metagenome | biome: human gut; feature: human-associated habitat; material: faeces | place: Denmark | collected 2008/2010 ... | reverse complement strand
AAAGCAGGCTCCTGTTTTAAGCTGGCTTGGAGTATCAAAATATATCACAAAGGAATCGGAATATTTTGGACAGGCTCTGGAAGACAATAATCAGCTCACTGTTCTTTCTGATGCTTCCTTAGAAGCAGACAGCGGCACAGGAAAGCAGCTTTCTGTGACAGGTGGCTGGACTAGTGGTGGTATCTCTAAGGCAGGCGCAACCATAAAAAATGCACCTGATTTTTTCCAGAGAAATCAGTTTACATATAATCTCAACTTAAAATACAATTACATACAAGAAGGAACGGGGAGTCGTGCTGCTGTTTTCCTTGGTAATTCCGATTCCACTGCTTTCCGTGTAATTCCGGCAAAGTCCCAGAGTCAGTCTGTGCTGAGAGTGGGTACCAATGCAGGAGCAAAGGATTATCCTCTGACAACGGCTCTTACTGCAGGGGACTGGCATGCGCTTTCTATTGTGTATACCGAGGATGAACAGCAAGGCTATGTGGCATTATACTGTGACGGAGCAAAGGTACTGAATGCCACTGGAATAGGTTTTAAATTAAGTAATACTACCAATCTGGCTGCCGGAATCGGTGCAGCTTATGGAACCAGCTATTTGTGCAACGGTACTTATGACAATATTGTTGTCATGGCAGCAGCAGCAACAGAGGAAGAAGCCATTACGGAAACACAGGCAAGACTGGATGCCATCAAAGGCGCTGTCCAGACAGACGGAAACATAGTGATATCCGGTGCAGATGTTGACAAGGCAACAGCCAATATCAATGGTCTGACTTATAAGGGCTTTGGTATGTTAAATGGTAACAGTACCAGTAACCTGCTGCTGGATTACAAGGCAGAGCATTCAGATCAATACTGGGAAATGATGCGGTATCTTTTCGGTGGAGAATATCCTTTGTTTACCCATATCAAGATGGAAATGGGAAATGACGGAAATAATTCTACCGGAGCAGAAGCCTGTACCATGCGTTATGAGAACGAAGAAGCGGATGCTTCCCGCTCTCCGGGATTTGTCATGGCAGCCGATGCGAAGAAGATCAACCCGAATGTCAAGATCAGTATTTTGCGTTGGGAGATGCCGGCATGGGTTGCTTCCAAATGGAGCAGTGACCGTACCGGTGCAGGATATGAAGCAGTTTATAAATGGTACAAGGAGACCATTTTTGATGCCTATGAAAAATATGGTTATGTCGTAGATTTCGTAGATCCTGATAAGAACGAGACAACAGACCCTAATGAGGACTTTATCAAATGGTTTTCCAACCGGGTAAAAAAAGAAACAGATTTCCCGGACTATATGGATCAGGCAGCGATTGACGCTTATCACAATATCAGAATTATTGCTTCTGACGAGAATAAGACCCTGCAAATCGTACCTTCCATGAGAAGCGACAATGATCTCTACAATGCAGTAGATATCATTGGTTTCCATTATCGTACCAGTGCCACGGAGGATTACATCAAAATGGCGGATGTGGACGACAAGGAGGTATGGTACAGCGAGGGGTGTGCAACCTTTGGTTATACAGAGTTACAGGAAAACAAGACGAGTGAATACGGTGGTGGAACGATCGGAGGATATCAGAGTCCGTTGGCTCTGGCAGACAGCTTTATCAATGCGTTTACCGGATCTCGCAGAACCCACTATATTTTCCAACCGGCTATCGGTTCCTTCTATGAAGGCATCCAGTATGGCCATAAAGAGCTGTTAAGTGCCAGAGATCCCTGGAGCGGTTATATCCATTATGATCCGGCACTGTACATGATTGCACATTTCTCTCAGTTTGCAGTCACCGGATGGGAGGATACCGACCCTTCCCAGAATGAAATCTGGCGTGTTATCACCGGTGCAACCTCCGGATCCTTCGGCTCCAGTGACAATGAGCATCAGACAGCAGGGATGGATGGGAAAGCCAGCTATATGACACTGGTATCTCCGGATAAAAAAGACTTTTCTGTAATTTTTGTAAATAACACAAGAAATCAAAAAACCTTTAAGATTACTGCAAAGGATATGGCAGTAGCCTCCGATGCAACCTTAAAAATATGGACAACCACAACAGATAGCTATTTACAAGAGAGTGATACAGATGCAGAACAGCAGAACGGTTGCTGGTATGTAACAGTTCCGGCTTATGGGATGGTAACAGCAACTACACTGAATACGTCACCTGCAAGAACACCGGAACAAGAAATCCATAACGAGGACAGAACGGTTTTGGATACTGACAGTACCGGACGCAATCAGAATACAACGGATAATGTACTTTATGCGGATGATTTCGAGTATACAGAAGAACCGGAAATGGAACAGTATAATGCCAAAACCGGGAAAACCACCAGTGTAGATTATCTGACAGCAAGAGGCAATGAGCCACGTTACATGTTGGATACGCATGGCGCTTACATTGTAGAGAACGGCAGATTAAAATCGGAACTGACGACCAGTGTGGGACAGTGGAACGGTGGAGAACCTTCAACGATCGTCGGTGATTTCCGTTGGATGGACTATGTTACCACGATAGATGTGCAGATACCGGATGCATCTGCATCGACCTATGCGAGACTGGGTATCCGTACCCAGACAGGCATGAACTGGAACCAGAGCGGCTATACGCTGGAGATTAACGGTGCCGGCTCTTGGAAGCTGTACCGCATAGGCAGTGCTGTAGCAAATGGAACGGTAACAGCCACAACAGATGGCAAATATGAATTAAAGCTGGCAGCCCTTGGCGACATGATTACCGCGTTTATCAACGGAGAACAGGTCACAAGCTATCAGGACGCATCTCCGATGCTGTCCGGTCGCGTCAAGATCAGCAACAACTGGCATCAGGTATATTATGATAACCTTCTCATTGAGAAGATTGCAGGAGGATGTGCTTATGCGTTGTCTATGGTGGATGGACAGGATGACAGCGTAAGCTATGAGGGAAGTTGGACAATCGACAATCCCGGAAGCGGCAGTGCGGACAACTGGTATCGTACCTTGTCTGTATCAGGCGGAAGCGGTGCAACAGTGAGTTTCCCTATCCATGGTGCGGGATTTGCAATTATTGGACCTAACAACGCCGGGACGAAGCTGGATGTCTATGTAGATAACAACCTTGTAGCGGAGAATGTTTCGACCACAGCAGCTGCAAGTCGTTATGAGTCTTACAGCTATAGTGGTCTGAGCCTTGCAGATCATAATATCAAAGTAGTAGTAAAGAGTGGAACCCTGAAAATAGATGCACTGTATGCGTTGGGTGAGACAACCCAGATCGGTGATGATGTGCTTGTCAGCGTAGAAACAAAATTTCCTGCAGCTTATGCAGTTGAGCAGAATCAGACCCTCAAGAATTTGCCGGCTACGGTAGAAGTAAAAACAGGAAATGGAACTGTAGTGACCAAGCCTATCGTATGGAGCAATAATACGGCGGAACATTTCTCGGAAGCTTATGCGACGACCAGTGTCACCGGTGTGGTGCAGGATGGTGTCAACAGCTTCGGAGCAAGTCTCGGAGTGACGATTCCGGTAGAAGTGGTGCCGGAGAATACGGTATATTTTATTGATATGGTAAAGGGAACTCCGGATGCAGATGCAAAAACGGAAGCCTTTGCAGCAGTGAAGGAACTCAGAGGAAGTGCGCTGTTGAACCAGACTGCGGATCAGTTAAAGACCTCCGGCAATAGCTGGGGGCTGGTAGATACTGACGCGGGAACCAAGAGTTACACCGATACTACAGATAAGACAGCAACCGGTATTTACGGGAACAATAACGAATCAGGCGAAACTCTGACCTACGCGCTGACTTTAGATCCCGGTAAATACACCATTACCTCTGCACACAGAGAGTGGTGGGGAATGACCAGACCGATGAACCTGACAGTAACAGTGGATAATATTACACTGGATGCCGGAACGATTCAGGTAGACGGCAGCAATCCGAATGCTGTAAATACTTATTCTTTTGACGTAAGAACCAAACAGACCGTAACCTATACGATCACTGCAACCGGAACACAGGCTCCTGTCATCAGCTGGCTCGTTGTCAGTCGGACCGGAGATGCCGAGGAAATTCAGCCGAATGACAGTATTCCCGGTACATCAGGCAGTGTCATCCGTGATACGAACGGAAAGGCGATGCAGGCACACGGCGGTTCCGCAGCAGCCATGAAAGAAGGAACCGGAGAGGGATGCGTCAATATTGACCTCGATGGTGACGGACAGATCACAGAGGGTAAGACCGTATATCTGTGGTATGGAGAAGATAAGACCAACAACACCAGACCGGTAGATGGTGTAAAATGTTATGTTTCTACCGATCTTTACAACTGGACCGACAAGGGAACAGTACTGTATCTTCAGAGCAGCATCCTGCCGATTGAAGAATCCGCAGAGAAAGCAATCACTTCCTCCGCAGGAGCAAATGGAACAGGAACGACCCAGAGTTATCCTGCAATGCAGCTCAGTAATACCAATTTCGAGACTCTGAAGGCATGGGGAAAGCTGTCCGCAGCACCAGAGGGTGTCACCGAAGCGGAATTCCGTGATGTCAAGCTGTTCTTAAGAGCCTATGTCACAGAGTTTGAGAAAGAGCCAACGAGCGCTGAGGATATATCCTGGATTGCAAAGAGTTATGATGAGACAAAGGTAGAGGCAGGTAGCTTCCTGTACCCTGACAGCAAGACCAATGGAACCCAGACCGTATCCAGATTACAGCTTGCTTTCGAGGGAATGTATGGTAATTATTGCATTACTGAGCGACCTAAGATGGTCTATAATGAAAAGACAAAGAAATTTGTCATTATTTTCCATGCAGATGGACCTTTGTACAACAATGAAAAGCTGTACAACTGGGTGAAGAACGGTATGCAGGGCAACTGTGAAGCCAGCAGATACAGCCGCGCTATGGTTGGTTTTGCAACAAGTGATACACCATTCGGACCTTTCGAAGTGGTAAATATGACCCGTATGAATTATGATGAGAGCCTGAATGCACAGCGGTTGGGCGAAGCCAGAGACATGACTGTGTTTGTCGATGATGTGGATGCAAATGCAGACGGAGCAAAGGATGCTTATGTAATCTACTCCAGTGAGATGAATGCAAAGCTGTATGCATCTCTATTGAACAGTGATTATACCGGGCTCGCTGCCAAGGGTAATACAGCGGACAATCAACAGATGGCAGCCCGTCTGGTATCTGACAATAGCAGAGAAGCACCCGCTGTCATGAAATACGATGGTTGGTATTACATGATTACGAGCGGAACGGATGGCTGGAACAGCACCGCACATACCTACTATCGCAGTCAGAACATTCTAAGCGGCTGGGAAAAAGTAGGAAACCCGGCAAAGAATGATACCGGAAAATGTTTTGATACACAGGTGACATATATTATTCCGATTGATGCACCTGCAGGAAAGTTCATTTATATGGGAGACCGTTGGAATGGCAACAAATTGTCCGACAGCCGTACTGTCTGGCTGCCCTTACAGGTAGATGCCACTTCCCATACTATTGCGATTCTGAATCGCACCAACTGGAAGACAGAAGAACTGGAAGATCTGATCCCGGTTGGCATACAGACTGCACTTCCCAAGATCACATGGACGGACGGCAGTAATTTGCCGGAGAAAGTCACGGTAAGCTATAAGGGACAGACTGTGGAGAGTAAGGTTGCCTGGGACAAGAGTTCTTATCAGGTCATCGGCAGAACCACTGTCACCGGTAAACTCATCGATTGCCGGAACGCGGAGATCTCAACAGAAATGCTGGTATGTCCGAAAAATGCAGTTTATTTTGCAAATGCATCGAAAGCACCGGTAAGTGCAGATTATACTTCCATCATGAAACAGCTCGGCAATACATTGTTACATACAGTGGATGTATATGATGGCGCCTACAGTACAGAAACAGGATTTGGATATGTAGGAGCAGAAGGAAAGCTGCGTAACAGCACAGATGACATTTATCAAAGTATGCGTTATGCAACAGACAAGACCCAGAGCATCAGTTATCGGTTTGATCTGGAAGCCGGAAAATATAATGTTTATGTGGGTATGTTTGACCCCTCCAGCTGGTGGGATGGAAAACGCTATGCGGATATCAGTCTGAATGATAAGGTAGTAACAGAGAAATACAATTACCAGAATAATGTAAACGATACTCTTACGTATGAAAATGTAGAGGTAGGCGAAGAAGGAACTCTGACGATAACTATTTCGCCGAATGCAGCTACATCCAGTGCCGTTCAGGTCAGCTTTATTGTAGTGGCAAAAGCGCAGAAGGATGCAGAAGTTACCCCGACTCCGGAGCCTACGGCAAGTCCAAAGCCTACGGCAAGTCCAAAGCCTACGGCAAGTCCAAAGCCTACGGCAGCACCTACGGCGACGCCCTCAAACGATTCCAATCATGAGGATGACAAGGACAACAACACCTCGAATTCTCCTGTGGCAGCAACCGCAACTCCGGTTCCGGTAGCAACAGCAAGACCTGTTCGTCCTACAGTGGGTGCAACACCAAGTGATATGGTAAATGCGACACCGACCGTTCCGGCAACAACACAGAAGACAGAAAAAACAGGAGCAACCATAATCAATGCAGCCGGTGAGGCTGAGGCAATCGGATGGAAGGATATCCTTGAAAATATTCGTCAGAATGTAAGTGATAGCAGCAATAAAGAGATCTATATTGTGGCAGGCAGCGACACCGTTGTTCCTGCAGAAGTATTGCAAAGCGTAATGGGAAGCAACCTGTCTCTGAGAATCGAAATCGAGGAGGAACTGGCATGGATCATTGAAGGACGGGAGATCACAGAAAATGTAGGAGATATTGATTTCGGAATCCTTAGGTCAGCGGATCGGATTCCTGCTGAACTGATAACACAGACGACACAGGGACATGATTATATTCCTTTGTCACTGGTACACGACGGAAGCTTCGGCATGACCGCAAAACTGTCAGTCCGTCTTGGTACAGAGAATATCGGTAAATATGCAAATCTCTTCTACTATAACCCTGACAATGCAGCAATGGAGTTAGTTGCGTTCGGTCAGGTGGCAGACAGCGGATGGGTTGAACTCAACTATGAGCATGCCAGCGAATATCTGCTGGTTATGGCTGACGAGCCTATGGATGTAGAGAATCTGTCCAAGGATGCTTCGTCGGAAGCAGTTTCCGCAGAAAATGACAACACAGAGAGCCAGAACCGTAATCACAGCAAAGCAGGAAAAATTTGGATTCCTATTGTGATTGTAATAGTATTGACAGGATGTGCTGCAGGATATTTCTATCTGCGTAAGAAAAAGTAAAAGAGTATATATATTCTGTATGATCTAACATTAAAAACCGGCGAAATCTTATTTGACATGGCTGTCATTAAGATTTCGTCGGTTTTTTGTATACGGTAGGTTATGCAGGATTTTAAAATCACGAGACATCATTGATAAGATTGGGTTCAGTAGGATACAGAAAGTTGTATTACTTTGCGGAGTAAAACAAGAAAAGACAGAAAGAAGTATCTGCAAATAAGAAGTATATAAAATGTTTAGATTTGGACAGTAGAAATAAAAACGTTTTTATGCTATCATGCATATAACAGTAAGAGGTGACAAACTATAAATAGTCAAGTGTTTTTTGAAAAACATTTGTGACCTAAAAATGGGTAATTTTAACAGACCATCTGAAAATATCGTATTTCAGATGGAACAGATAAATATATGTAAGGTAGATATTAGCGTAGTTTCTGAGCGTTAAAGTCTACATCCTGCCTCTCCAATGCATAGATGACTCTAATCAGTTTCTTTGCTACGTGAGTAATCGCTACCCTGTGTTTCTTGCCTTCTGCACGTTTCTTTTCATAATAAGTTGCAAAGGTTAAGTCAAAACGTATTAAGGGTAAGCAGGCGTTAAGAAGAACGTAACGGAGTTGTGAAGAACCGTGTTTTACCATTCGTCCACCGTGGGATTCTGTTCCAGAATCGTTTATTCCGGGTTCAATTCCGGCAAATGCAAGCATCTGACCGGGATTGGAAAAGTTGGATATATCACCGTATTCAGCGTAAATAACAGCGGATGAAATGGGACCAATACCAGGGATAGACATATAGTGAGGATGTACTTCTTCGATAAGTTTAATAATCTCAGTTTCCAAAGTGTTTATTTCATCGGAAAGAGATTTGTATAGTGTCAATAAAGTGTTTAATTCTAAATCGAATATAGAATTATTGACACCGACAGTGTTAGCAGCAAGCTCTTTAAGACGAAGGAACTGCTGGATAGAAAACTTACCTCTGGAAATACAGCGGAGTTTATCGTAGGAAGCAGAGTTCATACGAGCCATTTTTTCAGCGGAGCCGTAGTTTTCAAGAAGATACAAAGCTGTTTTAGAAAGCCGTTCATTGAAGAATGGTTTAAATTCCGGAAAGGTATGGTCTAAAACATTAGTTATCTTAACAAGATAAAAAGAACGCTGACGAATTAGCCTGTCACGCAAACGAGTTAGTGACTTTAGGGAATAAGCGTGGTAAAATCCTTTTGAATGGGGTTTGTACTCAACGGTAATTAACCACCGGGCTATTGATTCGCAGTCAACAGAATCGGTTTTGGTTCGCCTTAAAGTTGTAGACTTTTTGTATTCCTTGATGAGAACTGGATTAACTTCCATGAAGCTGTGGTGGGCATTCTCAAGGAAGAGTTCAAGATTGAGGGCATAATGGGCAGTTGATTCAAACCCTATTTTTATATCCTCAGGATTGGAGAGAGAATTAAGAGCAGTAAGCAGTTGTTCAAAGCCATCTTTGTCATTAGTGATGGTAAATTTAGAAATAATCTGCTGGTCGGCTGCAGAAATGATGCAGCAATCATGTTTGTACTTGGAAATATCAATTCCAACAAAGTACATGGGCATAGAAAAAACCTCCTGAATAAATATTTTAGCACTGTTGTCTTCCACAGAGAATTCGGCTGTGTAATCACGTAAATAAAAACGTCGAGCGTTAACAAACTAATTACCAGTAATAGACGAAAAGCTGTGGTCTGAGTCACCTCCGAACAGTCAAAGCTGTAAAGCTATAGGTACAGATCCACAGTGCTTTAAGTATTATAATGGAGTATTCAATAAAACCCAAGAGTTTGGGAGAAAGGAGAATAATCCATTACCCTCAAAAGAGGATAATTGGATTATACGAGAAAATTATGGCAGTAAAGTACGTATTTGTGACCGGAGGAGTCGTATCCGGCCTCGGAAAAGGAATTACCGCAGCTTCCCTGGGAAGACTGTTAAAGGCAAGAGGTTATAAGGTAACCATGCAGAAATTCGATCCTTATATCAATATTGATCCCGGCACCATGAACCCGATCCAGCATGGCGAGGTATTCGTCACAGAAGATGGTACAGAGACCGATCTGGATCTGGGACATTATGAGCGTTTTATTGATGAGAATCTGGATAAAAATTCCAACGTTACCACCGGTAAGGTATACTGGTCCGTATTGCAGAAAGAGCGTCGTGGTGATTACGGCGGAGGTACGGTACAGGTCATCCCTCATATAACCAATGAGATCAAGAGCCGTTTCTACCGCAATTTTACGGATGATGAGACCCGTATCGCCATCATCGAGGTCGGCGGTACCGTAGGTGATATCGAGAGCCAGCCTTTCCTGGAGTCCATTCGTCAGTTCCAGCATGAGGTCGGTCATGATAATGCCATTCTGATCCACGTAACACTGATTCCTTATCTGAGCGCTTCTCAGGAACTGAAGACCAAGCCTACCCAGGCCAGTGTTAAGGATCTGCAGGGCATGGGCATCCAGCCGGATATCATCGTCTGCAGAAGTGAGCATCCTCTGGATCAGTCCATCAAGGACAAGATTGCTCTGTTCTGTAACGTACCTCAGAGTCATGTATTGCAGAATCTGGATGTGGAATATCTGTATGAGGCTCCGTTAGCTATGGAAAAAGAGCATCTGGCACAGGTAGCCTGTGAATGTCTGCATCTGGATTGTCCGGAGCCGGATCTGGCAGACTGGAAGAAGATGGTAGAGGATCTGCGTCATCCAACCGATGAAGTGCAGGTGGCTCTGGTCGGAAAATATGTCTCTCTGCATGATGCCTATATCAGTGTCGTAGAGGCTTTGAAGCATGGCGGTATCACCAATCATGCGACCGTACACATCAAATGGATCGACTCTGAGACGGTAACGCCTGAAAATGTGGAAGAACTGTTAGGTGACTGCAACGGTGTCCTGGTACCCGGCGGCTTCGGTTCCCGGGGTATCGAAGGCAAGATCCTGGCGATCCAGTATGCAAGAACCCATGGGATTCCCTTCCTGGGACTGTGTCTTGGAATGCAGCTGACAATCGTGGAATATGCAAGAAATGTCATCGGGTATACGGATGCCCACAGTGTGGAACTGGATCCTAACACCACACATCCTGTGATCGCTCTGATGCCGGACCAGAACGGTGTTGAGGATATCGGCGGTACCTTAAGACTGGGTGCATACCCTTGTGTACTGGATAAGGATTCCCGTGCTTATCAGCTCTACGGACAGGAGAATATCTCCGAGAGACATCGTCATCGTTATGAGGTCAACAACGATTATCGCGCCGTCCTCACCGAACACGGTCTTCGTCTGTCCGGTCTGTCCCCTGACGGACGTATCGTGGAAATGTGCGAGCTTACCGAGCATCCCTTCTTCGTAGCCACCCAGGGACACCCCGAGCTCAAGTCCAGACCCAACAGACCCCATCCGTTATTTAAGGGATTCGTGGAAGCGGCTTTGGAGAATAAACACCGGAAGTAAATTGAAAGTTTACGCGGGCAATGAGCCGCGCATAGGCAAAATAAGAACCGTGATTGGGAGCTTGCTCACAAA
>ERZ780139.3304-NODE-3304-length-10871-cov-4.922430_pt1 | contig 10871 bp, 3 predicted proteins | sample MGYA00511476_ERZ780139 | MGnify/ENA primary metagenome ERZ780139 (study PRJEB29588, sample SAMEA2158190) | human gut metagenome | biome: human gut; feature: human-associated habitat; material: faeces | place: Denmark | collected 2008/2010 ... | reverse complement strand
GGGAGCTGTCGCACTAAAATGATATGCTCCCTTCTAGGTAGACAAGTGAAATAATAAAAACTTGTCACTTAGGAGGGAGCATATTTTATGTCTAAAAGAAAAGTATCTGTTGAGGATAAGACATATGCTGTAAATCTATATCTGGATGGAAAAGAAAGCCAACGGCGAATTGCCGATATGTTTGATGTAAGTCTTGCATCTGTCCAACAATGGATTCGAAACTATGAATCTATGGGAGCAAATGCATTCACATTGAAAGGGAATAAAAAATATTCCAAAGAATTGAAACAACAAGCAGTCTTAGATTATTTAGCAGGCCATGGTTCTCAAAATGATATTTGCAAAAAATACGGGATCCGTTCAAAAGGTAAGTTACAAACTTGGATAAAGAAGTATAATGGTCATGAAGAATTAAAATCTTCTGGAACAGGAGGAAGCATTGTCATGACCAAAGGAAGAAAAACCACTTTTGAAGAACGGGTTGAAATAGTACAGTATTGTATCGCACATGATCGTAATTATGCCCAAACAGCAGAACAATACCAGGTGTCCTATCAACAGGCTCGCAATTATATAGTCAAATATGAAGCTGGTGGAGTGGAAGCTTTAAGAGATAACCGTGGCAAACGAAAACGTCCCGATGAGATGAGTGAATTAGAAAAGCTGCGTGCTGAAGTTAAAATTTTAAAAGCAGAGAAAGAACGTGCTGAAATGGAGGCATCTTTTTTAAAAAAACTCGAAGAAATAGAGAGGAGGCGGGGCTAAGCCTGATCCGTCATGAACATATATATCAGGCAATCAAAGAAGAACATGAAGATCATAATTATTCAGTTGCTGCACTTTGTAAACTTGGTAATGTTTCTAGAGCAGCTTATTATAAATGGCTACACAGAGAAATTCCTAAAAGTGAGCAAAAGAATAGGCTTATTGCTGACGAGATAGAAAAGATTCATACAGACTCACCGGATAAAGGCTATCGAAGGATCAGAGATGATCTGGAACGATATCATGGTATTGATGTAAACGATAAACGTGTGCTACGCATTTGCCGTAAACTTAATATAAAATCAACTATCAAGTATTCTAACAACGGATGCACAAGACAGGCTGCAAACCCTCAGTATATAGCTGAAAACATACTTAATCGGGAGTTCACTGCCAAAGCACCAAATGAAAAATGGCTCACTGATGTGACAGAATTCCATTATTATATTGGGATGGAAAAGCATAAAGTTTATCTAAGTGCAATACTGGATCTATATGATAGACGGATTGTTTCGTATGTTATTCGTGATAAGAACAACAATGCTTTGGTGTTTGATACGGTAGACAATGCTTTACTTAGAAATCCTGGTGCGCAGCCACTGTTTCACAGTGACAGGGGATTCCAATATACGAACAGGACATTTCATACAAAACTTGTAAATGCTGGAATAATACAAAGCATGTCGCGAGTTGCTAAATGTATCGACAATGGACCAATGGAAGGGTTTTGGGGAATTCTGAAGAGAGAGCGATACTATGGAAAACGATTCACTGATAGAAGTACTCTCGTAAAAATGATCGAAGATTATATAGATTACTACAACAATAAACGCTTGCAAAGGAATCTCGGAATTTTAACACCAATGGAAAAACACGAAATTTACTTGCAAGCTGCATAAAAACTGCCAGCAGATAAATTTCTGCTGGCAGGAAAAATTTATATTTTTTCAATTGTCTACTTGACGGGGAGCGGTTCATTTCCCGACAGCCCCTTGCAAGTTAAGCTTTGTTATTATTTTTTGATGAAGGCTTTTTCATTTGCTGATGCTGGAAGGTCTGGAGTTGTTCCCTTTGGAACCAGACGAACCTCAATTGCCTCGAGACGTTTTGCGTATCCTTCTGTTCCTGAAGATTCTCCATTCTTAGCCCATGCAAGCCATCCATAATCCTGAGCATGAACTCTGTAGTATACATCATAGTTCTCTGCTACATCACCAGACAGTTTGATCTGAATTGCTTCCAGACGTTTACACTGTCCTTCTGTTCCGGATAATGATCCGTTAGATGCCCAATTCTTCTCCCATCCAATATCCTGAACGTGAGATCTGTACTGGATTGAGCTGTTCACTGAAGACGGGAGTTTCATACGGATAGATTCCATACGTTTGCACTCGCCTTCTGTACCTGCCATAGCACCGTCATATACATATGCCTGTGTACCATAGTCCTGTACATGTGTCTGGTATCCGACCAGTCTTGCTTTCATAGCTTCTTTGATAGTACCAATAAGTTCTGGTGCTTTGTCCCCTTTGGTAACCAGCTGAATCCTGATTGCTTCAAGACGGTATCCGTAACCAGCTGTTCCTGCTTCTTCGCCATTCTTAGCCCATCCGAGCCATCCGAAGTTCTCGGCATGTACGCTGTAGTATACGTCATAATTCTCTGCAACTTCACCAGTCAGTCTGATCTGGATTGCTTCCAGACGTTTACACTGTCCTTCTGTACCGGATACTGCTCCGTTTTTACTCCAGTTCTTTTCCCAACCGATGTCCTGAATATGTGTACGATATTCGATAGATCCAGAAACACCACCTGGTAACTTGATCTGGATTGCTTCCAGACGTTTACACTGTCCTTCTGTACCAGACGTTTGTCCGTCTTTCTTCCAGTCTTCTTCCCAGCCATAATCCTGACAGTGAACTATGTAAGATACGGACATTTTTGTACTCTTTGTAGCTGTAGCTGTAAATTCCTTACCAGTTTTATCTGTGTATTTAGCAGTTGCTGTGTAGATGATCTGACTGTTCTTGTCTTCTTTAACAACATCTGCAGTTACGTCCTGAGAATCTTTACAACGGCTGCATACGAATGTTGCAACAGCTGTATATCCTTTTTCTTTATCAGCTGTCCATTTCCATCCGTCTTTTTCTGAGACTTTGTAGTCATGACCGAGAGCTGCTACTTCTTCTGTCTTAGTACCTGTGTAATCTTTGCCTTCAAATGTAACTGTAGCTGTGTAAGTAATCTTACCTGCCTCTGTACATGTTGCGCCATCAGATTTCTCAGTTACTTTTGCATCAACTGTTTCTACATGTTTCTCATCATTTGCACATGTAAATGTTGCTGTTGCTGTGTAAGTGTTGTTCTCACCCTTTGTCCAGTTCCATACAGGAGCACCATACTTATGGCCAAGGGCTTTGAGTGTTTCTGTGTAAGTCTCTGTATAATCTTTACCGTTAAATGATACCTTTGCTGTGTATACCGTCTTACCGTCAGCTTCACATGTTGCTGCTGTTGTTTCTGGTGTAACAGTTGCATCTACTGTCTGAGTATCATCACCACGTTCGCACTTGAATGTTGCTGTAGCAGTCTTATGATCATCAGACCACTTCCATGTTGGCTCACCATATTCATGACCAAGAGCTGCAATTTCTACCTTCTGGTTATCTGTATAATCTTTGCCGCCAAAGGAAGCTGTTGCTGTGTAAACTGTCTCACCTGCTGTTTCACATGTTGCCGCTGTTGTCTTGTCTGTGATTGCTGCTTTTACTTCCTGAGTATCATCGCCGCGTTCGCATGTAAATACAGCTGTTGCTTCTGTATGGTCATCGTTCCATTTCCATGTTGGCTCACCATACTTATGTTCAAGGGCTGCCAATTCAACTTCATATGTATCTGTTAATGTACCAATTTCTGTCTTACCTTCAGCATCCTTTACTGTTGCTGTTGCTGTATAGACATCTTTACCTTTTTCTGTACATGTTGCAGCTACAGATTTCTCTGTATCTTTAACTGCATCAGCAACTGTAATCTGCTCTGCTTTAGGTTCATCATCACATACAGAACACTTAACACCTGTTACAGATGCTGTATATCCAGTTACATTGCCGTTGTCATCTTTTACTGGTTCCCATGCCCATGTACCTGTGTACTGGTGCTGACCTGCGTCAGATGTCTTCTTATCAGATGCAGTATATCTGTAACCATCATCTGTCTTACCTGTTGCTTTGTAAGTAGATGTTACACCCTGATCACATGTACCAGTGTGACTAACAAGTTTAGCCGTTGCAGTTACTTTTTCTGAAAGAGCTTTCTCAATAGAATCTCTGTTAGCTTTGTTTGTTGCATTTTCATCTGATTCAAGGAGACAATCCAGTTTATTGATCTGATTTGCACAAGTTTCACATTTCAGATTCTGGAATGTAACGCTTGTGTGATCATCACTCCATTCAGCATCTATTGCTGTATAAGCATGTCCTTCAGCTGCATTTTTTTGTGCTTCTTCCCAGATTTTCTTTCTCTTTTCATAAGTTGTATTTGCCTGTGAATACTGAGATTTTACAGGTTCTGTAATACAAGCTCCGCACTCTGGGCAAACATAGTTGTCCGCTTCGTTCCAGCTACCGCTATCAGTCTTTGTATAGTATGTTTCATGGAACTTGATGTAATGATGTTCGTGTGCTGTATTCTCTGCTTCTACACGTGTGCCCTCTTTGATCAGACCACAGTCAGAACAACGTTCTTCTGTAAATGCATTACGTCCGCAGTATGCAGGTTCAGAAACTGTTTCATAATTATGAGAAGTACCTGTCAGTGTCTTCATATCAACTGTATCAACGAAGTTAGCTGACCACATGAACTCGTCATTATCATTGCTCTGACTGCCCATGAACTGCTGATACTTCTTGTAGTTTGTATAAGTCGGATTGTAATCTGTCTCTTCGAATTCATAACCGTAGCTGGAATGGTCAAGCAGTTTGCTCTTACCTGAAATGAACGCGAAGTTTGTACCGATTGAAACAACCAGTTCGTCACCCTTCACAGTCAGACCTGCGATTGGATGATTTGTGACAGTGAAATCTGCACTCTTTTCATCTGTTGTTGTAAATGCCATACCGCCAAATAACTTGGTTGTATCACGTTTTGCAGATACTGTGTTATATTCCTTCACAACGGCTACTGCACCGTCTGCAGGATTGTAGGAAACGATATCGTTGGATACGTTGAAGTAAATCTTACCATCTGTATACAGTGCTGCTGTCAGACCGATGGATGGGTAAATGCTCTGTTCATCCACAAACTGTGCATACAGTTTGGTCAGAAGATCATTCTTCTCCATCTTACCGTCTTTGTTCAGAACGCTTACAAATGTATCGTCATCATCGTCGTTTTTCTTGTCTGTGAAGTTGATTAGTGTTTCATAATCGCTGTCGCCATCGCCTGTATCCTTATTTGTCAGTTTATGACGAACAATCTTGTACTCTGCAGCCTTCTGGCTCTGATTCATGCTTGTGCTGCTTACTCTGTCAAACAGGTCTGTCGAATCATACATATAGTAAGCATAACCATCTGCATAGTAAACATTACTTGCTGCACGAGCCATCCATGCTTTTTCATATGTTGTATCTGTTGCTTCATTCTGATAAAGTGATCTTAAAACACTAAAGTTACCCTGATACAATTTTCTTGCATCTGTATCGCTGAACAGGAAGAAGACATGGTTCATATCACCATCTGTCTCGACACGGTCACGACTCATAACTTCTGTGTAGACATCTGTATAACAAGGGTCTACATAGTACCACTGACCATCCACCTTGACTGCATTCCAGTAATGGTCGGAACCGAAGTCTTCCTGTTCTTCGCCATACATTGTAACGTTGGACTGGAAGGAAATTCTTACAAGGTCAACTGTGTAGCCTGCATTGATATCCAGTGTCTTACCATCTGAACCATAGTACAGTTCTTTGGCTGTCTTCCAGTTATCACATACTTCAGATGTAGATCCATCACCTGCTGTCACTGTTTTCTTACTGTCATACGCATCTGTCTTATCAGGATCAATCAGATAGATATCTTTATCCAGGCACTGCACAAGATATGAAAAAGCTTTGGAGTAACCCAGACATACAGATGTACCCATACCGAATGCACCAAACTGAGTACCTTCCCAATAGTTGATGACACCAGTTGTCATACCGGTTGCAGCCTGCTTCGCATAGATTGGAATCGCCTGCTTAAAGCTTGTTTCCTTCGTTCCATCACCGTTCATATCCAATGCCGGATCATCGCTATCTAACTGCTGCTGAGTAAGCTGCTCAACAGTCTTCGTAACGCCTTCAACCTCAACGCCTTTTTCTTCAGCATTTTTGATAAATTTATCTGCTTCCTGCTTCAATGGTTCTGCTGCGTCTGGAAGGTTTTTTTTCACAAATGCTTCCGGATCCTTCTCGATAGCTTCTTTATTAGCTTCTACATATGCATTCGCATCTTCCTCAGACTGTCCAGCCTTCACCAAAGTCTGAGCAATAGCGTTTTTATAAAATTTTACAAGCAACTCCTGCTTAATGCCTGCATAAATCTGATCATGGAAATTCTGTTTGATCTGTGGTTCGTAAACCTTATAGATCTCATCGTAAACTTCACCCTCATGCTCCTGCTTCTGAGGATCCTTTGCAATCATCGGCTTGTCATCATTTGATTCCTTACCGGAGTTCATGATGTAGGACATATCAAATGTATTGTTATGGGCCAACCAGTCATTCAGAACAAGCAGCTTCTGTGCCTTTGTCTGTGCACCTGATGCTGTAACTGCAGCAAGAGCTTCATCTCTTGCATTTGTTACATCTGGACCATAATACTTAATACCTAACTTATCACCATATGTGAAAGTAAAGATCATACCTGTCAGGTCATCGTAGCTCACCTTGCCATCTCTGATATCCTGAACAGATTTGCCGTCTAAGGCAAGCATCTGACCAAGGATACCAAGACCATCTGTATCATCGTTGAAATCCAGAAAGAATGGATTCTGAACACCGAGTACATTAGCATTGGCTGACCACTGATTCAGATACTGCTGATACATACCAACAACTGTATTAATCTGGTCTTCTGTCAGCTTCTTGGTTTCAGCCTGTTCATCTGCTTCATACAGGTCTGCTGTGCTGATATTAGATTCATTGGATTCTGTGCCGGCTTCTCCGCCAACCATTTCGAGATCCCCCAATGCTTCACGCAGGCTCTGGATTGCAGGATCTTCTTCATCAATCTCCACGTCCTTTGTCAACTGTTCTGCAACAGCTGCATTGGCACCCTCGAACTGGATGACTGGTGTCTGTATTGTAATACCTGAAATAGTTACTTTATTTTCATCAGTATCTGTGTTTGAAGAATCAGTAGTTGCTTCTGTTGCATCATCTTCTGTCACAGAATCTTCTGTTGCTGGATCTTCTGTTGCTGGATCTTCTGTTGCTGGATCTTCTGCCTCATTTGTATTGGTGTTATCCTGCACGGCTTCTGTAGTATTTTCCTGCACTGCTGGTGTTTCTTCATGTGCAGGCTCTGCAAGAACTCTTGAAGGCACTACACTGAATACCATTATAGTAGAGAGGAATAAACTCAAAAGCATTTTACTTCTCTTTTTCATAATGTCTACCCTTCCTTTCGTGTTTGTATTAGATAATCCATATTATGTTTTTTGTTTGCCCCCACCTCATTTCCATTGTATTTTATTTATACTCCACCCTCTATTATATGCTACTGTAATTCGTATTTTGCATATATTTTTGCATATAATATAGTAATTAGGTATTTACTTTAATATATCACTGCTAACTGTTTTGTTCAAGACATACTGACGTTTTTTAGCACAAAAACACATCGAAAAGTCTGGTTTTCAGGTTTCTGGCATGTATAAACGTAATAAAGAAATTCCCCCGTATCTTATGATTTGTTAAAATACGGGGAATCATCAAGTTTTTTCTTACTTATTTATATAGAATTTACATATTGATGCGACAGAGGAGTCTTTTTTAGTTCAGTTCCTCAAGAATTGCTGCTGTGAGTTCTTTTCTGTTTGTCTTGAAGTGGAAATACGGTCTTTCCTTGATTACGCGGATGTCTACCGGATATTCATATTCTTCCAGTGCATCTGCAAGACCTGCTTTTACTTCATCCAGACTCTTTGTTTCATCAAGGATTACAAAGAAATATGGAAGGAAATATCCTTCATGATCCTGATCTGGTACAAAGCAGAAGAATCCATCTTCTACACCAGCTACACGTACTGCTTTTGTCTCCATTCTCATCATGTAAAGTTCTCCGCCACCGAAACGCTTTGTTGTTCCACGTCCAAGAATGTATACAATTCCGTGTTCATTGATGTAAGCTTTATCTCCCGTATGTAACCAGCAGTTCCCATCTGGATGATTGATCAGTGTTCTTTCAGTAAGTTCATCACCTCTCCATCCCGCATAGTGGAGCATCATAGCAGGACCCGTCATACATAATTCTCCGATTTCTCCATAATTCAGTTCTTCCAGATCCTCTGAGAATACTGCCATAGTTGTTGCCGGCATTGGCATTCCAACGCATCCGTCTACCAGCGGGAACATCGGATTTGGAAGTGTAAAGTTTGAACATCCTTCACTCTGACCATATCCGGCACTTAAAGTTGCTTTAACATTATGCTTATGGAAGAATGCTTCTACTTCTTGTGTTTTCCTTTCGTTCATTGCTTCAGCTCCGGTTCCGATACTTCTTAGATGAGACATATCGTAATCTTCCGGAATTCTGTCACTCTTCATAAGCATTTCACAGAACATTGGAATCAGTGCCCAGAAGTTTGGCTTCTGCTCCATAAATGCGATATCAATATCTTCCAGCGGACAGAATGGATCAAGTACCATAATCAGTCCTGCTGACAATGGGAAGATTGCCATTGATACAGTTACTGCAATCAGTGCAGGTGGTAAGATTGGCAGCCACCATTTTTCCGGTACATCTGACGGCGGAATAAAGATGGACATCTGGAATGCAGTTGCTACTATATTAGAAGAAGAATGAATAACTAATTTAGAGATTCCTGTGGATCCGCTTGTATATGCGCCAAATACTGGTCTGTTCACATCTTCTTGTGCCATATAGTCTTCTGTATAATCTTTCCCAAGTGCCAGGAACTCGTCCCATGTAAGATCTCCTTCTGTTGTCTCTATCGCACCGGTATATCTGGATGCAATTTCTTTTTCAACATAGTCCGGGACAGATTTTCTATCTGCATAATCATATGGAGAAACCTTAATTACACGCTTCATTGGTGTCGTTGCACGGAACAGATCTTCATCTGACTTTGATGTATAATCCATGACAAATGCTGTCTCTGATTTTGATTTTCTGATTGCAAAACATAATTCTTCTGGAATGTCATCTCTGCAGATAATTGCAGCTCCGATTCTTTCTGCTGCGATCAGAAGGATAAAATGTGCCGGAACACTTTGCAGAAATACAGGAATTCTGTTTCCTTCACCAAATCCAAGTATCTTTAAAGATTTTGCTGCTTTATCAACTTCTCCCCAGAATTCTTTCCATGTAATTTTGTTTCCGTAATATTCAAATGCAATTTTATTTTCGTCTGGATTTTTTGCTCTTAAAAACGTTTCAACAGTTATTGTTGGCACTTCAACGTTGCGCAGTGCTTCTGGATAAAACTGTAACCATGGTTTATCAACGCTCGCTTTTCCAGTTAATGTTGCTCCTGTATTTTCCATAATTATTTACTTCCTTTTCCGATTATTTATTTGTTTTATAATGACGATTCGTATTCTATCATGGATATTTTTCCTTTTCAATAGAAGTGGTGAATTTGGCATATTGAATCAAACAAATCAACTAATTCATTTTTTTCAGGATTTCATTCAATAGGAAATTTTTTGTATAAATGTTCTTGTTTTCTTATTTTGTATGCAGTACACTAAAATTATAATAGAAGAGAGGGGCTTTTGATTATTATGAAAGAAAAAAACAGATTCAGTGTTCTGTTAGAGCATCTGACATCTATGGCCAATTTAAAAAATTATGTACTTGCCAAAGCTGTGCAGTATGATGAATCTTATATAAGCAAATGGATTAGTGGAAAATCACTTCCAACAGAAAAAAATTATTCGAATATACCGTTAGATGAATATGAGCAAGAGCCTACGGCGTATGCGGATGCATTTTGGATAAAACCAGAGATGTATAGTGTTGACAATGGCGTATATTATTTTGATTATAATTTGTATAAAGATTTGATGTATACATCAGATAGTTTTAGGACTCAGTGGTTTATTGGAGGAGTGAGTAATTTTAGACTGTTTTTATTACAATTTTTGATGTATTTATCTTCGAAAGAAGCGGATATTATTGAAAGTCCAGAAACTATAAAAACATATAAACCATCAAGCTTAGTGAAAAATAAATATTCAGAAGTACGTAAGTGGAATGTCGGATGCCGTTATGGAGAAAAAATAAGAAGTTATCAAAAAAATAAAATGCAACAATATGAGAACAGTGAAAGCAGTCAGAATGGAAAGCGACCACATATTAGAAAAGCTCATTGGGAGAGGTATCATGTGGGAGAAGGGAGAAAAGATATTATTACAAAATGGAAAGAGCCAGTTTTTGTAAATGGAGACTTTAATGATATTGTTGCGAATATACATGTTGTAACAAATAAAGAAGCAGACTGTTCATTGGGAGAAGGGCTTGTTAAACAATATTTAGAAGCGAAAAAAATCTCTTTTCGTACAGAACATTATATACGAGAAATACGAAAAAGATATGATTTTTCGTTGGAATGGAATAAAACATTACTTTTTATTGAATTTGATGGAGAACAGCATTTTAAGTCGATCAATCGCTGGGGAGGGAAAAAGGGATATTTGAAAAGAAGACAAGCTGATATAGAAAAAAATGAATATTGTCGTAACAAAGGCATTCCGTTATTAAGAATCAGATTTGATCAGGCATACTTGATTCCTAATATGATAGATGATTTTTTAAAGAATAGTGAAAAATACTCTCAACAATTTAATACATATCTTGCGGATGATGTGTATTATAGCATT
>ERZ780139.3301-NODE-3301-length-10881-cov-3.177628_pt1 | contig 10881 bp, 8 predicted proteins | sample MGYA00511476_ERZ780139 | MGnify/ENA primary metagenome ERZ780139 (study PRJEB29588, sample SAMEA2158190) | human gut metagenome | biome: human gut; feature: human-associated habitat; material: faeces | place: Denmark | collected 2008/2010 ... | reverse complement strand
CCCTGCCACTGACGAACCATACCGAGATAGTTATTGTTGAGCAGGATGATCTTGGGCGCTACGCCGAGCTGCTTAGCAGTGGCCAATTCCTGAATATTCATCTGAATGGAACCGTCGCCTGTGACGCAGACCACCGGTTTATCGGGATGAGCAACGCAGGCACCGATCGCATAAGGCAGGCCCACACCCATCGTGCCCAAGCCGCCGGAAGTCAGCCAATCGCGAGGCTTACGGAACTTAAGGAATTGGGCGCACCACATCTGATGCTGACCGACGTCGGTCGCCACGATCATATCGTCACCGCCGATTTCCTGCAGCTTCTGAAGAACGTACTGAGGCTTAATCACCGTATCGCTGTTTTCGTAGTGAAGGCAGTCTTTTTCACGCCAGCCGTTGATTCTGTTTTGCCACGCGGCAAGCTTTTCAGGATCGGGGCGCTTGTCGGTGGTTTCGAGCAGATTGAGCATGTCGGCGATGACTTCTTTCACGTCGCCGACAATCGGGATATCGACTTTCACGCGTTTGGAAATCGTGGACGGATCGATATCAATATGAATAATCTTGCGGCCGGGCTGTGCAAAGTTGGACGGCAAGCCGACAACGCGGTCGTCGAATCTGGAACCGATTGCGATCAGAACGTCGCAGTTCTGCATCGCCATGTTAGCTTCGTAGGTTCCGTGCATGCCCACCATGCCGAGGAACTTTTTATCGTCGGATGGCATGGCACCCAACCCCATCAATGTTGAATTGACGGGAATGCCGAGTTCAAAAGCTAAACGCTGGAGCAGTTCGCTCGCATTGGCAGAAACGATGCCTCCGCCGATATGGATCAAAGGACGTTCAGCCGAGAGAATTAATTGCAGTGCCTTTTTGATCTGGCCCAAATGGCCCTTCGTCAAAGGTTTGTAAGAACGAAGTTCCATGTTTTCCGGATATTGATATTCGCAGATCGCTGCGGAAACATCCTTCGGAATGTCGATCAAGACAGGACCGGGGCGGCCGGTTTTAGCAATATAAAAAGCTTTCTTAATCGTCTTGGCTAAGTCTTTTACATCTTTCACCAAGAAATTGTGTTTGACACAAGGACGAGAGATACCGACGATATCCACTTCTTGGAAAGCATCCTGACCGATCGCGAGGGTATTAACCTGACCGGTAAAAATAACCATCGGAATGCTGTCGGCATAGGCGGTCGCGATGCCGGTAACAGCGTTAGTAGCGCCGGGTCCGCTGGTGACCAAGGCTACGCCGACTTTATTAGATGCTCTGGAGTAGGCATCTGCAGCATGAGCTGCACCTTGTTCGTGTCGAACAAGAATGTGTTTGAATTTATCCTGCTTATAGATCGCGTCAAAAATATTCAGCACGCTGCCGCCGGGATAACCAAAAACGTATTCAACGCCTTCTTCGGCAAGCGCGCGTACAAGTATCTCTGACCCGTTCAGACGTTCTGCGGGTTTAGACCCTTCTTGAGATTTCATTAGGAAATATCCTTTCAAAGTCCACGGGAAATTGATTGGAGGCGAACACTCTGCTTGTGACGGAGGCCCGCATGTTCTAATACCGACGCCGGCTCATTCTTGCGGAATGGTTGGGTTCAGTTTTTTTATTCTTCTTGTAGAAGACTCTTCCAATATAGCGCAATAAACGCGGGAACTTTAAATCTCAGAAAGAAATTACTTCTTCTCGATTTCTCGATGAATAATCCGATTAATCTCTGTCGGTGTGACCGGCTTCTGTACGATAAGCGGGAGTTCCATCAGGTTAACCGCTGAATCCGCAAAGTCCAAACCCTCGGTCTCTTCTTCGTACTGAGCCATGATGGCATCACGAGAAGTGGCCGTGCTGATAATCGCCGGAATCTTGCGTCCCAGAACACTGCGGATGCGGAAGATCGATTGGAGACCGGTCAAACGGCTGGGACCTAAGTTAAAGTCAGAGAAAATAATGTCTACCGGCGCCTCCTCAATCAACTGAGCAGCGAGTTCAGCATCAAAGTATTCCGCCCTTCTCACTTTGGCACCCCAGCCTTCTAATAACGTTGCCAGGCTCTCACGAATCAAAGGATCGTCCTCAATTAACAGGACGTTGACATCCTCCAGAGAAAAAATCCGATTCGGCTGTACGGGCGGCTGTACTTCCGTCGTATCTACAGACGTTTCGATTGCCATTTCCAAGCGGAAGATAGAACCTTTTCCTACTTTAGAAATCAGTTTGAGTTCGATATTCAGAAGTTTGCAGATCTTATCGACAATCGAAAGACCTAAGCCGAAACCCTCTCGGGATTTATGGCCGGCGCCGCCGCGGTAATAAGCCTGAAAAAGTTTAGCTTGATCTTCTTTCGTAATCCCGCAGCCCGAGTCGGAGACAGTAACAACAAGCGTGTTCTTCTTTGTTTTCTTTGCCCTCAGCAGGATACCGCCGTGCTCGGTATAACGTACGGCGTTTCCGATAAGGTTACGAAGCACCCGTTCAAAAAGCAGTCCGTCGGTGACGATCATCAGAGGCTCGTCCCTCACTTCAAAAGTCAACCCCTTTTGTTCGGCCATCGGCGTAAATTCATTCGCCAATTCAGAGAACATTGAACGAATGGAGACTTCGGTAGGCCGAATCTTCATCGTCTTGGAATCCAGCTTCGAAATAATCAGAATCTGATCCACCAGCGTCGCCACCGTATTGCAGGCCTTCGACAAATTATCAATTAAAGGTTTAGCCTGTTGATCGGCCTGCCCCTGAAGAATAGAGATAAAAATGCCCATAGCCTGGAGCGGCTGACGGAGGTCATGGTTAGCAGCCGCAAAGAATCGTGTTCTTGCAGAGATCGCCATTTCGGACGCTTCGCGGATATAGTCGGCCTTCTGCCGCTGGAAAATCAGCTGCTCCATCAAGAACTCTCGTTCAAACGAACGATAGATGCCTTGGAGATAAATCTTATTCAGACGGACGCCGAAGTAGAAAATAATGAGGAAAAGAATAAGCGTCCAGAATAAAGCGATAAACAAGGACGGCTGGTATATCAGGACGAGCTTCAGAATCGTCGGAAGCAGCGTTGCCGGAACGAATATCCAAAGGGCGGGAAGCCAGATGGCGTAAAGCGGAACACTGCCGAATGTCACGCCCACAATCATGGCCAAGAGAATCATCTCGGCAATGACGTTGTCCGGAACCATGAAATAAAAGCCTGCAAAACCGATAGAGAGACCCGACACCAAAATCATCTGGAGCGTGCGGTTCTTCCAGTAATGAAAACGCTTGTCCATGGACGGCTCGTTGAAGAAGTCATCCGCAGATTTCATGCTAGCCAGCGTATGCATCACATTAAAAGCCAGCCAGAGCGCCATGACCCAGCCCCCGACATAGCTCCAGCAAGTCAAGGTAAAAATAAGGTACAGCAGCATGCGGATCGCAACGACCGCTGTCGTCCGGTGCTTTAAAACCGACAACTGACGAAGCTGCACCTTGGAAGCTAACCGAGCGCCTGAAAGATGAAGATGGTAATTAGTCGCCTCGGGAGGGTTCGGCTCAAAAATGGTTTTAAGGCGCTTAATAGCAGAAAAAATCATTTCGGCACTCCCGCAACTCTAAAGTTTGGACAGCCTTTCATCGTGAGTTCTGCCATGTTTGACTGAACATTGAGATGTGCCTCAGAGCCGACTACAAGTGTGGCGGTTTTCATTTCGTGCCCGAAAGGCAACCCTGAGATAAACGGGGTTTTAGTGCGCCCTGCGATGAAACTCAAAGCATCTTCCAGCCCGTATCCGAAATCATGTTCGGAGGACTTAATTTTCGAGAAATCCCCCAGGACCACGGCTTTTTGGTTATCGATCACTCCGGCCTGCAGAAGGTGATTCAAATCACGCTCTATTTTGTAAGCCGGTTCAGCGATATCCTCGACAAAAAGAATACCGCCTTCGACTTTCGGGAAGTACTTGGTTCCGAGCATCGAACACAAGACGGTCAAATTCCCGCCCCAAAGCAAACCCGTTGTTTGAAAGTCCGGAAACGGTGTCGGGAAAAAGAATTTGTATTCTTCTGCCGCCAATACTTCAAAGAAAGTTTGAATGGTATAAGGATCGCACTTGGGGTCGCCGAGCACAGAAGCCGTCGGCGCCTGCAGGCTCTTTCTGCCGGTCAGTGCTAAATAAGCCGTAGTGAAAAAAGTGATATCGGAAAAACCGGCAACCCAAGTTCCATTAGATTTGATTTTGTTGAAATCAAGGTTCGGTAGGAGTCGGGAAAAACCGTAACCGCCTCGAGCACACAAAACAAGTTCATTATCGCTGCAAGCCTGCTGAAAATCATTCAACCGAGCGGAGTCGCTGGAACCGCCGAAACGACCGAAGCTGGTGTAAACATCTTCTCCGATGGTTACGTCCCAACCTCTTTCTCTGAAAAGTTCGGCCGCCCTCTCGACGGATTTGAAATAAATGACATTACCGGAAGGGGCGTTAATACCGACTTTATCCATTTGTTTTACCACGGCTCTTTCTTAATTCGACAAAAAAACTTTGGAGTATCCGGAGACAATCTTCCTCCAGTACTCCTGCTGTCACATCAGTGTGATGATTGACTCTTTTCTCGTCAAATAGTTTAAACACACTTTCGGCGGCACCCGCTTTTTGGTCTTTGGCCCCGTAAACCAATCGGGCAAGTCTGGCGCCGATAATCGCACCGGAGCACATCGGACAGGGTTCAAGCGTCACATAGATCGTGCAGTTATCAAGCCGGTAGTTTTTAAGGTTCTGAGACGCATTTTTAAGGGCAATGATTTCAGCATGTCCGCTTGGGTCATGACCTGAGACAACGCAATTATGTCCTCTGCCGATGATGCTGCCTTCTTTATCGACAACGACGGCGCCAACCGGAACCTCTCCGGCCTGACGTGCTTTTGCTGCTTCGACAAGCGCTTCGCGCATGAAATGTGCGTCACGGGAACGATCGATCCGAGAAAGCCGAACTTCTTTCTCTCGGCTCAAGGCTTGATGTTTTCTTTTTTGCCGAATCTCTTCTCGAAAAGCTTCAACTGCAGAAGTTAGCTCTGAGAGCGGAAATTGTGCGATTTGTTCGTTAGATGAAGAGGCCGATACCTCCAAAAGATTTTTAGGCGTGTCGGATATCCAATTTCCGGCTTCGGCTAAGAATTTTTTTGCATCGTCTTCGTGCGGATGCAAAGGATCCCGGGCCGTTGCCTTAAATGCATCGACAACGGTCCGAAGATGGTCGGGTGATTTTGAGAGAGTAGTCAGAGAAGAGCCTCGCCGAATAGACAATTTCACAAAATTCGAAATTAGATCCGTCTGCTGAGGCATCTTGTCACTAGAAATTTAATTGAGACGGGGCTGTTTCCAATTAATATCCGGGCTTTGGTTTGCCACGCCTTCCTTGAGCTCAGACTCAAGGCCTTCTTCATCGTTGGTTAATTGACCAAATTTCTTTAATCGGTCCAAAGCATCCAGCATTGTTCTTGCGCCGTGTTCTCCGACGTAAATATCCATATCGTCGCAGCCATACTGATTTTCTTCCATGGCAGCCAGCGCAGAAGATGCTGCTTCATATCTCTTAGTTAACTGGCGGAAATCCTCTTCGAGAAACACCATCAGTTCCAAGACAGTAATATAAGGCGTACCGGAAAGCTCGGGATGTCTGACAAAAACTGTAAAGACTTCAGTCAGCATCTCATCAACTTCTTGTCTGGTGTTATAGAGCTCATTGATATGATTTTCGGCGACTTCCATAAAATCGTCTAAGTTACTGTAGTCTTCCGGCTGAGGCGTGTGCCGCTCGTACGATTGTATTTTTCCGTTCGCCATCGCGTGGACCTTATGGCCTTCTTCTATCATCTTTGCCAGGTCAGGCGCGGTTTTAAATTTCTTTATTTCGATCTTTTTCATGGCCAAAGTATACCCGAGTTGCCCTTACCTACTTGACATGTTAGCGCGCAGACCTCGGAAGTGAGGGTAAAACCGTGCGAATCGAGTAATTGCGATTTTTTTCCCGATATTGCTTCCGAACCATGAGAATTCTTAAAATGCGAAAGGGACCTCAAGTTAATATGCATGAACGACTTAAAAACTCAACACATTGAGAGGTTCTGCTGCAACGTAAAGAGCAATTACATTCAATGGTGTTGGTATGGGAGATTTTTTGAAATATAAAAGTTTTCTCAGCTCTGTTGAATACAGTGTCGATGACAATTGCCTCTTCGGAAAAGTGATGTTTATCAAAAGTCTTCTGACATATGAGGGCGAGACCTTACAGGAGCTCGAAAAAATATTTCATCAAACTATCGACAATTATTTAGCAGATTGCCAGGCAGAAGGGATCAAGCCGAATGTTCCATGCTCCGGCGACTTTGCGGAGCGAAATCCGGAACGTTTTAAACCGTCCTCGCCTGGGGTAATACATGAGCCGCAGAGACCTCAATCCAATCAGGATTAAACAACTGCTCTTTTAAAAACGTACTGGAGTTCCTCCTCGTTCATTGCTCTATTTCAATCCACATTATGGCTGTCAAAAATCTCTTGAAATACCATCAAATTTCATCAAGAAAAAAATCTATACCATCAAAAATACTATTGAAATAGGCTTGCTTAGGTTTAAAGAATACTGAAAGAAAGTGAAAGCTTCTACAAGCGAAAAAACGCTTTTTTGTTGATTTTAGATATAAAAACGGGATGACTTCTGAGTCATCCCGAATGCTTAAGAAATAGCTAGAAATTCAATATTTTTATTCCCACTCGATCGTTGCGGGGGGTTTGCCAGATACATCATAAACGACGCGGTTAATACCCTTAACCTCGTTGATGATGCGGTTGGAAACCTTGCCAAGAAGATCGTATGGCAGATGAGCCCATTTAGCGGTCATAAAGTCGCTGGTCTGAACAGCTCTCAAGCTGACAACCCAGTCGTATGTTCTACCGTCGCCCATCACACCGACGCTCTTAACCGGCAGGAAGACAACGAAAGCCTGGCTGACTTTGTCATACCAACCTGCATTGCGAAGTTCTTCAATGAAGATCGCATCAGCTTCTCTCAGAAGATCGGCGTATTCGCGTTTAATAGCGCCGAGAATACGAACGCCGAGGCCGGGGCCAGGGAAAGGATGACGATAAACCATTTCGGCAGGCAGTCCCAGTGCAATACCGAGCTCACGAACTTCGTCTTTGAAGAGTTCGCGAAGCGGTTCGAGAAGCTTCAGATGAAGTGTATCGGGCAAACCGCCGACATTATGGTGGGACTTAATGGTTTGGGCTTTCTTGGTCTTGGCGCCGTTGGATTCAATGACGTCAGGATAAATGGTGCCCTGTGCGAGCCACTTAGCATTCTGCAGTTTTTCAGCTTCTTCCTGGAAGACTTCGACAAACAGACGACCGATAATCTTACGTTTGGCTTCAGGATCGGTAACACCGGATAACGCATCCATGAACCGGTCGGAAGCATCAACCACAATCAGCTTCATACCCATATTGTCACGGAAAGTCTGAGCGACCTGTTCTCTTTCGTGAAGACGAAGCAGTCCGTTGTCTACGAAAACGCAGGTCAGCTGATCGCCGATCGCGCGATGAATCAAAGCCGCCGTAACGGAAGAATCGACGCCGCCGGAAAGACCGAGAATAACTTCATCTTTTCCAACCTGATGACGAATTTTTTCAACGGCTTCCTGAGCGAAGTTGCCCATGACCCAGTCGGGATTGGCCTTGCAGATCTTAAGAACAAAGGTCTCAAGGATTTCACGGCCCTTCTCGGTATGCGTAACTTCGGGATGGAACTGGACAGCGTAAAAGCCTCTTTCCTCGTCAGCCATACCGGCGATGGGGCAAGTCGGAGTCGAGCACATCAGTTTGAAGCCGGGAGGCATTTCAGTGACTTTGTCGCCGTGGCTCATCCAAACCTTCAGATAGCTCTTGCCGTCTTTATCAGTAAAGTCGGAGATGTTCTTCAAAAGTTTTGTGTGGCCGTGCTCACGAACTTCTGCGTAGCCGAACTCACGCTGAGCGCCGCTTTCAACTTTGCCGCCGAGCTGCTCAGCCATTGTCTGCATGCCGTAGCAAATGCCTAAAACCGGAACGCCGATTTCAAAAACGGCCTTCGGAGCGCGGTCCGTGGATTCTTCATAAGCGCTCATGTGAGAGCCGGAAAGGACGATGCCGCTCGGCTTGAATTCTTTAATAAATCCATCCGATACGTCGCAGGAGTGGACTTCGCAGTAAACGTGAGCTTCACGAATACGGCGCGCAATCAATTGCGTGACTTGGCTTCCGAAGTCAAGAATTAAAATTCGATCGTGGTTCATCTTCGCTAAATATCAATTAAAAACAAAAGTCGGCCCGAGTCTATAAAACTCGAGTCGACCCTTGCCCGTCATATTAATCTGAAATTTCAGACATGTAGGAAAATTAATGTTCCAGTCTGTAGTTCGGAGCTTCCTTCGTGATCTTCACATCGTGAACGTGGGATTCACGCCAGCCGGCAGATGTGATTTCAACAAAGCAGGCCTTGTTGCGCATCTCATCAATCGTACGGCAGCCACAGTAGCCCATAGAAGAACGAAGACCGCCGCACATCTGATAGATGATGGCAAGCACGCTTCCTTTGTAGGGAACCATACCTTCAATACCTTCCGGAACGAACTTATCAACGTTGCCGTTGTTGTTATCCTGGAAGTAACGGTCTGCAGAGCCTTTGTTCATGGCGCCGAGAGAACCCATACCGCGATAGCTCTTGTAAGAACGGCCCTGGTACAGAATGATTTCGCCCGGAGCTTCGTCGGTACCGGCAAACATACCGCCCATCATGACGGTGTTGGCACCGGCTGCAATAGCTTTCGCAACGTCGCCGGAGAAGCGGATACCGCCGTCAGCGATCAGAGGAACACCGGAGTCCTTAAGAGCTTCGGCAACGTTGGAGACGGCAGTGATCTGAGGAACACCGACACCGGCAACAACGCGGGTCGTACAAATAGAGCCCGGGCCGATACCGACCTTAACAGCGTCAGCACCGTTTTCAACGAGAGCCAAAGCTGCGGCTGCAGTAGCGATGTTTCCGCCGATAACCTGAACCTGAGGATAATGCTGCTTAACCCATTTAACGCGGTCAAGAACGCCCTGAGAATGGCCGTGGGCTGTGTCAACAACGAGAACGTCGACGCCGGCATCAACCAGCAGTTCGACACGTTCTTCCGTACCGGCACCGACACCAACAGCTGCACCGGCAAGCAGTTTGCCGTGTTTGTCTTTGGATGCATACGGATGTTCGGTTGCTTTGATGATGTCTTTAACAGTCATCAAACCGCGGAGATGGAAGTTGTCATCAACAACCAAAACTCTTTCGAGGCGATGCTCGTGCATGAGTTTCTTAGCGTCGTCAAGGGTGGCGCCTTCTTTAATCGTGATCAGGCGTTCGGCCGGTGTCATGATTTCACTGATCTTGGCGTCCATGCGGTCTTCGAAGCGAAGGTCGCGGTGTGTAACCATACCAAGAACTTTTTCGCCCTGAACAACGGGAAGACCGGAAATGTTGTGTTCGCGGGTCAGACGAATCACGTCGGCAACAATCATGTCCGGACCGATGGTGATCGGGTCGGCAACCATGCCTGCTTCGTGGCGTTTAACTTTATTAACTTCGGCAGCCTGAGCCTGGGCTGTCATGTTTTTATGAATAATACCGATGCCGCCTTCCTGAGCTAAGGCAATGGCCAAATTAGCTTCAGTAACCGTATCCATAGCTGCAGAGCAGAACGGGATGTTTAAGCGGAGGTCTCTGGTGAATTGTGTGGAAAGGACGGTCTCGCGGGGAAGTACGTTCGAGTATGCAGGAACGAGGAGAACGTCGTCAAAGGTTAAAGCCTTTTGAAGGAGTCGCATTGTTGAACCTCTAAGCACAAAAAACAATTATACGTAAATTGAAGGAGCTGTATTTGTTGACAGCAATAGGTATTTATTCGAAGGGTGAAATTTTATTTCGCATGTTTTCGACCTCGAGTTGCCAAAAGCGGTTTATTTAAAGCGCGAAGCCGTCTGGCTTCTTTCGGATCGATTCGGAGCGGTTCGGTTAATTCAATTCGGTCCCCGTCCTTGAGGAGGTCTTCTTCTTTGCAGCGCCGGCCGTAAATGCTCAGACCGATTTCTTCGGTTTTTTGCCAGCCGAGTGCGCGCAGTGCGTCCCCGACCGTTGAACCTTCAGGAAGCTCAAGAACTTTTTTGAGCAGTCCGGAGGGTGTTTGTTTTACGGCTGATAACAGCAAATGAACCTCCCGTACCTCGAATAAAGTAAAATTGTGCAGATTTTACTCGGCTTTCAGCCTGTTTTCGGCCCTGCCGCATCAATTCGCTGTGAGCCATTATTACTTGGAGAGCAACCTTGGCAATTATTCAAAATAAAAAGGCCAGATTCGACTACGAAATTGAAGAAAAATTTGAAGCCGGTCTGGAACTAAGAGGATGGGAAGTGAAATCCATCCGTGCCGGCGGCGCTTCCATTAAAGAAGCTCACGTTTTCGTCAGAAACGGAGAACTGTTTTTATTGAATGCAAACATTACGCCTCTGAAAACCGCCAGTACCCATGAAAAAGCGGATCCCACGCGTAACCGTAAGCTCCTTCTTCATAAGCATGAAATCATGCGATTAATCGGCCGCGTCGAACAAGCCGGGTATTCGCTGATTCCTTTAGACATGCATTTCAAGGACGGACGTGTCAAACTCGAACTCGGCCTTGGTAAAGGGAAAAAGTTATTTGAAAAACGAGCCGATATCGGTAAGCGAGAGTGGAAACGCGAACAAGGCCGTCTGTTGAAAAACAGAACACTTAACCGAAAATAATCTTTTATTCATATGCACTTGGTGCATACAAAGATTATGTAGATAATTATGTGGATGCGCTTA